>Ga0207829_100094_pt1 | contig 148616 bp, 143 predicted proteins | sample TtaePargueraPR_4_FD_187738 | JGI IMG/M metagenome (GOLD analysis project Ga0207829, IMG submission 187738) | Aerobic enrichment media microbial communities from Bioluminiscent Bay, La Parguera, Puerto Rico - Tt and P1 (SPAdes) | ecosystem: Environmental > Aquatic > Marine > Unclassified ... | reverse complement strand
GTCGCAAGGTGGCCCAACGAGCAGGCGAGCCCTGGAGCGAATCCAGTCTCACCGGCTCCTCCCGCAACTGTTCGCTGCAGTCCGCCCTTTCGCGGGAGAGATGAGGAGGAGTATGCGGGAGGATTTGGGCGCGGGGATTACTTTGTTGGGGCTGTTCTTGCTTTGGCTTTGGCTGGTGCGAGGATAGCCGACACCGAGCGGCAGGCGGTCCCCTCAGAGCTAGGCTGTTCCGCTCAGGACACTACCGTGGCTGGACATCCCTCACCCCTTCCAAAACCGCATCAACAAAGGCGCGGGCATTTGTCAACGCCGTGCGACGCTCGGTATAAAGGGCATAAACGTCAACAGCGGGGACTGACCAATCAGGGCAAGCTACAGCCAGAGTTCCGGCTCGCAACACCTCGCGCACCGCAAATTCGGGTAGCAGGGCGTAACAGCCTCCCTCTGCCAACATCGACCTGATCAACGCAGCATTGTTGACCACAAGCTGAGACCGTGGATCGGCCGAATACAATTGCCCGGCCGGTCCACACAACGACAGACGACTGGCCGTGGTCGGTGACCTGAGCCAGGTCAGATTGGCCAGATCAGCGGGCTGCCTGGACTGAGTGGCGACCCCAGGCGCGCAACATAATATGCCGCGTGTGGTGAACAATTTGCGTGCAAGTCTCGGGTCATCGCCAGTATTGCCTATGCGAAGGGCAAGGTCGACCTTTGCGGCCACTGGCTCAACGGCGCGATCTTCAAGTTCAATCTCAAGCCGCATCTCCGGATGGGCAGTGGAAAAGGCCATAACCACACGAGCAAAGGCCGGACTGGCCAGAACTGTCGGGGCCGAGATACGCAACCGACCTCGCAGGCTTCGACGGGCATCACGTACCACATCCAATCCCTGGCTGAAGGCGTTTGCCAGCACTTGAGCATGCGGCAAGAGCGCTTCGCCATCGGCCGTAAGAGCTATTCGGCGGGTCGACCGATAGAGCAATTGACGTCCCATCCGAGCTTCGAGCTCAGACAGCATCTGACTCACATAGGGCGCAGACAATCCTAGACGGTCGGCGGCAGCTCGAAAACTTCCGGCTTCGACAATCATGGCAAAGGCCGCCATCGGCCGCATCAAATCCAAATCATTCATAGCAAAAATCTAATAGTAAATTTTGTAATTAACAAATAGTGCTCACCGAGCGTTTCCTCCAATCTGCCTGTATCAGCAGACAGAGGAGCTGAAGATGTTGAAAATAATCGCAATTTCCGCCGCGCTAACTCTCTCGACGGGATTGATCCACGCACAGGAGACCAATGTGACCGGAGCTATTTATGAGATCGCAATCCAGGAAGTGAAGAACGGGGATATCGCCGACTGGGTCGCTGCACGCGCGCCGCTGCTTGAAGGGCTCGCGCAGACGCCGGGGGTGGAAGCCGACTGGACGCTCAAGTCGTTTTTCACTTTGCCAGAGCCCGGTCCGCTGCCAGTTTATGTGGGGCTCACGCGCTGGTCCTCGATCGAGGACTTCAGTGCCGCGTCAAAATCCATGATGGCAATGCCCGAAGTGCAAGCCTTTTTTGAGAAAGTTGACCTGCAGGCCTTTGTGCAGGTCTCCCCCGCCGATGGTCAGCCGTTCGTTCTTGAAGATTATATTAACGCCTCGGGCCAAGTTCTGGAAGTGGCGGTGCGGACGCCCAAACCTGGCGAAGAGGATAATTTCGACGCCGCACGTGCCGCATTCTTCGGAGAGGTAGCCAAACAACCAGGATATATCTTCGACCGCGAGTTCGTCTCAAACGACGGCAAACGGGTTGTGATGATTGGTTGGGACAGTCAGCAACAGTTCATGACTGCCTTGGGGACACTTTCGCAAATGCCGGAGATGGAAGCCTTCTTCGACATCATTGACGCCAGCGCTTATCAGGCTGCCGTGGTCGAATGAGTTCTGCCTTTCGGCATCGCCAAGCTCAGACCGGGTGCTGAATAGCGCCCGGTTTTTCTAATCAGCCCGGCAAGCGGCCTGCAGATCAGGCGGGTCGCCGCATTCGGCCTCAGAAGCCAACGCGACAGTGATGAGAATGCCAGAGGGACCAATATTCTGTTGTTCGATCCATTCGGAAACGTGGCACGTGAAAATCATCGAGCATCATACAATAAACACCCCCGGAAAACTCCCGAGGGTGTCGTAATTCTGGTTCTGTGAGCCGCCCTGCCCTAGGCCGTCTGGCGGTCTTCGCCCATGGCGCGTTTACGGAAGGAATGGGCGCGCCAGAGTTCGAAAATGTGCTTGGCATCGTCCCGGTCGAGGGCGTCGAAGCGGGAGAGAACCATTTTCTTGTCAGCGTCGCTGGGCAGGTCGCGCCAGGGGAGCGTGGCGACGATGGCCTCGAACAGGTCGGGCGCCATGCCGGTGGCGCGCAGGGCCACGATGACAGCGACATAGTCCTGCCCGGCCAGCCATTTGACGACGATTTCCGGGGCCACCTGCAGCATGACCGCCATGGCGGCTGCGGCGTGGTGGCCGTAACCGAAGCGGGCGAAACGGGCCAATGCGCGGTCGTCGAGCTGTTTGCGGTCGGCCAGGCCCTTGACCTGGTTATAGGCCACCTTCCACTCCTGCGCGTTGAAGCCGGCGCGGTTGCGGATGCGGTTGTAGACGACAGTGTTGATCTTGCCGGCGGCGACCGGATCAACCTGGCGGTCGAGATTGCCCAGGGTCTGCAGCACCTTGCCGGCGACCTGGTCGATTTCGCCGCGCAGCGACTTCCAGTCGATATCGCTGCGGCCGCGCAGATCGGAGGCGATCTCGGCGTCTTCGGTGGCGCGCTTGACCAGCTTTTCCAGCGTCGCGCGGTCGAACTCGGCCTTGGGATTGCGCACCAGCCGTATCACCGAGGCCGTCTCGCCATGGTCCACCAGCGCATCGCCGACCCGCTCGGTGAGCATGGACCGGCCGGCAATGGCCACCCGATGGTCTTCGGTCTGCCTGGTGATGATGTCGATCAGATCGTCGTCGCTGAGCACGTTGGAAAATTCGAGCAGCGGCCGGGCCACCTCAATGACGTCATTGGCCAGCTTGACGATGACCGTGCCGGGCGCCCTCTCGAGCGGGGCCAGCAGCTTGGCCACATGGACCCGTGCCTCGACCTCTACCAGCTCGGCGAGCTGGCACAGCACCTCGTCATATTGGGCAACCTGGTCGTCGTCGCAACGGTCCGAAACGTAGCTGAAAAGCTGCGCCGTGGTGCGGAACAGTTGCTCGCGTTCCATCTGATTGTCGTCGCCATTGAGAACGCGGAAATTCGCGAACGCACGGTGGCTTTCATCGAGCTCTGTCATGGTCGATCTCCCGGCTTCTGCCGCTTGGTTCGGGTCAGACTGACGCCGACATGCTTGTGGGGGCTGAAGGCCGGAGATCGGATTTGATTCAAATTCTATGCAATTGCCGCTTTGCCCTTGTGCACCTGACCTTTTGAGCGATGCGCGAGACAAAAAAGCCCCGGGGAAAACCTCCCCGGGGCCGGCAGGACTGACCCTGAACGGATTTAGCGCAGGTCGAAACGATCCGCGTTCATCACCTTGGTCCAGGCGGCCACGAAATCCCGGGTGAACTTGGGCGCCGAATCGGCCTGACCATAGACTTCGGCAAAGGCGCGGAGCTGGGAGTGCGAGCCGAAGATCAAATCGACACGCGTGCCGGTCCATTTCAGCTCGCCGCTCTTGCGGTTCCGCCCCTCATAGACACCCTCTTCATCCGCCTTGGGCGCCCAGACAATGTCCATGGTCAACAGGTTGCGGAAGAAGTCATTGCTCAGCGTTTCCGGGCGATCGGTGAGAACGCCGTGTGCGTTGAGTCCGGTCTTGAGCACGCGCAGGCCGCCGAGCAGGACGGTCATCTCCGGACCGGTCAGACCCAGGAGCTGGGCACGATCGACCATGGCCTCTTCGGGCTGCATGAAGGTGCGCTGGCTGTAGTAGTTGCGGAACGCATCGGCGCGCGGCTCGAGCGCGGCAAACGAGGCCGCATCGGTCTGTTCCTCCGAAGCGTCCATGCGACCCGGCGTGAACGGCACGGTGATGGCCTGGCCACCGGCATGTGCGGCCCGCTCGATCGCGGCACAACCCGCCAGCACGATCAGATCGGCCAGCGAGATCTTCTTGCCGCCCAAGGCCGAAGCGTTGAACTCGGCCTGAATGGTTTCGAGCTGCGCCAGGACCTTGGCGAGCTGGGCCGGCTGGTTGACCTCCCAATCCTTTTGCGGGGCGAGACGAATGCGCGCGCCATTGGCGCCGCCGCGCTTGTCCGACTTGCGGAAGGTCGAGGCCGAGGCCCAGGCGGTCGAGACCAGCTCGGACACCGACAGGCCGGAAGCCAGCACCTTGGCCTTGAGATCGGCAATGTGGGCGTCGTCGACCAGCGGATGATCGACAGCCGGAATGACGTCCTGCCAGATCAGGTCCTCGGCCGGCACTTCCTTGCCCAGATAGCGAACCTTGGGGCCCATATCGCGGTGGGTCAGCTTGAACCAGGCGCGGGCAAAGGCGTCGGCGAACTGATCCGGATTTTCCAGGAAGCGGCGCGAGATCTTCTCGTAGGCCGGATCGAAGCGCAGCGACAGATCGGTGGTCAGCATGGTCGGGCGATGCTTCTTTGAGGCATCGAACGCGTCGGGGATGACGGCATCATCGGTCTTGGCGACCCACTGCTTGGCACCGGCCGGGCTCTCGGTGAGCTCCCATTCATAGCCGAACAGGTTCTCGAAGAAGAAGTTGGACCACTGCACCGGGGTCTGCGTCCAGGTGACTTCCGGACCGCCGGTTATGGCATCGGCACCAACGCCAGTGCCGTGCGTGGACTTCCAGCCCAGGCCCTGATCTTCTAGATCTGCGCCTTCCGGATCAGCACCCACCAGCGATGGATCGCCGGCGCCATGGGTCTTGCCGAAGGTGTGGCCACCGGCGATCAGCGCCACGGTCTCTTCGTCGTTCATCGCCATGCGGGCAAAGGTCTCGCGGATGTCGCGCGCCGCCAGCACTGGATCTGGATTGCCGTTCGGACCCTCGGGATTGACGTAGATCAGGCCCATCTGCACGGCAGCCAGTGGCTCCTCAAGCTGGCGTTCGCCCGAATAGCGGCTATCGCCCAGCCAGGTGCCTTCCGGGCCCCAATAGAGCTCTTCGGGCTCCCAGACGTCGGCGCGGCCACCGGCGAAACCGAAGGTTTTGAAACCCATGGATTCGAGCGCGACATTGCCGGTCAGGATCATCAGGTCGGCCCAGGAGATGGCATTGCCATATTTCTGCTTGATCGGCCAGATCAGGCGCCTGGCCTTGTCCAAATTGGCATTGTCCGGCCAGGAATTGAGCGGCGCAAAACGCTGCTGGCCCATGCCGGCGCCACCGCGCCCGTCGGTGATACGATAGGTGCCGGCGCTGTGCCAGGCCATGCGGATGAACAGGCCGCCATAATGCCCGAAATCAGCCGGCCACCAATCCTGGCTGTCGGTCATCAGGGCACGGAGGTCTGCCTTGACCGCATCGAGATCGAGCTTGCTGAATTCCTCGGCATAGTCGAAATCCGGGCCCATCGGGTCGGACAGGGGCGAATTGGTGTGCAGCACCTGCACATCCAGCGCCTCGGGCCACCAGTCGCGATTCTTCGGGCCACGCCCTGCACCACCGTGCGGGAACGGGCACTTGCCGGCTTCGGGTTTGGGATTGGGATCGGTCATGGCGGGGGCCTCCTGAATAGACATGAACGCGTTATAGGGGGGTGACAACCATTAGGCCAATCGATAATTCTTCCTAATCCAATAGGAAAAACTAATTGTGACGATCACCCTGAAACAGATGCGCTATGCGGTCGCTGTCGCCGAGGCCGGTCACTTCGGCCGCGCCGCCGAGGCGTCATCGGTCACCCAGCCGGCATTGTCTCAGCAAATTCTGACGCTTGAAAGTCTTTGCGGCACACCCCTGTTCGACCGGCTCAAGGCGGGGGTGCGCCCCACCCCGTTTGGGCGAGAATTCGTCACCATGGCCCGCGAAACCCTCAAAAGCGCCGAAGCGCTCGAGGCCTTCGCCATTGGCCGCACCGGCAAGCCTGCCCGTGCCCTGCGCTTCGGCCTGATCCCGACCGTCGCGCCCTACCTGCTGCCGGAAATCTTTCCCGCCCTCACCCGCGATCTGCCCGGGCTCAAATTCACCATCAGCGAAAGCCGCACCGAGGCCCTGCTCGATAGCTTGCGTGATGGAAGCCTGGATATTGCCCTGATTGCCACCGAACCGGGCGGGGCCGGGCCGCGCCTCGTGGACGCACCGCTGTTCGAGGATAATTTCGTGCTGGCAACGCCAAGCGGCGAAACGACGAAGCTTCCGGTCAGTCTGGCCGCCCTGCCCCCGGAGCGCATCTTGCTGCTTGATGAAGGCCACTGTTTTCGCGACCAGACAATCTCGGCCTGCCGGCTGGACACCGAGCGCGGTGCCAAGACCTTTGCCGCAACGTCGCTGTCGACCATCGTGGAATTCGTCGCCAATGGTCAGGGCGTGACCCTGCTGCCCCAGATTGCCCTGCGCAAGGAAGCCAGCGATCCACGCATCGCCGTGCATCCGCTGAACGACCCGGCAGCAGGCCGCCAATTGCGGCTGGTCTGGCGCGAGGCGACGCCCTTTTCTGCGACCTTCCAGCAGATCGCCGATGTGATCCGCAGCATGCGCGGCGAACCGGCAGGCTAGGCAGTCATGCGACGGCGCTGGCTATAGCTGTCCCAGGAAAACACGATCAGCGACACCCAGATCAACGCAAAGCTGAGCAGGCGCAGCGCATTGAGCTCCTCGCCGAACATCAGGATCGCCAACAGAAACTGGATCGAGGGCGCCAGGTACTGGAACATGCCAATGGTGGTCAGCCGCAGCCGCCGGACGCCATAAGCAAACAGCAAGAGCGGCACAGCCGTTGCCGGGCCGGTGGCGATCAACAACAGCATCAGGGTGGGATCAGCGTGAACACCCACACCATTGCGGACGATGTCGAAGATGACATAGCCCATGGCGAGTGGCGCAACCACGAGAGTTTCAGCGAACAGCCCCGTCGCCGGGCCGGTTTGTGCGGTCTTGCGAATGAAACCATAAAAGCCGAACGAGAAGGCCAGGCCCAGGGCAATCAGCGGCACGCGCCCGATGCCGGCGGCCTGGATCAGGATGGCCACGATGGCAATGGCGATGGCGATGGTCTGCATGCGGTTCTGCCGCTCGCCCAGGAAAACCATGCCGATGGCCACGCTGACCAGCGGATTGATGAAATAGCCGAAGCTGGCCTCAAGCACCTGCCCGGTTTCCACCGCCCAGACATAAAGCAGCCAGTTGCACACCAGCAGCAGCGCCGACACAGCGATCACCCGCATGCGCCGGAAGTCCACCAGGACGGACCGGATTTCTGTAAAACCGGAAGTGACGGCGAGAAAGGCGGCCAGCAACACCAACGACCACAAGGTCCGCTCGGCCACAATCAGGACGGATCCGGCCTGATCAAGCAGGTGAAACAGGATCGGCAGGAAGCCCCAAAGCAGATAGGCCGACAGGGCAGCAACAACGCCCTTGCGCGTTTCGACAGCATTGGCCCGCTGCTGCGTAACGCTCTCGGCAGCCAGCTCCGGCGCTTGTTCTGGAAGGGTCATGGAAGGACTCCGCACCACGATGCGGGTGCCCGTTCCTGTACCAACCCCAACGCGCATTGGCCAATCAGAGTTTGTGATCGCCAACCCTTGCAAAGGTGATGGCTAAGTCCCAACCTTTGTGTGTGTCGGACGTTGGCCTTGAGAAGCGCCGGCAATGCTCGCGCGCTTCGGACCCGTCCCAATACGAGGAGCAGCAGATGAAAAAGACAGTGACCTGGATCCTGATCGCAGACGGCACTCAGGCCCGAGTGGTGGAGCACCTGGGCCCCGGCAAAGGCCTCACCACCGTCAAGGGTCTTGATTGGTCCATTCCGCCGCTCCAGACCCAGGATATCAATGCCGATCGCCCCGGCCGCAGCTTCTCTTCGGTCGGCCCGGGCCGAAGCGCGATGGAGCCCAAGACCGACCCTGCAGATCATCGCGAAGCCGAGTTCGTGCGCTCGGTCGCACATGTCATGGAAGATAAGGCAAAGGCAGGAGTCTATGACCGGCTGATCATCGCCGCCGCGCCGCTTGCGCTGGGCAATCTGCGCAAGGCGCTGTCCGACCATGTCAAGAAAACCGTGGTGGCCGAGCTCGACAAGGATTTGACCAATGTCCCCACGCCACAATTGGACAAGCATCTGGACGGCATCATCGCCGTCTAGGCAGCGAGCGTAACTTCTTTAAAGAATTACAGAGCCTTACCGCGCTTTCCGGAATCAGTCTCGACAAGAGTTGAATCAGATTGTCAGGGCGCAGATTCAATCTCTGAGGCACTTGAATCAGAACCAAAGCCAGGCGGCGCGATCTCTTGCATCGCGCCGCTAGTCGTCTGTTTCGTCGTCGCTTTCCTCGCCCGAAAAGGCATCGAGAAACTGTAGCAGCACCGAATTGACCAGCCCCGGCTTCTCAATGCTGGGAATGTGCGCCGCTCCTTCCAATACCACGCCGATGGCGTTGGGCATGGTCTCTGACAGGGTCTCGTGCCGCTCGACCAAGGCGGTAAAATCCTCATCCCCGACAATCAGCAGGGTGGGCGCCGCCACGGTCTCCATCCGGCTCCAGGCGTCCGGCGAAACCTCTTCCTGGGTCAGCTCCGGCTTGCTGAGCACAATAGCGTTCATATCCAGGAACAGCTCGCGTACGGCGCCACCAACTCGGCCATTCTGGCTGCGTGGCCCATCGAGCCATTCATGGGCCTGAACGCGATTGAGCAGATCAATGTCGCCGCGTTCCCAAGCGTCTTCCTCGGCCATTTCGATGGCGCTTTCTTCCGCTGTGGCACTCCAGGGGGCACCGTTGATCGACGTGCCTATCAACACCAGCCCGATCACTCGCCCGGGATAGGCGAGTGCAAAATCGACGGCCAGCCCGCCACCCATGGAACATCCCACCAGAATGGCGGCATGGATATCCATTTCCTCGAGCAGGGCCTCAAGATCTTCGAGATGGCTGAACGGCTCGTCTTCACTGGTGGTTTCGCCATAACCGCGCCGGTCATAGGCAATGGCGTGCCAACCCCCGGCGGCGACCGCGTCCATCTGGTCGAGCCACATGCGCTTGTCGCAGACACCGGCATGGAGGAACACGACCGGGAGCCCCTCCCCCTGTTCGAGACCGCTCAGCGTAGCGCCGCCGATCTCCAGAGTGAAAGGCTCGGTGCTCATTGCTCCAGGGCCGCGCAGAATTTCGTGCCGTCCTTGTCGCCCAGCCAGCAGCCTGGCTCGCCCTCGACGGGCACAAACCGGCCCAGCTCCTCGGGGTAACGGCCCGGTTGTGGTTCAGCGGCAATGAGATAGCCCAGGCCCTCGCCATCGGCTTCATGCGCAAACACGAAAGTTTCTCCACTCGGCAGGGCAAAGGTAATGCCACCGCCATCGACAGTCACGTCGCAATCAAAAGGATCCAGGCCCGTGATTGAGCATTGCCCCGGCGCAGCAAGTGCCGGAACGGCGAGGGCAAGGCTGACCAGCAGCACCGCCCCCGTCACCAAATTCTTCATACAGTCCCCCAAGAACCGATCTGCAAGGAGCATGGCTCCATTCAGGGCACTCTATTGCAGAAAGCCCAACAAACCCAACGCTTTTCACATGTCAATGGAGGATTGGTAAAGGCCGGCCGGCAAGTTAGACGTCTGCCCCGAGCAGACGATCCAGCGCCCGTTCAATATCGGCCTGGCTATAGGGCTTGGCGATGACAGCATGATCCTGCCATTCCGGCGGCAAGCCGTCGCGTCCATAGCCGGTGGCAAACAGGATCGGCACCCCGCGCTCGCGCAGGATTTGTGCTGCAGGGAACACCTTGGCGCCGCCGATATTGACGTCCAGAATAGCGACATCAAGGGCTTCGACACTGCTGGCCAGCCGCTCAGCTTCGGGCAAGCGCATGGCCTGCGCCGCAATGCTCCAGCCGAGTTGCTCCAGAATATCCTCGAGATTGATCAGAACCAGCGTCTCATCCTCGACGACAAGTACGCGGCGTCCGGCACTAGTCAAATCGCGCCTCCTGCTCAGCATAGGCCGTCGCAGGGATCGACAACCGCGCCCGAAGTCCGTTCTGATCATAGTTCAAATCCAGGCCGCCACCCAATTCGCCTGTTACGACCATGCGCAAGAGCCGGGAGCCGAAACCTTGCCGCACCGTCTCGGCCGGTGTTGGCCCGTTGCGCTCTATCCATTCGAGGACGAGCTGCCCCTCTCCGTCCCGATGCCAGCGAACAGCCAGATTGCCCTCGGGCACCGAAAGGGCGCCGTGCCGGGCCGCGTTGGCCGCCATTTCGTGCAGCACCAAAGCCAGCGCCACGGTCGTCTTGGCGTTTACCACCAGCGCAGGGCCGCCATAGTCGACTTGTTCGTCGCCAAAAGCACTCAACTCCTGGCATACCAGGTGCCCGAGTTCGGCATCATGCCAGTGGCGATCGCTCAGCATGGTATGGGCGTTGGAAAGCGCCATGATCCGGGCCTCGAGCGATCGCCGTGCCTGGGCGAAATCGCTGGTGCTGCGCAGGGTCTGGCTGGCAATGGACTGTACGGTTGCCAGGGTGTTTTTCACCCGGTGGTTCAACTCATCAATCAGCAGACGCTGCCGGCGGGCGGCACGGACCGACTCCGTGCGATCCATGCCCTGCACGAAGACGCCGGTGATATTGCCGGCGCCGTCGCGGATTGGATTGTATGAGAAATCGAGGAAGGTTTCCTTGGGCGGCTGGCCGGGCTCGTTTTCCAGCATCACCCGTGCGCCCTCGGCCGCATGCACATGACCTTCGGAATAGACCCGGTCGAGCAGCTCGACAAAGCCCTGCTCGACAATCTCGGGCATGGCCTGCGCAATGGCCTGACCAATGACATTCCGTCCGCCGATCAGCTTGATGTAGGAATCGGAGGTGAAGGTAAAGACATGGGTCGGGCCGGACAGCACGGCAAAAAAGGCCGGCGCCTGCTGGAACAGCCGGCGGAACTCGGCGCTGGAGGCCTCGGTCTCGCGCGTCCGCTCGATGAGGCGCGTGGCCGCCGAAATCGAGCCATAGGGCAGCGTCGTCGCTTCGCGCATCCGCACCAGATCGGTGACATCCACCGTGTTCTGCATCACATGCTGCACAGTACCATCAGAATCGGTGAGCGGCACATGCACGGCGGTCCAATAGCGATTGGTGACAGTGCCGTCAGCGTCGGTGATGGGATAATTGATATAGGCCAAGGTGTCCGGCTTGCCGGTCGCCAGAACGCGCTCGAAGGATTGGCGCAGGCGCTCGCCGGCTTCGCCCTCATTGGGGAATAGCGCAAACAGGTTTTGCCCTTTAAGGCGGTCGAACGGGGTTCCCACCACTTCCTGGTAAGCCGAATTGGCGGCGACGTAGCAAAGATCGCGATCCAGGATCATGAACGGGCTGGGCAGCGCCTCGAATATGCGCGCGAAATCCAGCTCAGCCATATATCGGTTATCCCCCAGATGAGTACCGGGAACTGCATCCCGATCAAGGCAATTGAACGCGGCGGCATCCAACTGGTTCCATCGTGAAGAAGATTTTCTTCCTGGCACTGGGATGATGGCACGAAAACGGAGCGCAGCTTTCGCCGCGCCCCGTTGTGATTTACCGCGTCAGCGGCTTGTAGGTTGCCCGCCGTGGATTGACGGCATCGGCGCCCAGGCGACGGACCTTGTCGGCCTCGTAGTCCTGGAAATTGCCCTCGAACCATTCGACATGACTGTCCCCTTCAAAGGCCAGCATGTGGGTGGCAAGGCGATCAAGGAACATGCGATCGTGGCTGATGATGACCGCGCAGCCAGCGAATTCTTCAAGCGCTTCTTCGAGAGCGGCCAGGGTTTCAGTGTCCAGATCGTTGGTCGGTTCGTCGAGCAGCAGGACGTTGGCGCCGGACTTGAGCATCTTGGCCAGGTGAACGCGATTGCGCTGCCCGCCCGAGAGGTTGCCCACCTTCTGCTGCTGGTCACCGCCCTTGAAATTGAAGGCCGAGGTATAGGCGCGGCTGTTCATCTCGCGCTTGCCCAGCATCAGGATGTCGTCGCCTTCGGAGATTTCCTCCCAGACGGTCTTGTTGGGATTGAGCGCATCGCGGCTCTGGTCGACATAACCCAGATGCACGTTTTCGGCGACAGTGACGGTGCCGCTATCGGGCTTCTCCTGGCCAGTGAGCATCTTGAACAGGGTCGTCTTGCCAGCGCCATTGGGGCCGATAATGCCCACAATGCCGCCGGGCGGCAGCTTGAAGGAAAGATCATCAATCAGCAGCCGGTCGCCAAATGACTTGGATAGGTTCTCGACCGTGATGACATTCTGCCCGAGCCGCTCGCCGGGCGGGATGATGATCTGTGCGGTCTGGGACTGGGTGCGGGCCTCGTTGAGCTTGACCAGCTCGTCATAGGCCTTGATACGGGCCTTGGACTTGGACTGGCGCGCCTGCGGGGACTGGCCCATCCATTCGCGCTCACGCTCGAGCACCTTGGCGCGGGCCGCGTCCTCGCTCTTTTCCTGCGCGAAGCGCTTCGCCTTGGCCTCCAGATAGGCCGAGTAATTGCCTTCATAGGGCACGCCGCGGCCGCGATCGAGTTCGAGAATCCAGCCCGTGACATTGTCGAGGAAGTAGCGGTCGTGGGTGATGATCAGCACCGCGCCCTCGAACTCGCGCAGGTGCCGTTCGAGCCATGCCGTGGTCTCGGCGTCCAGATGGTTGGTCGGCTCGTCGAGCAGCAGCAGGTCGGGCTTGGAGAGCAGCAGCGCGCAGAGCGCTACGCGGCGCTTTTCACCGCCCGAGAGGTTTGTGACGTCGGCGTCGCCGGGCGGGCACCCAAGTGCCTCCATGGCCACCTCGACCTGGGATTCGAGATCCCACAGATTCTGCGCGTCGATGACGTCCTGAAGCTGGGTCGCCTCGTCGGCGGTCTCGTCGGAATAGTTCATCATCAACTCGTTGTAGCGGTCGACGATGTCCTTCTTTTCCTTGACGCCCATCATCACATTGCCCAGCACGTTGAGCGCCGGATCAAGCTGCGGCTCCTGCGGGAGGTAGCCAACCTTGGCGCCATCGGCAGCCCAGGCTTCGCCCGAAAACTCGGTCTCGATGCCGGCCATGATCTTGAGCAGGGTCGACTTGCCCGAGCCATTGGGGCCGAGAATGCCGATCTTGGCGTCGGGGTAGAAGGACAGATGGATATTATCCAGCACCTTCTTGCCACCGGCATAAGCCTTACTCATTCCGTGCATGTGATAGATGAACTGGCGCGCCATGGGCGATGAACCTCTTGAAGGGTGTTCGGGGATTGGCGCCTATGTAGGCCAAGCGGCCTTGCGGAGCAACGGGGGCCATGTGGTCACGCAGGCGTCATCTGCGCCCACTAAGCAGGTCCCGCCCGACACACTGCTCACGAGCCTTGCCATGACCCGACCGTTGCCCACAATTGGCGCCGCCCTTTTTGTCGACGATCTGGAAACGCTTGCGCCCTGGCTGATCGAGGGGCAGCGCGACGTGGAAATCCAGGACTTCATTTTTCCCGAGCGGCTGGACGGCGACTGGCAGATGCAGGTCGATCGCGCCCGCACTCTGCTTGAGGGGCATACGGGCCGCCTGGGTATCCACGGCCCCTTCATGGGCTTTTCCATTGCCACACCTGACCCCGCCATTCGCGAGGCGGTAAAACATCGCCTGCGCCAGGGTCTCGACATCGCCGTGGCCCTGGGTGCCACGCAAATGGTCGTCCACAGCCCCTACACCACCTGGAGCTACAACAATCTCGACAAGGATTTCGGGGCCCGCACGCGGATGACCGAATATTGCCACCTGACCATGGGCGATGCTGTCAGGCAGGCGGAAGACCATGGCATTACCCTGGTCATCGAGAATATCGAGGACAAGGACCCGATGGACCGGCTGCATCTGGCCAACAGCTTCGAAACGGACGCGGTTGCCGTCTCTATCGATACCGGCCATGCGCACTATGCCCATGGCACCACCGGCGCGCCCCCGGTTGACTATTTCGTGACGGCGGCCGGTGACCGTCTGGCCCATGTACATTTGCAGGACGCAGACGGCTATGCCGACCGCCATTGGCGGCCAGGCATGGGCACGGTCAATTGGCACGCGGTTTTTGCGGCCCTTGCCACCCTGCCACAGTCGCCGCATCTGGTGCTCGAACTGGCCGATAACAGCCAGTTGCGCGCCGGGGCCGACTGGCTGATCGCGCAGGGGCTGGCGCGCTGACAGCAAGGCCAGGTGGAACAAATCCACCCGCGCGTCGGTTTGTCCTGAAAGCGTCAGGACCTATGCATGGCCAATCTCTGGTACAAGAACGCAATCGTCTATTGCGTCGATGTCAAAAGCTTCATGGATGCCAATGGCGACGGCACCGGCGATTTCGTCGGGCTGGCCGACAGGCTCGATCACCTCGAGCGGCTGGGCGTCACCTGTATCTGGCTCAATCCATTCTACCCGTCACCACGACGCGACAATGGCTACGACATCTCCGACTATTACGGCATCGACCCCGCGCTTGGAACGCTGGGGGATTTCGTCGAGTTCATCGAAGCGGCCAAAGATCGCGGCATGCGGGTGATTGTCGACCTTGTCGTCAACCATACCTCCGACCAGCATCCCTGGTTTCAGGCGTCGCGGGCCGACCCGAACTCGCCCTACCGCGACTGGTATGTCTGGCGCGACGAAAAACCGGACAATATCACCGACGGCATTGTCTTTCCCGGTGTGCAGAAGGCCACCTGGACCTATGACCGGACCGCCAAGGCCTGGTACATGCACCGCTTCTACAAGTTCCAGCCGGACCTCAATACGGCCAATCCCGCCGTGCGGCAGGAAATCCTCAAGATCATGGGGTTCTGGCTGGCGCTGGGCGTGTCGGGATTTCGGGTTGATGCCGTGCCGTTTCTGATTGAGCCGCGCGGCGTGCTGACGGACAAGCCGGTCGTCGACCCCCATGCCATGCTGACCGAGATCCACGACTTCCTGTCCTGGCGCAAGGCCGAAGCCATTCTGCTGGCCGAGGCCAATATCAGCTACGAAGAAGCACCCGACTATTTTGCCGCCGGAGACCGCATGACAATGGTTTTCGACTTTGTCGGCAACCAGCAATTGTTCCTCTCCCTGGCCCGCAAGACCGCCGCTCCCCTGCGCCGTTCGTTGGCCGCGCGGCCCGACCCGCAAGGCATGGGCCAATGGGCCGTCTTTCTGCGCAACCATGACGAGCTGAACCTGGGGAACCTGACGGAACAGGAGCGCGAGCAGTGTTTCGCCGCCTTCGGGCCCGACCCGGACATGCAGATTTATCACCGCGGCCTGCGGCGCCGGCTCGCCAGCATGTTCGATGGGGACGAGACGCGCCTGAAAATGGCGTTCTCGCTATTGCTGGCCCTGCCCGGCACACCTGTCATCTGGTATGGTGACGAGATCGGCATGGGGGAAGACCTGGCCCTGCCCGAACGCGAAGCCGTCCGTACGCCGATGCAATGGTCGCCAGGGCACAATGGTGGGTTCTCGGAGGCGCCGAAAGACGAGCTTGTCCGGCCGGCGATCGACAGCGGCAAGTTCGGCTATCATCACATCAACGCCGCGATGCAGACCCAGCACCGCAATTCGTTCTTCCATGCCATTGCAGATATGGTGTCGGCACGCCGCTCGTCGCCGGAGATCGGCTGGGGTGGGGTCGACATCGTTGATGTCGGCGATGATGAACTGCTCGTTCTCTCCAGCAGTTGGCGCGGTAATCGGGTCATCACCGCGCATAATTTCGCTGGCACACCCAAGTCGTTTCACTTGGCCGATGAGGGCATCGAAGAACTCATGCCGATGCTGACTGAATCACCGACCGGCCCGATCAAGGGTGATGGCGAAATCACCCTGTCCGCCTATGGCTATTGCTGGCTGCGCTGCAATGGCGAGCGACGCTAAAGTTCGGCCAGCAGCCACTTGCCCACTGGCCACGTAGCCGTGAAATGCTTGGCGCAAAGATCGACGAAACCAGGCTGGAAGGCCGCATCGCCCGGCAAGGTAATAGTGGCGGTCAGCCCCTCATAGAGCAGGAATTCGGCGCGATCGGCCTCGGTCTCAAAGCCGCGCGGAGGCTTCTTGCGGGTCTTTTCGCCGATATCGTAGTCGCCCTGTGACCGTACCGTTTCGACCGCCGCTTTCAATGCATTGCCTGAACGCGGCAGGACGACTGCATGACGGTAACTGTCCAGAACATACTTATCGAACTGGTGCATGCCGGTTCCCATCAGGACCTGATCGAGTCCGATGCTGAGATAGAAGCCTGGACTGGACATGCTGCGCTTTTCGCCATGCCAGAACCATATCGCCAGTTGGGTCTTGTAGGGTCGCTTGTCCTTGGAGAACCGCACATCGCGGTTGACCCGCATAATCGAGCCATTGATGCGCGGCTCCGCATGAACCTCGGGCGATATCGCTTTGAGCCTTGGCGCCATTGCCTGAACGAACGCCTTGCCCGCTTCCACGTAGCCCGTGTCGTAGAGCGACCGGTTTTCCTCAAACCAGGCCTTTTCATTGTGGTCCGCGATGCCGATGAGAAACTGTCTCGTCTCCTCGGGAAAATGCTCGAACTGCGCGCTCACGCTGCCGATACCTCCACGGGCACGGATTTGAAGGCGGGGGTCTTGCTGCGCGGATCGACCGCCTGCCCCACCAGGACGTTGGCTTCCGGATAATAGGCCAGTACTGAGCCCGGCGGCAGATCGAAGCGGGTGGCAATGCCGCGCATTTCTCCGGCGTCCGACCGGACCATCACGGCCTGCCCCTCGACCAGTCCGCGCGCTTCCATGTCCTCTGCACTGAGAAAAATCGACTCTCGCCCGGCCTGACCGCGATAGCTGTCGGTTTCCTCATAGATGATCGAATTGAACTGCCCCTCGCTGCGCATGCTGGCCAGCATCAGGCGGCCAGGCTCTTGCTCGGTTACAGGGGTCACCACGAAATGCGCCTTGCCATCTTCCGTGCCGAATGTCGGCGCATGCAGCACCCGATTGCGGATGTGGAATTCGCGCTTGGCCACATCGATATCGGCCAATTCCTCCATGCCAGGCACAATGGCAGCGATGGCATCGCGCAGTTTTGCATGAGCGGAGAAGGCAGCAAAATCTATGGGAGAATGCGGCAGCATGCGCTTGCCCAACTGCCCCAGGATCCAGCTTTCCGGGCGCACGGTTTCGATGCGCCGAATGCCGCCATCGGACAGGCGCACGAAGTTGAACATCGATTCCTGCGTGGTCGGCTCCCATTCCTCGTCGCGCGCCGTGACCGGCAGGATCATCATCTCCCCCTCGCCCACGCCATGCACATGGCCCTGGTTGAGCGTGGTGGTGAGGAACAGCTTGAAGCCGATATTGGCCATGGCGCGGCTGGAAAACGCCGTATCCGGTGTCGCGGCCCAGAGATTGCCACCCATGATGACAGCGGCGTCGATCTCGCCGGCAGCGGCCTTTTGCATGCAGGCCATGGTGTCGAGCCCCTTTTCCTCTGGGAAGGTGACACCAAAGGCCTCCTGCATGCGATCGAGCACATCGCGCGCCAGCACCGGCTTGACGCCAATGGTGCCGATGCCCTGCACATTGGAATGGCCGCGCAGGGGCAACAGTCCGGCAAAGCGGCGCCCGATCATGCCGCGCAGCAGCGCCAGATTGGCGATGGCCTCGACATTTGCGACGCCATGGACATGGTGGGTCATGCCCATGCCCCAGGCAAACACGGCATTGTTGGCACGCCCATAGGCGGCGGCCACCCGCTCGATGTCCGCCCGCGCAAGGCCGCAGGCGGCGGTGATCGCCTCCCAGCTCAGCGCATCCAGATCGGCCGTAAAGCTTTCCAAGCCGGTGGCGTGCGATGAGATGAAATCGCGGTCTTCGGTCCCCTGTTCGAGGACGGCCTTGCAAAGGCCCTTGAACAGCGCAATGTCGCTGCCGATGCGCGGCTGCAGATAGTCCGACGCGATCTCGCTACCACCCTTGAGCATGGACATCGGTGATTTCGGCACCGCGAATTTCACCAGCCCCGGCTCCTTGGCCGGATTGATGACGATGACCTGCCCGCCTCGCTCGCGGCAGTTCTTGAGCATGTGGATGAAGCGCGGATGATTGGACGAGGGATTGGCGCCGATAACGAAGATCAGGTCGGCGCCGGTCAGGTCTTCGAGCTCGATAGTTGCCGTGCCGGTGCCGATCGTTGTCTTGAGCCCCTCGCTGGTGGCCTGGTGGCAGTAATAGGAGCAATTGTTGACATTGTTGGTGCCATAGGCCCGCGCCAGCAGTTGAAACAGAAAGCCGGCCTCGTTGGATGAGCGGCCCGAGGAATAAAAGAAGCTGCGCAGCGGATCGGTCTCGGCCAGCCGATGGGCGGCATGGTCGAGCGCCGCATCCCAATCCAGGGGCTCGAAGCGACTGGCACCGGCGCGCCGGAACAGCGGCGTGCCCAGCCGACCCAGAGATTCCATTTCCTTGCCGGTCAACTCGGCGAGATCGTCAATCGTATGCTCGAAAACCAGCGCGGGAATGGGCGGCTGGATATCTGTGGACTGGGCCTGCACCGACTTGTTGCAGACCGACGGAAATTCGCCCAGCTCATTGGTCATGCCACCCTGCTGACCGCCCATGCCATAGGCACAGGCCTTGCAGGTGTTCCTGGCGGTCAGCGCCTTGGCGGCCTTGCCCACCCCGATCCGGTTGATGGTCGAGAGGGTGTAGAGCACCTTCTTGGGGCCGCCGCCCACGATATGGCTGGTATCGGTCAAATCATTTCTCCTCGCCCCATTGTTCGCCAGTGGCGGGTATTGGGGCAAGGGAAATGCTTGCGCGATCAGTTCGACATTGTCGAGCGGTGCGCCCAGCCGGTCATGCGTTTTTCGATCCAGGCCATCAGCGCATACATGGCGATGCCTTCAACGGCCAGCATCAACAGGCCCGCAAAGACCAGCGGCACGTTGAAGTTGGACTGCGCCGACGCCATCATCTGACCCAGCCCCGAATTGGACGCGACCGTTTCGCTCACCACCGAGCCGACAAAGGCCAGGGTGATCGCCACTTTCAGCGAGCCGAAGAAATAGGGCATGGAGCGCGGTATGCCGACCTTGAGCATGATGTCGAGCTTCTTGGCGCCCAGCGCCCGCAACACGTCTTCGGTTTCCGGCTCGATGGTGGCGAGGCCCGTGGCGACATTGACCACGATGGGGAAGAAGGAAATCAGGAACGCGGTCAGCACCGCCGGCACCGTGCCGATGCCGAACCAGATCACCAGGATCGGCACCAGCGCCACCTTGGGAATGGCATTGAACCCCACCATGATCGGGTAGAGCCCGGCATAGATGGTCTTGGACCAGCCGATGAACAGGCCAATGCCGAGCCCGGCCACAATGGCAATGAGGAAGCCGAGCACGGTGGTGTACAGCGTCTGTACCGAATTCTTCCAGATCGGCGACCAATATTGGAAAATGGCTTCGAACACCCGCGTGGGGGTGGGCAGGATGGTGTGCGGCAGGCCGGAAATGCGCGCGCCCAGCTCCCAGATGACGAAGAGGCCAATGGTGTAAATGACGGGGGACAACCGCACCCAGTCTATCTTGAGGGCCGGCTTTGGCGCCGCCGCGACAGGCGTTGTGGTTTCTGTTGAGCTCATGCTGCGGCCCTCGCGGTGGCAATTTCCCCGTGCAGCTTCTGCACCATGTCGTTGAAGGCCGGCTCATAGAGCAATTCGAGCTGGCGCGGCCGCTCGAAAGGCACGACATGCTCGGAGATGATGCGGCCCGGACGCGCGCTCATCACCACGACCTTGTCGGCCAGAAACACGCTTTCGCGCAGATCATGGGTCACCAGCGCAATGGTGACATCCTGGGTCGCATGCAGATCGCGGATGACGCACCATAATTCTTCGCGGGTGAAAGCGTCGAGCGCGCCGAAAGGCTCGTCGAGCATCAGGAGTTCGGGTTCATGGATCAGCGCGCGGCAAAGATTTGCCCGCTGCTGCATGCCGCCGGACAATTGCCAGGGGAATTTTTCGCCAAAGCCCTTGAGCCCGACGGTTTCGAGCAGTTTTTCTGCCTTGGCGACATATTCCGCCTTGTGCGCACGCAGGCGGTGACGATGCCGCTCGACGATCTCGAGCGGCAACAGGATGTTTTCGAGCGTCGTGCGCCAGGGCAGCATGGTGGGGTTCTGGAACGCCATGCCCACGATCGAGACCGGCTTGGTCACCTGGCTATTGGCCACGATGACCGACCCAGCTTGCGGAATATGCAGCCCCGTCGTCAGCTTCATCAGGGTGGACTTGCCGCAGCCTGAGGGGCCGACAACGGCGACGAATTCGCCGCGTTGTATTTTGAGATTGAGCCCACTCACCGCCAGCGTGCCATCGGGCCCGCCATAACGCATGTCGACATTTTCAATTGAAACCAGGGGCGAGGCCATAGGCGTCTCCAGTCAAGGCAGAACAGGACCGCCCCGAGACCATTCCCGTTCCCTCGGAAGAATGGCTCGGGGCGGATGACCCGGGCGTCCCTTATCGCCCGGGAATGCAAGCCGCCATCAAGGCAGCATGCGCTCCTCTGCCGGCGGCAGATACTGCGCATCGAAGATGTCGGCGGCAGTCACATTGCCCTGCAGGCCCATGGAGATCTTGAGCGTTTCGATCGACGCAGCCAGGCGCGCCTCGTCGATGCCGCCAAAGCCGTTTTCGACCACATACGGGGTCTTGATGTTCATCTCATTGGCCATGACCAGACGCTCGGTTTCAGTGTCAATATTGAGCGTCTCATTGCGCATCAGGACGGCCGCAGCACCGGCGGCCGGATCGGCCACGGCATCGGCGAAGCCCTTGGCCAGTGCACGGAGGAACCCCTTGACCGCTTCCGGATTTTCGTCCGCGAAGGCCTCGTTGACCATGATGGCATTGCCATAAAGATTGAGGCCGTGATCGGCAAAGAGCAGCGGGACGATATCGTCGTCGGGCACACCATTGGCCTTGAGGTTGAGGATCACCGAGAAGGCGAAGCCAAACACGCCGTCCACATCGCCGGACGCCAGCATCGGCTCGCGCACCGGGAAGCCGATCGATTCAAGGGTAATGGCGCTATCGTCGATCCCGGCCACTTCCTTGAACGCAGGCCATTGGGCAAAGGCGCCATCCGGCGGCGGTGCGCCCAGCTTCTTGCCTTCAAGCGATGCCGGGTCTTCAGTGATGCCGAGCGACCTGCGGCCGACAACCGAGAACACCGGCTTGTCATAGACCATCATCACGGCCTTGACCGGCTGGGACGGGTCTTCGTCCAGGAACTTAATCAGCGAGTTGATGTCGCCAAAGCCAAGCTGATAGGCGCCTGTCGCGACGCGTGGAATGGCCTCGACCGAGCCATTGCCGATATCGATGGTGACGTTGAGCCCTTCATCGGCGAAATAGCCATTGTCCTGGGCCAGGAGAAAGCCAGCGGCGGGACCCTCGAAGCGCCAGTCAAGTGTGAGCTTGATGTCGGTCTGCGCCAGGGCAGGCAGGGCCAGGCCGGAAACGGACAGGCCCGTTGCCAGAGCCAGGGCTGCGGTAAAGTGGCGGCGAGAAAGCATGATTTTGACGTCCCCAGTTTTGTTATGGGGAGAAATCAAGCGCAGCCACCGCCCGCGCGCAAGTATTTTCTGACTATTTTCGCATCAGACAGCATTGCTGCCCAATTTCTCGGCAACCTGCTGCCTCTTTCTCAGCCAGCCTCAGATGGGTAGCCCCGAGCGCGCCTTGACCCGCCGAATACTCATATTGGAATGAATGCGCGCCACCCCGGGCAGCCGCGCGCTCAACCGGCGATGGAGATGTTCGAAGTCCTCGTGGTCGCGGCAGATCACCCGCAGGATATAGTCGGACTGTCCGGCCATCAGATGGCATTCGAGCACTTCGGGAATGTCCTGCACCGCGGCCTCGAAGGCATCGAGCGCCGCTTCGCTCTGGCTGGTCAGCCCCACCTCGATGAAGAATTGCATGGCAAAGCCAAGCCGCCCTGCATCGAGCTCGGCGCGATAGCCTTGCACGAAGCCAGCATCTTCCAGCGCCTTGATACGCCGGTGACAGGCAGAGGGCGACAAGCCAACGGTCTCTCCAAGAACCTGTACACTGCGATGGGAATCGCGCTGCAGTTCACGCAATAATTTACGGTCAGTTGCATCGGGCTGTAGGGGCAAGGCGCGGTTCTCCGGCAGGACGAGCAATAATTCGACCATGTAACCCACCGCGACGTCCTGACAAGGACCGGGCGGCTTATCCCCCGCCACACCCACAAATGGGGAGGAATCTGGTAAACAAATACTCTCGAATTTCGTCCGCTTTTTGTCCGGAAATCCGGGACAATCCGATTGCCCCGGCGCAAAAAACAGGGCGCGAAACCGAAGTCTCGCGCCCCTCCGGGGCGGCCAACAAAGGAGCGTCAACCTTTGCGACCGACCGCCGATCGGATGGTGGAGGCTCTGTTGGCGGTCCACCATAGATTGGTCCGGATTGATCTGCGTCCGGTTCGCTTGCTCAACGACCGGACGCGCAGGCGGTTCCCGCCAAACAGGCTCACATCGCTTTTGTGATCGAAGAACGACGCGCAGCGGCTAGAGCTCGAATGGCGCCTGTAGCGACTGGATCGCCTTGATGGCGGCCGAGGCACGATTTTCGACGCCCAGCTTGGCATAGACCTGCTCAAGATGCTTGTTCACCGTGCGGGGGCTGAGGCCCAGAATATCGCCAATATCCTTGTTGGACTTGCCGCGCCCGATCCAGAGCAGCACTTCGCTTTCGCGCTGCGTCAGGCCGAATTGCTGGCGCAGGATCTCTTCCTGACCCTCCTCCTGGGCGCGGGCGATGCGGAACAGATACTCATCTCCGCCCACCACGCCCAGAAAGGCAAAATGCAGACCGGTGCTTTCGCCTGTGTTGAGATCGAACCCGCCCCCCGGCGTAGGCCGCTCGCCTTCCGCCAAACGCCAGTCGACAAAGCAGCGCGACATGATGCGCTGGGTGCCCTGCTCAATTCCGGACCGCTCCAGCAACCGATTGGCCTGAGGCGTGGACCACAGCACCGCGCCATCTGATCCAAAGGCCACCAAGTGCCGGCCGGCAGCATCCAGGGCGATGCGGGCACTCTGCGCCCGGCGGGCATTGGCCAGGTGCACCCGAATGCGCGCCCGCAACTCGTCCACATTGATCGGCTTGGAGAGATAATCTACCCCGCCGCTTTCGAGCGCGTGCACCACATGCTCGGTTTCGGTCAGCCCGGTCATGAAGATGATCGGGACATGGACCAGTGGCGGCATGGCCTTCATCTGCTGGCAGGTCTCAAAACCATCCAGCCCCGGCATCACCGCATCCATCAGCACCACATCCGGCGTGACCCGCTCAACGATCTTGAGCGCTGCCTCGCCGCTGCGGGCGACAAGCACCGTGACACCCGCTTGCTCGAGAGCGGTTGTCAGAAAACCAAGCGACTCCGGCGAGTCGTCGACCAGAAGAACGATGTCCTGCTCCTGCTCAATCCGGCTCATGGCCCACCCGCTCCAGCGTTTCGGCGAAACCATCGAAATCAAAATTCTGCATATGCTGCCTTAGCGCCTCGACAAGTGGCAGATTGGCCGGATCGGCCGCCAACTCGGCCAGCTTGTCGTCAATGCCCCTGACATGGCCGATTTGACTGAGTGCGGCCAGGTCGCGCAAGTGCTCTGCGCCCGGAGACCGCATTTGTCTATCGCGTGGTGCGGGCTTGTCAGGCACCTCATGGACCCATTCCAATCCGAGATGCGTGCCCAGCCTGTCAACCAATTGGTTGAGATCGAACGGCTTGGCCAGCGTATCACTATGCCCGGCGTCGGCACTGGTGGGATTGGCGCCATCCCCGATATTGGCCGAGAGCATGATCATGGGCGCCGTAACGCCACGCGCGCGCATGGTCTGCACCAGCTCCCAGCCGCTCATGCCCGGCATGCGGATGTCGACAAAGAAAAGATCGGGCCGCGCCGTCTCGATCGCCGCAAGACAGGATTGACCATCGACCGCCGTAAGAACTGTAAAGCCGAGCGGGGCGAGCATCTCGAGCATCAACTGGCGGTGGTCGGCATTGTCATCAACGACCATGATGGTGCGCCGCCTGCCCTGATAGCCAATGATCTGCTGCACGGGGGCCATGCGCTTGGCCGGCCGCTCAACCTTGGAGAGCATCAGCCGGGCCTGAAAACGCGTGCCCTCTCCTACGACGCTGGACACGGTGATCTCACCACCCAGCGTTTCGGTCAGCAGCTTGGTGATGGTGAGGCCCAGCCCCAGCCCCGGCGTAAAGCGATTGCGTTCCGCCTCGCCGCGGACAAAGGGCTCGAAGACATGATCGAGATCGGCCGCTGCAATGCCGCTGCCGCTATCCTCGACCGTGAAGGTGGCCACCTGCATGCGGTAGCCGACGCTGAAGCTGACATGACCGGCACTCGTGAACTTGATGGCGTTGGACAAGAGGTTGACCAGAATCTGCCTTAGCCGCTTCTCATCCGTCCGCACATAATCAGGCAGCGCGCGGGCGCGCTCATGACGGAATTCGAGCCCCTTGGCCTCGGCCTGCAGTCGGAACATGTCGACGATCTGATCCAGGAAGTCCTGAATGTTGACCTCGCTGGTATAGACCTGCAGCCGCCCCGCCTCGATCTTGGAAATATCGAGCAAGCCGTCGATCAGTCCCGACAGATGCTCGGCGCTGCGTCGAATGACCTGCGCCGAACCGCGCCGGTTTTCCGGCAATTGCCCATCGCGTTCGAGAATTTGCGCATAGCCCATCACCGCATTGAGCGGCGTGCGCAATTCATGGCTGAGGCCCACCACATAGCGGCTCTTGGCCTGATTGGCAGCCTCGGCCTTCTCCTTGGCGCGCTGCAATTCGGCGTCGGTTTTCGAGTGCGCGTCGATTTCCTTTAGAAGCAGCGTGTTCTGGCGTGAGCTTTCCTCCTCGGCCACCAGGCGACTATCATGCGCCAGCACCAGGAACCAGGTCATCACGCCCGCAGCCACGGCAAAGACGAAGAACACCACCAGCAGCGTGCCCCCCACGACATCGGCCGTATTGGGCGCCGAGCCAATGGCAAAGTAGTAGATCAGCCCCAGAATGCCGCCCAGGATTGCCGTGGCTATGGCCATGGAAATGCCATAGCGCCCCAGCCGGGTCTGCAACTTGTCGATGGCCCATTGCGGCAGGATGCTGGCCGCCACGGCATGGGTCTGCGCGCGGAAATGCGCATGCGGCTTGCACATGTCGTGGCAGCGCGCATCGAGCGAGCAGCAAAGCGAACAGATCGGCGCTGCATAGGCCGGGCACCAGGCCATGTCCTCAGGCTCGAAGGGATGCTCGCAAATCGAGCAGGTAAGGGTTTGCCTGGACTGCCACTGCTTGCGCGGCTTGCGGGCGAGGTAATATTTGCCCTTGGTGGCCCAGGCGATGGCCGGTGAGGCGACGAAGCAGACGATCAAGGCGATATAGGGCGAGAGCGCCGACGCCATCTCGCCAAAGGCCCCGAAATGGGCGGTCAGGGCGATGACCACGGACAGCAACATCGAGCCGACGCCGACCGGATTGATGTCATAAAGATGGGCGCGCTTGAACTCGATGCCCGGCGGCGCCAGGCCCAGGGGCTTGTTGATGAACAGATCCGCCGAGATCGAGCAGAGCCAGGCCATGGCAATGATCGAGAAGATGCCCAGTGTCTCTTCGAGTAGCCGATAGATGCCTAGCTCCATCAAGAGGAGCGCAATGGCGACATTGAACAGCAGCCAGACCACACGCCCCGGATGGCTGTGGGTCAGGCGCGAAAAGAAGTTCGACCAGGCGAGCGAGCCGGCATAGGCGTTCATCACATTGATCTTGAGCTGGCTGACGACGACGAACACCGCCATCAGCATCAGCGCCACGAACTCATTGGGGATCATGTAGCCAAAGGCAACGGCATACATATGGCCCGGCTCGGAGGCATGTTCCGGCGAAACGCCCACCGAGAGCGCCAGAAAAGCCAGGAACGAGCCGGCAATCAGCTTTGGCGCACCGACCACCACCCAGCCGGCGCCTGCCAGGAAGATGCCGATCTTGTGCCGCCATTTCGGTGCCCCCTCGGCCGGCAGGAAGCGCAGGAAGTCGACCTGCTCGCCGATCTGGGTCATCAGCGCCAGGATGACCGCCGAGGCCGCGCCGAACTTGGCGATCTCGAATGGCGCGAGACTGCCCGCGGCGCCGTCCGGCTCCCCCAGCCCGGCAAAGGCGCGCCAGAGATCGAACTTCTCCCAATCCATGAAGGCGATGAAGAAGAAGGGCAGGATGTTGAGCACGATCCAGATCGGCTGGGTCAGCATCTGGAACGAGGAGATCATGCGGATGCCATGCGTCACCAGCGGGATCACCACCAGCGCCGAAATGATATGGCCGATCCAGAGCGGAATGCCGAAGGCCAGCTCCAGCGCGCTCGACATGATCGAGGCCTCGATGGCGAACAGGATGAAAGTGAAACTGGCATAGATCAGCGATGTGATGGTCGAGCCGATATAGCCAAAGCTGGCCCCGCGCGTGAGCAGGTCGACATCGACGCCATGCCGGGTCGCGTAGCGCGAGATCGGCACGCCAATCAGCAGGATAGCGATGGAGGCGACCAGAATCGCAATCAGCGCATTGGTGGTACCGTAGGAGAGCGTTATCGCCCCGCCGATCGCCTCCAATGCCAAAAAGGAAATGGCGCCGATGGCGGTCTGGGAAATCCGGTCATTGGAGAAGCGCCGGGCCGACTTGGCAGTGAAGCGCAGCGCATAGTCTTCCAGCGTCTGGTTGGCCACCCAGCGATTATATTCGCGCCTGACCGGAATGATCCGTTGCCGTGCCATGCAAGCCTAAGCCTTAACCAATTCGCCGCGCTGCCCAAAAAATCGCCACCCCTTCAATAGCATGAAATCGGGAGAAATCACGCGGTTTTTCAGGGCCTTCCGCCTATAGCCGGAATCAAAGCGGCAAGCAGTTACGTCAATCGACGTATAGGGCGAACGTTAAGAGATGTCCCAGTGTGCCCCCAGGACGCCTCCCGGTGTCTTGAGGGACTCAAATAGGTCTAGAGGGACAACACATGAAAAACTTCAGCGCGAAAAGCGCTCTGCTCGCCGCCGCACTTGCCGGCAGCGTCTCGCTGTCTGCAGTGCCGGTCATGGCGCAGGACGACACCATCAAGGTCGGTATTCTGCATTCGCTTTCGGGCACCATGGCAATCTCGGAAACCACGCTCAAGGACACCATGCTGTTCCTGATCGAACAGCAGAATGCCAAGGGCGGCGTGATGGGCAAGATGCTCGAGCCCGTCGTGGTCGACATTGCCTCGGACTGGCCGCTGGCTGCCGAACTGGCCCGTCAGCTCATCGAAGTCGACGAAGTCGATGCAGTGTTCGGTTGCTGGACTTCGGTCTGCCGCAAGTCGGTTCTGCCGGTCTTCGAAGAACTCAACTCGTTGCTCTTCTACCCTGTGCAGTATGAGGGTGAAGAATCCCAGCGCAACGTGTTCTACACCGGTGCCTCCCCCAATCAGCAGGCCATTCCTGCCGTCGACTACCTGATGAATGAAGAAGGTGTCGAACGCTGGGTGCTCGCTGGTACCGACTATGTCTATCCCCAGACCACCAACAAGATCCTCGAGCAGTACCTGCTCGACAAGGGTGTGGCCGCCGAAGACATCATGATCAACTACACGCCGTTCGGTCATTCCGATTGGCAGACCATCGTTTCCGACATCGTCGCCTTCGGCTCGGAAGGCAAGAAGACCGCCGTGGTCTCCACCATCAATGGTGACGCCAACGTGCCGTTCTACCGCGAACTGGGCAACCAGGGCGTTGCTGCCGAGGACATCCCCGTGGTGGCCTTTTCGGTGGGTGAAGAAGAACTCTCCGGCTTCGACACCACCCCGCTGGTGGGCCACCTGGCCGCCTGGAACTACTTCATGAGCGTGGATACCCCGGAAAACGAGCAGTTCATTGCTGACTGGCAGGCGTTTATCGGTTCGGAAGACCGCGTCACCAACGACCCGATGGAAGCTCACATGATCGGCTTCAACCTCTGGGTCAAGGCCGTGGAAGCGGCCGGCACCACCGACGCGGACGCCGTCATCGACGCCATTGTCGGCCTCGAAACCCCGAACCTGACCGGCGGCATGGCCACCATGCTCCCCAACCACCACATCACCAAACCGGTGTTGATCGGTGAAATCCAGGATGACGGCCAGTTCTTCGTGGTCTGGGAAACCGAAGACCTCGTCCCGGGCGACGCCTGGTCCGACTTCCTGCCCGAGAGCGCCATGCTCGAGGCCGATTGGACCGCGCCCATCAACTGCGGCAACTACAACACCGAGACCGAGAGCTGCGGCTCGGCGATGTAGGACGCTACCCCCACCTAACCTCCCCCTGAAAAGGGGGAGGAACGGGCTGGTGGCTTAGGCAAGATTTTGCCTCTCACGCATTCTTCCCCTCCCCCTGACAGGGGGAGACCGGGTGGGGGTTACCCCCCAATTTCCTGACGAACGACAAGGACTTGCCCTGCGATGCTGATCCTCCGCGCTCTCCGCCTGGTGTTTCTGGCCCTGCCGTTCCTGCTGTTGCCGTCCAGCGCCATCCGCGCGCAGGACGCGGCAACTGACATCTCCGCCGCGATCCAGGCCATGGGTGAGGCCAATCTGCGCGAACTCGAACAGATCGTTGCCGACCTTGCCGCGACCGGGAGCGACACGGTCGTTCCGGTTCTGACCGCCCTGGGCGATGGCAATCTCTATCTTGAGGAAACCTCCGGCGCCGTCCTGATTGAACGCGGCTCGGCCTATCTCGACCCGCTCTCAGGTGAGCCCGTCGAACTGGGTGCCGATGCTGACCTCTCAAAGATCCGCGTCAACAACGGCCTCAGGCGCGACATTGCGGCCGCCCTCGCCGGCATGACGCTGATGAGCGAGAATCCGGCCCGCCGCCTGACTGCCGCACAAGGATTTATGGCCAACCCCGATCCGGCCAATATCCCGCTGCTCGACGAAGCCATTGCCGCCGAGACCGACGCCAATGTGCTTGCCGCCATGCAGGCTGCCCGTGCCGTCACCATCCTGGGCGACGAGGAGCAAAGCGTCGCGGATCGCCAAGCCGCCGTGCCGCTGGTCGCCTCGGGCGGCGGCCGCAATGCCCTGACTGTCCTCAATGCGGCGCTCATTGACGCGCCTGAAGAGCTGGCGTCCACCATTCAGTCGGCCATTGCCGGCCTCGAGCAGGAGCGCGCCATCTGGAGTGCTCTGCAGAATGTCTGGTTCGGCCTCTCGCTCGGTTCGGTCCTGCTGCTAGCGGCCATTGGCCTCGCCATCACCTTTGGGGTGATGGGTGTCATCAACATGGCGCATGGCGAAATGGTCATGCTGGGGGCCTACACCACCTTCATCGTCCAGTTGGTCATCCGCCAGAACTTCCCCGGCCTGCTCGATTATTCCCTGCTCATCGCGCTGCCCTGCGCCTTCCTGGTCACCGGCGCAATCGGGGTGGGCATCGAGCGCGGCATTATCCGCTGGCTCTATGGCCGCCCGCTCGAAACCCTGCTCGCTACCTGGGGCCTGTCGCTGATCCTGCAGCAGACCGTGCGCTCGATCTTCGGCCCCACCAACCAGATGGTCATCGCCCCGACCTGGATGTCCGGCTCGACCGAATTCTTCGGTCTCTCGATTACCTATGGCCGGTTCTGGATCGTCATCTTTGCGCTGATCGTGTTCTTCATGCTGCTCTTGATCCTCAACCGCACGCCGCTCGGACTGCAGATGCGGGCGGTGACGCAGAACCGCCGCATGGCCTCGGCCATGGGCATCCGCACACCCTTTGTCGACGCCATGACCTTCGGCCTCGGCTCGGGCATTGCCGGCCTGGCCGGCGTCGCGCTGACCCAGATCGACAACATCTCCCCCAATCTGGGGCAGAACTACATCATCGATAGCTTCATGGTCGTGGTCTTTGGCGGTGTCGGCAATCTCTGGGGCACGCTGGTCGGGGCGATCACCCTTGGTGTCGCCAACAAGTTCCTCGAACCTTATGCCGGCGCGGTGCTGGGCAAGATCCTGATCCTGGTGCTGATCATCCTCTTCATCCAGCGGCGTCCAAGAGGGCTGTTCGCGCTCAAGGGAAGGGCGGTGGAACAGTGATCGTATTGCCTCCCATCCCGACCCCCGGAGACCTTGCATGCTGACCCAAGCCCTGTTCCGCGCGCTCGACAAGAAGGCCATCTGGGTCATCGCCATCTTCCTGGCAATTGCAGTACTCGTGCCCATGGCCAATCTGCTGATCCCACCGGGGCAGTTCGGCCATGTGCCCACCTATCTCGTCTCGCTGATGGGCAAGTACCTGGCCTATGCCATCCTCGCCCTCGCTCTCGACCTTGTCTGGGGTTATTGCGGCATTCTTTCGCTGGGGCATGGCGCCTTTTTCGCCCTGGGCGGCTATGCGATGGGCATGTATCTCATGCGCCAGATCGGCACCCGCGGGGTCTATGGACATCCAGTGCTGCCCGACTTCATGGTGTTCCTGAACTATTCCGAACTGCCCTGGTTCTGGCTGGGCATGGACAATTTCTGGTTCGCCATGCTGATGGTCGTTTTCGTCCCGGGCCTGCTGGCCTTCGTATTCGGCTTCTTTGCCTTCCGCAGCCGGGTTACGGGTGTCTATCTCTCCATCATCACCCAGGCGATGACCTTTGCCCTGCTGCTGGCCTTCTTCCGCAACGACATGGGCTTTGGCGGCAACAACGGGCTGACAGACTTCAAGGACATCCTGGGCGTGTCCGTACAGGCGCAGAGCACGCGCGCCACCCTGTTCGCCGCAACCGCCATCGCCCTGGCGATCTCGATGCTGGTCTGTTCGATGATCGTCAATTCCAAACTCGGCAAGGTAATGGTCGCGGTCCGCGATGCCGAAAGCCGGACGCGCTTCCTTGGCTATCGGGTGGAATATGTGAAGCTCTTCGCCTTCACCGTCTCGGCCATCATGGCCGGCATTGCCGGGGCGCTTTATGTGCCGCAGGTGGGCATCATCAACCCTTCCGAGTTTGACCCGGCCAATTCCATTGAAGTTGTGATCTGGACCGCCGTGGGTGGGCGCGGCACGCTGATCGGGCCGATCATCGGCGCCATCGTGGTCAATCTGGGCAAATCCTGGTTCACCACCACCCTGCCCGAACTCTGGCTGTTTGCCCTGGGTGCGCTGTTCGTCTTTACCACGCTGTTCCTGCCCAAGGGCATTGTAGGTCTGTGGAACCAGGCGTGGGATAGGATGCGCCACAGGACCGAGCCCGAGGAGAAGCCCGAGCCCCCCACACCTGCCCAGTCGGCAGACATCGAACGCGGCGAAGACCCCGCCAGCTTCGGCCACGAAGCTCAACCCAAACCGGCGGAGTGAAGGCCATGAGCGCGCATACCGACACCATGCTCTATCTCGACGGCGTCTCGGTTGCCTTTGACGGGTTCAAGGCGATCAACAACCTCGCCATCATCGTCAAACCCGCCGAAATGCTGGCGATCATCGGCCCCAATGGGGCGGGCAAGACCACGATGATGGACATCATCACCGGCAAGACCCGGCCCGATGCCGGCCAGGTGCTGTTTGATGGGCGCACCGACCTGACCAAGCTGGACGAGGCCGCCATCGCCAATCTGGGCATTGGCCGCAAGTTCCAGAAGCCGACCGTCTTCGAGAGCCACACCGTCTGGGACAATCTCGAAATGGCTCTGAAAAAGCCGCGCGGGATCTTTTCGACGTTGTTTTACACTGCCAGTGAGGACGATGTGGCACGCATCACCGAAATCCTCGAAACGGTGCGGCTCATTGGCCGCAAGGATGAGCTCGCCGCCAATCTCAGCCATGGGCAAAAGCAATGGCTTGAGATCGGCATGCTGCTGGCCCAGGACCCCAAACTGCTGCTTGTCGATGAACCGGTCGCCGGAATGACCGACAGCGAAACCGAAGAAACCGCCAAGCTACTGCGCGAGATTTCGCAGACCCGGTCGGTGGTGGTGGTGGAACACGATATGAGTTTTGTCCGTGACCTCGGCTCGCGCGTGGTCTGCCTGGCCGAAGGGTCGGTGCTTGCCGAAGGCTCGCTCGACCAGGTCAGCGCCAATCCGGTTGTCATTGAACGCTATCTAGGGAGGTAGGGATGACCACGGCCCTGTCCATCAACACCATTGATCTGCACTATGGCGCCGCCCAGGCGCTCAAGGGCATATCCATCACCTGCCAGCCCGGCCGCATCACCGCCGTTCTGGGGCGCAATGGCGTGGGCAAATCCTCGACCCTGCGCGCCATCACCGGCATCAACCACATTTCGGCCGGGGACATTACCTTTGGCGAGGAAGTGTTGAAGAAGACCCCGCCCTATAAACGCGCCCGCATGGGCATCGGCTATGTGCCGCAGGGCCGCGAGATCTTTCCGCTGCTCACGGTCAAGGAAAACCTGGAAACCGGCTATGCCGGCCTGGGCCGGTCCGAGCGCAACGTGCCTGAATACATCTTCGAGCTGTTCCCAGTACTCAAATCCATGCTTGGCCGGCGGGGCGGCGACCTTTCGGGCGGACAGCAGCAGCAATTGGCCATCGGCCGCGCGCTGGTTACCCGGCCCAAGGTGCTGGTGCTGGACGAGCCCACCGAGGGCATTCAGCCCTCGATTATCAAGGATATCGGTCGCGCGCTGCAATTCCTGCGCGACGAGAAGGGCATGACCATCCTGCTGGTGGAGCAGTTTCTCGATTTCTGCCGGGAGATTGCTGACGATATCTATGTCATGGATCGCGGCGAGATCATGCATACCGGCCCTGCTACCGACCTCGACTTGCCCGAGGTGCGCAAGCATCTCATGGTGTAGTCAAAAAAAAGCGCCCGGCCAAAGCCGGGCGCCTTTAGAACGGAAGTGATCCGATTACATGTCGAACCAGCCGTCAGCCTCACATTCTGCAAGGGTGATAATACCCAGGTCCACCGAAGTAGCGGTCTCGGAGTCAGTGGCAGGGACATCCTCGATTGCAGCATCACCTGCAACGGAATCGTCCTCAGTGTTATCGGAATCCTCTTCCGAACCGCTGGACAGCGACTCGGTGCTTGCTGCGAGCTGCAGATCGGCGCAACGGGCCGCAACGGCCTCGACGTCGGTTTCAGCAACGGTCTGGGTGCCGATCATCATGCCCTGGGCCAAAGCCGGGGTCGCGATCAGGCCAGCGGAGAGGGCGATAACGGAAAGTGCAGATTTAATGGTCATTTGGTATAACCTTTTGAAAATTATCTCTGAAAGAGCGCTTGCTCATCCACACAACGGGGCGCGTACAGGATCGTTGCATTGAAATTTGCCACTTCCGATTTTGTGAACGGCCCGATCCTGCAACGCGCGCGCGGAATTGGCCGCATTGCGGCCAAGCAGGTCGGCGATCGCACGCGTCTCGACACCCTGTTCCAGGAAGGGTGCGGCAAGATCCGTTTGCCCAACACGCATTCGAGCAGTCTGGAAGCCGTGCTGATCAACACCGCAGGCGGCATAACCGGTGGCGATCATCTGCAATGGGGTGCCGAGCTAGCGCCGGGCGGCCATATGGTCCTAACCACCCAGGCCTGCGAGCGCAGCTATCGGTCCACCGGCGATTTCGGGCGCGTAGAGACCAGACTGAAAGTCGGCGCCCGCGGGCATCTCGACTGGCTGCCCCAGGAAACCATTCTCTTTGCCGCCAGCAAGCTCGACCGCCGGTTGGAGGTCGAGCTGGAGGAAGGCGCCACATTGACCGCGATCGAGGCGGTGCTGCTTGGCCGGGACGCCATGGGCGAGGATGCCGCCGACGCTTTGCTGCGCGACAATTGGCGTATCCGTCGCAATGGCAAGCTCATTCATGCTGAGGCCACTCAATTGCATGCCACCAATGAGGAGCGGCAAAGCCTTTCGCTATTGAACGGAAACCGGGCCTTTGCCAGCGTCCTGCACATTGCCGCGACGCCGGACCATGCCAGCGCCATCGGCAACCGGGTCCGCGCCATGCTGCCGGCAGACCAGGCGATTGCAGTCAGCGTCAACCAATCGCGCCTGGTCATACGCGCCATGGCGCAAACCGGGCTTGCCCTGCGCCACATGATCGTACCAGTCTTGCTCGAACTCACCGCCGCGGGCAGCTTGCCGCGCCTCTGGCATCTTTAGGACCGGAAGATGAATCTCACGCCTCGCGAAAAAGACAAACTGCTCATCTCGATGGCCGCCATGGTCGCGCGCCGGCGCCTCGAACGCGGCGTCAAGCTCAACCATCCCGAAGCCATCGCGCTGATCACCGACTTCGTTGTTGAAGGCGCGCGGGACGGCCGCGCCGTCTCCGAGCTCATGGAGGCCGGCGCTCATGTCATCACCCGCGACCAGGTCATGGAAGGCGTAGCCGAAATGATCCACGACGTTCAGGTCGAAGCCACTTTCCCTGACGGCACCAAGCTCGTCACCGTTCACCAGCCAATCCGATAACGAGGCCAAAAGAATGCTCAAGCGCAGCCTGCTCACCCTGGCAATTTTGATCGCCGCAACCTTGCCGGCCTTTGCCCATCTCGATCCGGCGGAACATGGTTCGTTTGCCGCCGGCTTCAGCCACCCCTTGTTCGGCCTGGATCATATCCTGGCCATGGTCGCCGTCGGCCTTTGGGCTGCCCAGCAGGGTGGACGCGCGCTCTGGCTGGTTCCCGCGGCCTTTGTCGGCACCATGGCGCTGGGTTTTGCCGCTGCTATCGCCGGCATGCCCCTGCCCCTGGTCGAGCCGGTTATCCTGGCCTCGGTGATCTTTATCGGCATCGCCATTGCCCTCGCCCTACCGGTGCCCACCACAGCGGTCGCCGCCATGGTCGGTTTCTTTGCCTTCTTCCACGGCCATGCGCATGGTGGGGAACTTGGTGGCGCTGGCGCCTGGGAATTCGCCATTGGCTTTATTCTTGCCACCGCCGCCCTGCATGCGGCGGGCATCGGCGCCGGGCTGGTGCTGGCGCGGTTCAGCGGCAAAGTCCTGACCCGCGTCGCCGGCGCAGCGACGGCGCTGGGCGGTCTGTACCTGGCAATCGGCGGCTGAGGAGACGCGCATGATCCCCGGAGAAATCATTCCCGCCAATGGAGATATCGAGCTCAATGCGGGAGCCGAACAGATCGTTCTGGAAGTCGCCAATGCCGGCGACCGCCCGATCCAGGTTGGCTCACACTATCATTTCTTCGAAGCCAATGCGGGGTTGCGCTTTGACCGCGACCTGGCGCGCGGCATGCGGCTCGATATCGCCGCCGGCACCGCGGTGCGTTTCGAGCCTGGCCAGGCGCGCGAAGTCCGGCTGGTGCCGATCTCGGGCGACCGGCGCATTTTCGGTTTCCGGCAACAGATCATGGGAGATCTCTGAACCCTGTGGCCGGGCGCGATATTGTCCCGGCAGGCCATGGCATCGCCGGATGAAAGCTGGTTAAAGGGCACGTCTCGAAAAAGAGGATCGTGCCATGACCACCGAACCCAGCAAGGAAGCCCAGTTCAAGCAACGCTTCATTTCCGTCGTGGCGGATCTGCGGCAGAACGGCATCAATGACCAGGAAGCCATGGCGCATATCGGGGGCCTGGCAGTCGAGTTGTCCGATGCGCTGAAGCAGAAGAGCTGGGTCGCGGTCAAGCAGAGCATGACCCCGGCCATCTATGACGAACTGCTCGCGACCTTCCAGAAGCGCGGCAACGAATATTACAAGGATGGCCGCACCAAACTGGCCTACGCCATCCAGCTATTAAGCGTTTCGCTGATTGCCTTTACCCAGCGCAACGACGCCGACATTGCGGCCGGTGAAAAACTGGTGGACCAGCTGATCGACCAGGCCGCAATGCGATACCGCCAGGTCCGTCCCAAGCACTGATTGGGCTAGGGCGCGACTGGCTCCAACGACGTGTTCCGGGCCCTTGCCAGTCCGGACACCATAGGCCAAAGTCACGCCCGGGAAGCCTTTGTTCCGGGCCACTCGAACGGGACACGACATGCCAGCACGGATTTCTCGCGCCACTTACGCCGATATGTACGGCCCCACCACGGGTGACCGCGTCCGCCTCGCCGATACCGAACTCTTCATTGAGGTGGAGAAGGATTTCACCACCTATGGTGAGGAGGTCAAATTCGGTGGCGGCAAGGTCATTCGCGACGGCATGGGACAGTCCCAGCGCACCCGGGCCGAAGGGGCCGTCGACACGGTCATCACCAATGCGCTGATTGTCGACCACACCGGCATCTACAAGGCCGACATCGGCCTCAAGAATGGGCTGATCGCCGGCATCGGCAAGGCCGGCAATCCCGACACCCAGCCCAATATCGACATCATCATCGGGCCCTCGACCGAGGCCATTGCCGGCGAAGGCAAGATCATCACCGCCGGCGGCATGGACGCGCACATCCACTTCATCTGCCCCCAGCAGATCGAGGAAGCGCTGATGAGCGGGGTCACCACCATGCTTGGCGGCGGCTCCGGTCCCGCCCATGGCACGCTGGCCACCACCTGCACCGGCGCCTGGCATATCGAGCGCATGATCGAAAGCTTCGACGCCTTCCCGATGAACCTGGCCCTGGCCGGCAAGGGCAATGCAGCAGTCGCAGCGCCGCTCGAGGAAATGATCCTTTCGGGCGCCTCCTGCCTCAAGCTGCACGAAGACTGGGGCACCACCCCGGCGGCCATCGACAACTGCCTCTCGGTCGCCGACGCCTATGACGTGCAGGTGATGATCCACACCGATACGCTCAATGAAAGCGGCTTCGTCGAAGACACCGTCGGCGCCTTCAAGAACCGCACCATCCACGCCTTCCACACGGAAGGCGCAGGTGGTGGCCACGCCCCGGATATCCTGAAGGTCGCGGGCCTGCCCAATGTCATTCCCTCCTCGACCAATCCGACCCGCCCCTACACGGTCAACACCATTGCCGAGCATCTCGACATGCTCATGGTGTGCCACCACCTCGATCAGTCGATCCCAGAGGACGTTGCCTTCGCTGAATCGCGTATTCGCAAGGAGACCATCGCCGCCGAGGATATCCTGCACGATATGGGCGCGCTTTCGATCATTGCGTCGGACAGCCAGGCCATGGGCCGTGTCGGCGAAGTGCTGATCCGCACCTGGCAGACCGCCGACAAGATGAAGCGCCAGCGCGGGCGCCTGCCGCAGGAAACCGGCGACAATGACAATTTCCGCGTCCGTCGCTACGTCGCCAAATACACCATCAACCCGGCTATCGCGCATGGCATGAGCCAGCACATCGGCTCGGTGGAAGTGGGCAAGCGCGCTGATCTGGTGCTCTGGAACCCGGCCTTTTTTGGCGTGAAGCCCGAAATGGTGCTGCTTGGCGGCTCCATTGCGGCTGCCCCCATGGGCGATCCCAACGCCTCGATCCCGACACCGCAGCCCATGCACTACCGGCCCATGTTCGGCGCCTATGGCAAACTGGTCAGCCGCTCATCGGTCGTGTTCATCTCCCAGGCCGCGCATGACGCAGGCCTGCGCAATCGCCTCGGCGTCGACAAGCAGTTGCTGCCTGTCTCCAATACCCGTGGCGGTATTGGCAAGGCGGCCATGAAGCTCAACACGGCGACCCCGGAAATCGATGTGCACCCGGAAACCTATGAGGTCCGTGCCGACGGTGAATTGCTCACCTGTGAGCCGGCGACGGTATTGCCCATGGCGCAGCGCTATTTCCTGTTCTGACGGCAAGGCAATTGTTGTTTGCGAGCCGGCAACTGTTGGACGAATAAGGCGGAACCCTGTTTCCCCGCGAGAGCTTTCACTCTGTCATTCCCCTCGGGCAAGATAGACCATGCAAGAATCGAGGAGCCAGACCATGCCCTATTTCCAGCGCGACCGCGGGACCCGGACACCCTCGCAACGCAAGCTCTATGCGCTTTACGAACTGGCCTACACGCTGATCGATGTGTCGGCTGCCCTGCTCTTTCTCATCGGGTCGTTCATGTTCTTCTACAATGCGCTCGAGACCCAGGCGATCTGGTGTTTTGTTGCTGGATCGGCCTTTTTCGCCTTCAAACCAATTTTGCGGATCATCCGTGAAGTTCACCTTGCCTCGCAAGGCGACTTCGAAGATCTGGCACAGCGATTCAATGGCTGATCGACCGGCAGAGATTGTCTCTCCCCGCAAACGCCATGATTATGGGCGCGCAATGACTGCCCTGCTGCCAAAGGACACTTCCATGCTCTCGCCCAAAGCCCTGATTGCCGTCGGATTTTCCCTGCTCGCCGTTCCGGCGGCCCTTGCCCAGGCTGACGTGACCACGCTCGCCACGGTACCGACGACGCCCGCAGCTTCGGTCGCGCTGACCCTGACGCTGGAAAGCGCCAGCAATATCGAGCGCCGCACAGTCAGCTATCTCTGCAACGACGAGTCCGCGTTGAGCGTGCAATATATCAACGCCGCCCCTAATTTCCTGGCGATTGTACCGGTCGAAGGCCAGAACCTGGTCTTTGCCACGACGCTTTCGGCCTCGGGTGCGCGCTATGTTTCTGGGCCCTATGAGTGGTGGAGCCATCAGGGCGAAGCCACCCTGCGCGACCTGATGCAGGACGAGGACGCCGAGCCGCTCGTCACCTGCACCGAAGCCAGCAACACACCCTGATCCGCCCATGGTGCCCGACATTGCCCAGCAACTGTTTCCCCATATACGCATCGTCATGGGGACGATCATCGGCCTGGGGATCACCCGCCTGCTGATGACCATCGCGGGCATCATCCAGCATCCACACCGCGCCAAACGCTCGCTTTTGCACCTGCTCTGGATCGGCTCGATGCTGCTTGAGCTGGTGCTGTTCTGGTGGTGGGAATTTGCCTTGCACGAGATCGCCGTCTGGTACTTTGGCCTCGTGCTCTTCATCATGGGATACGCCACCACGCTGTTCCTGATGACGGCCCTGCTCTCACCCGATTCCATCTCCGAATATACTGGCTACGAAGACTTCTTCCTCCAGCGGCGACACTGGTTCTTCGGCCTGTTGGGCGCCACCTTCGTGCTCGACACGATCGATACGCTGATCAAGGGCCAGGCCCATTGGGCTCAGTTCGACTGGAGCTATTTCGGTCAGGTGCCCCTGGGGCTGCTGCTCTGTGTCCTGGCTTGGCGCAGTGCCGACAAGCGCCTGCACCTCAGTATTGTGGCGGTGCATATCGCCTATCAAATCTTCCTCATCATCCGCTATTTCAACACGGTCAGTTAGTTTCCATGCGCCGCGCCACTGCTCATTTGCCCGCCAATCACGGCAAGACCCCCATCATCGACACCATCACCCTGGCCCATGACGAGCGCCGGCTACGGCGCAAACTGCTGACCGGCGCCAAGGGCACTGAAGTCATGGTGGATTTTCCCGGCACAGTGACCCTCGACCATAACGGGGCGCTGGAACTGGAGGGCGGCGAGCTGGTCGGCGTGCTGGCGGCCCAGGAACCGCTCCACGAAATTCGCGCCCGGGATGCTGGCCATTTGCTGCGCCTCGCCTGGCATATCGGCAATCGCCATACCCCGGCGCAACTGGAACCCGACCGCATCCTGATCAAGCGCGATCACGTCCTCAAGACCATGCTGGAAGGGCTGGGCGCAAGCGTCGCAAATGTCACCGAACCGTTCTTTGCCGAACATGGCGCCTATCATGCCCACGCCCATGGCGATGGCGGCCACGCCCTGTTGAACCGCAAGTGAGCGCCGACCTGCAAAAGCTGCTGACCTGGATGTCCCCGGCCTTCCCGGTCGGGGCCTTTGCCTGGTCCGCCGGTCTTGAGATCGCTATTGCGCAGGGCACAGTTTCCGACCGCGCGACCACCCAGAACTGGATTTCCGGCGTGCTGCATCACGGCACCCTCAAGACCGACGCGATCCTGCTCGCCCATGCCCATAAGGCTCATGCCGACAAGGCAAAGCTGGCCGAACTTGCCGATCTATGCCTCGCCTTGACCGCCGCCCATGAGCGGCACGCCGAAACCACCATCACCGGGAACGCCTTCGTGCTCGCCAGCGCGGCATGGCCGGCCGCAACGCCGGTGCCGCTCCCCGTGCCCTGCCCCTACCCCATCGCCATTGGCGCCTTGGCTGGTGCCCATGGCATCGATCGCCGCGACACGCTGATCGCCTTCCTCACCACAACCGCCCATAGTCAGGTGTCGGTGGCCGTCCGCCTCGTGCCCATCGGCCAGACTGACGGCCTCGCCATCATGGCGGCGCTCGAACCGGCCATCGCGCAAATGACCGATCTGTGCCTTCATGCCGCACTGGACGATATTGGCGGCGTGGCCTATGGCGCAGATATTGCGCAGATGCAGCACGAAACGCTCAGAACGAGGATTTTCCGGTCATGAACATGCTTTTCGCCTCCTTGATGTTCATCGGCCTGTTTGCTGTCTCGATTGCCCATCTGATGTGGGCCCTCGGCCGCACCTGGCCGATCCGCGATGAGAAACTGCTGGCCCAGACGGTGGTGGGCTTCAAGGACATCGAGCGCATGCCGCCCAGACTGGCTTCGCTCGCTGTCGCCGTGGCCACATTCACCGCCGGTTGCTTTGCCCTGGCCCTGGCCGATCACGACAGCGGCGGATGGCAGCTCAATCTGACCGGTTTCGGCTTCGCTGCCGTGTTCCTGGCCCGCGGCATCATCGGCTATACGCCCTGGTGGGCGGGGGTGACGCCCGAACCCAATTTCCGTCTTAATGACCGCCGGGTCTATTCCCCGCTCTGCCTGTTCCTGGGGCTGGGCTTCCTGGTACTCATCTATCTGCGTCTCGTCTGAAACACACATGGAGCAAGTCATGTCCAAGAGCCTCAACGGACCCCTGCGTATCGGCATTGGCGGGCCAGTGGGCTCGGGCAAGACCACATTGTGCGAAATGCTGCTCAAGGCCATGCGCGAGCGCTATTCCATGGCCGTGGTGACCAATGACATCTACACCCAGGAAGACGCGCTGATCCTCTCGCGCGCCCAGGCCATTTCCGAGGACCGCATTGTCGGCGTCGAAACCGGCGGCTGCCCGCATACCGCCATCCGCGAAGACGCCTCGCTGAACCTGGCCGCCATCGACGATCTCAACCGCAAGTTCCCCGATCTGGACATCGTGCTGATCGAGAGCGGCGGGGATAATCTGGCGGCCACCTTCTCGCCCGACCTGGCTGACCTCACCATCTATGTGATTTCGGTCGCCCAGGGCGAAAAGATCCCGCGCAAGGGCGGCCCCGCAATTTCGCGCTCTGACCTCCTGGTCATCACCCATACCGACCTGGCCCCCTATGTCGGCGCCAGCCTCGAGGTGATGGAAAGCGACACGCAGAAGGTGCGCGAGGGCCGGCCCTATGTCTTCACCGACCTGCTCCGCCGCGAAAGCCTCGACCAGATCATCGGCTTTATTGAGAAGCATGGCGGCTTGGTAGCCGAGGCGGCGGAATAAGGTTCGCATGTCAGGCGTTGCCGCACCATCTTTCGAGTGCGCAATCCTGCGCCTGCTAGGACGGCCGCACCAATGCCACCACGGATCGGGGCGGCAAGGTTGCCGTGCCTTCAGTGAAGGCGACCTCGAATGACTGGTCGGACTGGATGCCGACGGCCCACTCCCCTTCTGGCAGACGCGCCACGACCGGCTCCACGCGACGGTTGAACCAGACCAGCACGTCATCGTCCTTGTGCCGCAGATGCATGCCCAGCACCGAGGCGCCGGAATCGTTCCAGTCCGCTTCGGTCATTTCGCGTCCATCCGGGTGCAGCCAAACGACATCGCGGGCACCATTGCGATCCTGGCCGGTCAGCCAGTGGTCATGACTGACCGCGGGATGCGCCTTGCGGAAAGCTTGCAACGCACCGACGAAATCCACCAGCGCACCGTCGCCATTCTCCCAGTCGACCCAGGTGATCTCATTGTCCTGGGCATAAGCGTTATTATTGCCCTGCTGGGTGCGATACATCTCGTCGCCCTGCTGGATCAGGGGTGTCCCGCGTGAGAGGAACAGCGTGGCCAGCAGCGCCCGCACATCGCGCTTGCGGGCATGATTGATCGCTTCGTCATCTGTTTCGCCTTCAACCCCGCAATTCCAAGAGGAATTGTGGTTGTGGCCGTCGCGATTGTTCTCGCCATTCGCTTCGTTGTGCTTGTCGTGATAGCTGACAAGGTCACGCAGGGTGAACCCGTCATGCACGGCCAGCATGTTGACCCCGGCGCTGGGCTTGCGGCCCGCAACATCGAAGATTTCCGCCGATCCCGACACCTTGCCGGCCAGCGCCCCGATCTTGCCGTTCTCGCCTTTCCAGAAGGCGCGGATCTCATCGCGGTAGGTATCGTTGTGCTCGGCAAATTCCTTGCCGAACTTGCCCAACCCATAGCCGCCCGGACCCGGATCCCAGGGTTCGGCGACCAGGATCGCCTTTTTCAGCACCGGATCGGCCTTGATCTTTTCCAGCATCTCGGCTTCCGGGTTGAACCCCGGATCACGGCCCAGAATGGTCGCCAGGTCGAAGCGGAAGCCGGAAACGCCCAGCTCCTCGACGTAATAGCGCAGGCTCTCGATCACCAGACGCTGCACGGCGGGGTGGTCGCAGCGCAGCGTATTGCCGGTGCCGGTATCGTTGACCAGATGCTTTTTGCCATCCACCTCGACCCAGCGATAATAGGTCTGCGGATCAAGCCCCATCATCGAGAGGATCGGGCCCTGGCTGTCGCCCTCGCCGGTGTGGTTATAGACCACATCCAGGATCACCGAGATGCCGGCCTTGCGATAGGCATCGGTCATCACCCGCATTTCCTGCGGGCCGCGTGGGGCCAGTCGCGGATCCACCGCAAAATAGGCCACCGGGTTGTAACCCCAGGCATTGGTGAGCCCGAGCTGGGGAAGATGTCCCTCGTCGATCCAGGCCGCCGTCGGCATGAGCTGAATGGTATCAACGCCCAGATACTTGAAATGATCGATCACCCGCCGCGTCGTCAGCCCGGCCACGGTCCCGCGCAGCGGACCCTGCACGCTGGGATGCCGCATGGTGAACCCGCGCACATTGAGTTCGTAGTAAAGGCCCGGCGCCTTTTTTCGGGGCTGAGCGGGGTCATTGCCGCCGCCCGGCACGATGGCCTTGGGCACCAGCTCAGCGGTATCCACCGCATCCTCGCGCGCCAGCCTCAGGCGCGGCGAACGCACGAACACCCGGTCCAGATGGCGTGCGTAGGGATCAACCAGAAGCTTGTTCGGATCGAAAAAATAGCCCTGGTCGGGATCATAAGGGCCATCGGCGCGCAGGCCATAGCGCGCGCCTGGTCCGACATTGGCAATCAGCCCGGCATGCACATTGTCCTGGTGGACGTCCAGCTCGAACCGGTCGATCTCCTTGTCCTGCTCGTCAAACAGGCACACCCAGATCGCGCTCGCGCTTTCAGAATAGACGGCGAAATTGACGCCCTCCGTCGTAACGGAGGCGCCCAGATGGTCTGTGTGCCCACCATGGGGCACCAATGCTGGCTTCGTGGACAAGGCGAACCTAGGTGATGACGCTGGGGGCATCTCGCCCAGTTCTGGATTTGACTCCGGCAAGGGCCTCGGCGATCCCGATAAGGGGCTCGAGTGCGAGCTGGGTATCGAGATCATGGCGTCCATCGCTGGCCTCATAGCGTTCAAGGTAGAGCCGCAACGTGGCGCCCACCGTGCCGGTTCCGGAAAGCCGGAGCACTATTCGCGAGCCATCGGTAAAGCCAATGCGAACGCCCTGCTTGGCGCTGGTCGAGCCATCGACCGGATCGTGATAGGTGAAGTCGTCGGCAAAGGCGACCTGCAGGTCATCTTCGAAAATCCTGCCGGGCAGGTTCGGCAATTGCGCCCGCAGATCCTCGACCAGCTTGCCAGCAATAGCCGCATCGACCTCTTCATAATCGTGCCGCGTATAGTAGTTCCGGCCATAGATCTTCCAGTGCTCGCGCACGAGCTCGTCGACGCTCTGCTTGCGCACTGCCAGGATGTTGAGCCAGAGCAACACGGCCCAGAGCCCGTCTTTCTCGCGCACATGGTTCGAACCGGTACCGGCACTTTCCTCGCCGCAAATGGTGACGCGGCCGGCATCAAGCAGATTGCCGAAGAATTTCCAGCCCGTCGGCGTCTCATGCATCTCGATGCCAAGCTTTTCGGCCACGCGATCCGCGGCCGCACTGGTCGGCATGGAGCGGGCGATGCCGGCAATGCCTTGCTTATAGCCCGGCGCCAGATGCGCGTTGGCCGCCAGCAGCGCCAGCGAATCCGAGGGCGTCACGAAGCGGTTCTTGCCGATGATCAGATTGCGGTCGCCGTCACCATCGGAGGCCGCGCCAAAATCGGGGCCGTCCGGGGTCATCAGCAGGTCGTACATGTCCTTGCAATAGACCAGGTTCGGGTCTGGATGCCCGTTATTGAAGGTGGGCGAAGGCGTGCCGTTGACGACCGTGCCTTTGGGTGCCCCAAGCATTCCTTCAAGAATGGCGTGAGCGTAGGGGCCGGTCACCGCATGCATGGCGTCGAACGTCATGCGGAAGCCACCGGCAAACATTGCACGGATAGCATCGAAGTCGAACAGGCTCTGCATCAGCGCTGCGTAATCGGCCACCGGATCGATCACCTCGACCACCATGCCGCCGACCTGCTGCGTGCCAATCAGATTGAGGTCGATATCAGGCGTGTCGAGCGTCTTGTAGCTGTCGATCACCTGGGTTCGTGCATAGACCGCGTCGGTGATCCGCTCGGGCGCCGGACCGCCATTGCCCACATTGTATTTGATGCCGAAATCGCCATCCGGTCCGCCCGGATTGTGGCTGGCCGACAGCACCAGCCCGCCAAAGGCCTTGTAGTGGCGGATGATATTGCTGGCCGCCGGGGTAGAGAGAATACCGCCCTGACCGACCAAGACCTTGCCAAAGCCATTGGCCGCGGCAAGGCGAATGGCCTTCTGGATCGCGACATCATTGAAGAACCGGCCATCCCCGCCAATCACCAGCGTCTGGCCAGCAAAGCCTTCCAGGCTGTCAAAGATCGACTGGATGAAGTTCTCGACATAATTGGGTTGGCTGAAGACCGGCACCCGTTTCCTCAGACCAGAGGTACCGGGTTTCTGGTCGGTATAGGGTGTTGTCTCAATCGTCTTGGCTGTCATCTGTCGAATATCCGATCAATGAGGCATAAAGCTGGGCATAGCGGTTGGCGCTGGCTTCCCAGCTCACATCCGACTTCATCCCCCGCCTCTGCATTTTTTTCCATGATTTTTCATCGGCATAGAGCACCAGGATGCGCCGGATCGCATCCGCAAGGGCCGCTTGGCTGGGCGGCGCGAACTGCACGCCGGTCGCCACCTCGGCCTGGATCGCCGCCACATTGGCGTCAATGATCGTGTCATTGAGCCCGCCCACCCGGCTGACCAGGGGCACGCAGCCATAGCGCAGCGCATAAAGCTGTGTCAGCCCGCACGGTTCGAATCGGGAGGGCACCATCATCACATCGGCCCCGCCCTGCACCAGATGGCTGAGCGCTTCATTGTAGCCAGTCACCAGGCCGACCTTGCCCGGATGGGCCTTGGCTGCGCTGCGAATGGCGTTTTCAAGCTCCGTATCGCCAGAGCCAAGCACCGCCAGTTGCCCCCCCGATTCCACGATCAGCGCAATATTGGCGGCGAGCAGGTCTATGCCCTTTTGCCAGGTCAGCCGGCTGACCACGGCAAAGAGCGGCCCGTCCAGAGGCTCCAGTCCAAACGCCTCCTGCACGGCACGCTTGTTGACTGCGCGCCCCTGCACGGTGCCGGCCGTATAGGTCTGCGCCAGCGCCGGATCCGTGGCCGGATTCCACGTATTCATGTCGATGCCGTTGAGCACCCCATACACCGTGGCCGAGCGATTATTGAGCAGCCCGTCGAGTCCCATGCCAAAGTCTGGCGTACGGATTTCGGCGGCATAGGTGGGGGATACCGTGGTCACCACATCGGCACATTCCACGCCGGCCTTGAGATAGCCCACCCCGCCGTAATATTCGACGCCATCCACGGAGAAGGCACGGGCCGGCAATCTGAGCTGCGCGAAGATCTCCGCCCCGAAGGTGCCCTGGAAGGCCATGTTGTGCACGGTCATCACTGTCTTGATGGTGGAGGACGGCCCGAACTTGACATAGGCAGGCGCCAGCCCGGCCTGCCAGTCATGGGCATGGATCACCTGCGGCCGATAGCCTTCCACCAGCCCCAGGCCCAATTCGGACGCCACCCAGCTCAATGCCGCGTAGCGCTTCCAATTGTCCGGCCAGTCCCAGCCTTCGGGCCCCATATAGGGATTGCCCGGCCGGTCATAGAGCGAAGGGGCGTCGAGCACGATCAGGTCGAGCCCTTCCACCCGCCCGGCAATCAACCGCGCGGGCACGCCGAACAAATCGTCGAACCGCGCCACTTCCCGTCCACCGGACATCTTGCCCAAGACCGCCGGATAGCCGGGTACTAGCGTGCGCATGGTGACCCCGGATTCGCTGAGCGCACCGGGCAGCGCGCCAGCCACATCGGCTAGACCGCCAGTTTTGATCAGCGGATAAATTTCGGAAGCGACCGAGAGAACTTCGATCATCGATCCGCCAGATATCTGTTGATCATGGCCTGGGTAATCAGCGTCACGCCTTCATCGGACCGGCGGAACCATTTGGCGTCGAACTCGGGATCTTCGCCCACCACCAGGCCTTCGGGAATGTTGACACCACGATCGATCACCACCCGCTTGAGCCGCGCATTGCGACCGATATCGCAATAGGGCAGCACGACTGCTTCCTCGAGCATGGAATAGGAGTGCACTCTGGAGCCGGTCGACAGCAGCGTGCGCTGCAGATGCCCGCCCGAGATGATGCAGTCGCCTGAAACCAGCGAGTTGACGGCGGAGCCGCGGCGGCCGTCGAAATCGTGTACGAACTTGGCTGGCGGGGTGATCTCGGCATAGGTCCAAATCGGCCAGTCACGATCATAAAGATCGAGCTGCGGCTTGATGTCGGTCAGGTCGATGGACGCTTTCCAATAGGCGTCGATCGTGCCCACATCGCGCCAATAGCTGACTTCTTCATTGCTCGAGCGGACGCAGGAACGCGGGAAGCGGTGCGCCCAGGCGGTGCCGTTCTTGACGATATAGGGGATGATGTCCTTGCCGAAGTCGCGATTGGACCCTTCGGTCGCCGCATCGCGCTTGAGCTGCTCCATCAGGAAGCGCGTCTCGAACACATAGATGCCCATTGAGGCCAGCGCCATGTCGGGCTTGTCGGGAATGCCCGGAGGATCCTTGGGCTTTTCGACGAAATCAACCACCCGATCGCGGCCATCGACATGCATCACGCCGAAACCGGTGGCTTCCATGCGCGGGACCTCGAGGCAGCCGATGGTAACATCCGCGCCCGTGTCCACATGCTGGCGGAGCATGATTTCATAGTCCATCTTGTAGATGTGGTCGCCCGCAAGAATAACGATGTAGCGGGCACCGGAATCCTCGATGATGTCCATGTTCTGGTACACCGCATCGGCAGTGCCGGCATACCACATGTCCTCGCGCACCCGCTGGCTGGCCGGCAGCACGTCAAAGCTCTCATTGCGTTCGGGCCTGAGGAAGTTCCATCCGCGCGACAGGTGGCGGATCAGGGAATGCGCCTGATACTGCGTGGCCACTGAGATACGGCGAATGCCCGAATTGATGGCATTGGAAAGCGCAAAGTCGATGATGCGCGACTTGCCGCCAAAATACACCGCCGGCTTGGCACGCCGGTCGGTCAGTTCCATCAGACGCGTACCGCGCCCACCCGCCAGCACATAGGCCATGGCCTCACGCGCCAGCGGCGATGGTACTCGATAGTCAGCCATATTATTTCCCTCCGCTTGAGCCCGGCTTCTGCCGGGTCTTATCTCACCAGAACCGCCTCAGGCCGGCTCATATTTCAGAAACAGTGTTGCCAATGGCGGCAGATAGATTTCCGCCTCGGCCGGCCAGTGCTGCCCCTCGACAGCCTTGGCAACGACCGCGCCCTGGTTGCCGGTGTTGCCACCGGAATACCAACCGGCATCGGTATTGATCCGCTCCACCCAGCGCCCGGCCTTGGGCAGTGGTACCTTGTAGTGACTGCGTGGCACTGGCGTGAAATTGGAGATCACCAGCACCGGATCGGCATCTGGGGCCTTGCGCAGCCAGGCCAGTACGGAGTTGGCCTGATCATTGCCGATCACCCATTCGAACCCCTCTGGCTCGCAATCGCGTTCGTACAGCGCCGGCAGGCTGCGATAGGCCGCATTGAGGTCTGCCACCAATCGCCGCATGCCTTCATGGCTCGGCGCGTCGAGCAGATACCAGTCGAGCGCCTGACTCTCGGACCATTCCTCGCGCTGCGCGAATTCCTGGCCCATGAACAGCAGTTTCTTGCCCGGATGGCCCCACATGAAGGCCAGATAGGCGCGCAGATTTGCAAATTGCTGCCAGTCGTCTCCAGGCATTTTCGAAAGCAGCGCGCCCTTGCCGTGCACCACCTCGTCATGGCTTAGCGGCAGCACGAAATTCTCAGTGAACGCGTACATCAGCCCGAAGGTCATGTCGTTGTGGTGGAACCGGCGATGGATGGTTTCCCGGCTCATGAACCGCAGGGTATCGTTCATGAAACCCATGTTCCACTTGAACCCGAAACCCAGCCCTCCGGCATAGGTCGGTGAGCTCACACCGGGCCATGCCGTCGATTCTTCTGCGATCATGAAAGCACCGGGGAACTGGCGATAGACCTCGGCATTGACCCGCTGCAGAAAGGCCACGGCCTCCAGGTTCTGGTTGCCGCCATGCTGGTTGGGCACCCACTCGCCGGGCTGTCGCGAATAGTCGAGATAGAGCATTGAGGCGACCGCATCGACCCGCAGCCCGTCGATATGGAACTGGTCGAACCAGAACAGGGCATTGTTCGTGAGGTAGGCCGAAACCTCCTTGCGCCCGAAATTGTAGATCGCTGTGTTCCAGTCCGGATGAAAGCCCTGGCGCGGGTCTTCATGCTCATAGAGCGCGGTGCCGTCGAAATGCGACAGGCCATGCTCGTCCGTCGGGAAATGCGCCGGCACCCAATCCAGGATCACTCCCAGCCCTGCCTCATGGGCTGCATTGACCAGTCGCGCAAACCCGGCCGGATCGCCAAACCGCGCCGTTGGGGCATAAAGCCCGGTCGGTTGATAGCCCCAGCTCGGATCGAACGGATGCTCGGAGATCGGCATCAATTCGAGATGGGTGTACCCCATGTCAGCCGCATAGGGCACGAGTTGCTCGGCAAGCTGGTCATAGGACATGAAGCCGCCGTCGGGTCGCCGCCGCCAGGACCCCAGATGTACCTCGTAAATGGACATGGGCGTGCGGCGCCAGTCACGCGTTGCGCGTTCTTCCATATATTTCTGGTCGGTCCAGGTGAACGGCGTCGGGTCGGGGACCACCGAAGCGGTTCGCGGCCGCATTTCCGCCTGCCGGGCATAGGGGTCCGCCTTCAACGGCAGGACCTGCCCGTTTGGCCCGACGATCTCGTACTTGTAGATGGTGCCCGTGCCCAGCACCGGGATGAACACTTCCCAGATGCCCTGGCGATTGCGCATCGGGTGGCGCCGGCCATCCCAATCATTCCATGGTCCCACCACGGAAACGCGTTGCGCATTGGGGGCCCAGACGGCGAAATGCGTGCCGTGGATGCCCTCGAACTCCATTTCGTGGGCGCCCATCTTGTCGAACAGCCGCAAATGGCTGCCTTCACCGATGTAGTAGTCGTCCATCGGGCCGAGCACGGGGCCGAAGGAATAGGGATCATAGACCGTCCAGCTTCCGCCGGCATTTTTGGCCTCATAGCGGATCGGCTGCCGCTCGGTGATGTCCACCTTGGCCTCAAAGAACCCGCCCTTATGGCGCGGGATCATGTGCCCGAGTGGCGCCCCGTCGAGCTTAAAGGCGTTCAGCGTGTCCGCATGGGGCACGAAGGCCCGTAGCACCCAGTGCCCGGCCACCTCGTGAAGCCCAAGAAAGGCAAAGACATTGCTGTGGCGCCCCGCCACAATGGCTTCGATTTCCCGTTCGTCCGCCTGCCAGCTTTCCTTGCTCACACTCACTCTCACGCTCCCCCAACGGCCTGCCAATCATCCCGGCCGGCCCAACAAAAACTCTGCGCGCAATCCTGATCTTGCGTCAGGTGCGACTGCGCGCGCTTGCGCTCTAGGACGTCGATACGCCCCAGATATCTTCTGCATATTGCCGGATCGTCCTGTCCGACGAGAAAAAGCCCACGCTCGCGGTGTTGCGGATGGCCATGGCCGTCCACTTCTTCTTGTCGCGCCAGATGGCATCGACCTTGGCCTGCGCCGCCACATAGGCATCGAAGTCCCGCGCCACCATGAACCAGTCATGATCATAGAGCCCGCCAATCAGATCGCGATAGCGATGCGGATCATCCGGAGAGAACACACCGGTGGAGATGGAATCCAGCGCCTCGCGCAAGCGCGGCGACGCGTCTATCGCTGCACGCGGCACTTCTGAACGGGCCCGCTTGTCCTCGACCTCGTCCGTGGTCAGCCCGAAGATGACGATATTCTTCTCGCCAACCTCCTTGTGCATCTCCACATTGGCCCCATCCATGGTGCCGATGGTGATGGCGCCATTGGCCATGAACTTCATGTTGCCGGTGCCCGAGGCTTCCATGCCCGCGGTCGATATCTGTTCCGACAGATCCGCCGCCGGCACGATGACCTCGGCCAGGCTCACATTGTAATTGGGCAGGAACACCACCTTGAGCAGGCCACGCACCGCCGGGTCGTTATTGATGACCCGCGCGACGTCGTTGATCAGCTTGATGATCAGCTTGGCGTTCCAGTAACTCGGCGCCGCCTTGCCCGCGAAGATCTTGACCCGTGGCACCCATTCCTTTTCCGGATGGGCGCGGATTTCATCGTAGAGCGCCACGGCATGGATGATGTTGAGCAATTGCCGCTTGTATTCGTGGATGCGCTTGATCTGCACATCGAACATGGCATCGGGGGACACGGTGATGTTCAGCCGGTCCTTGATGAGCTTGGCCAGCTTCTTCTTGTTATTGAGTTTTACCTCGGCGAACTGCTTCTGGAAGCTGGGATCCTCGGCGTGTGGCAAAAGCTGGTGCAGCTTGTCGATATCATCCAGGAATTCCGGCCCGATCCGGTCCGACACCAGTCGTGTCAGCGTCGGGTTGCACTGCATCAGCCAGCGCCGTGGGGTGATGCCATTGGTCTTGTTATTGATGCGCTCGGGATAGAGCCTGTGCAGATCGGCAAACACCGTCTGCTTCATCAGTTCGGTATGCAGCGCCGACACGCCATTGATCGAATGTGATCCGACAAAGGCCAGTTGGCCCATGCGCACCCGGCGGCCGCCATGCTCGTCAATCAGCGACACATTGGCGATCTGCTGATCGGAGAACTTCGCCTTGTTGCGCGCTTCGGCCAGCACATCGGCATTGATCTGATAGACGATCTGCATGTGACGCGGCAGCAGGCGTTCGAGCAGGGCCACCGGCCAGCTCTCCAGCGCCTCGGGCAGCAGGGTATGGTTGGTATAGCCGAACGTGCCCCTGGTGATCTGCCAGGCCTTGGCCCATTTGATCCCGTTGTCATCGACCAGAATGCGCATCAGCTCGGCCACGGAAATGGCGGGATGCGTATCGTTGAGCTGAATCGCCACCTTGTCGGCCAGCGAGCCCAGATCACCATATTGCTGCAGATGGCGGCGGACGATGTCCTGCAGTGAGGCCGAGGAGAAGAAGAACTCCTGGCGCAAGCGCAGCTCCTGCCCCGCCGCTGTCGAGTCTGCAGGGTAGAGCACGCGGGTGATGGCTTCCGCCTTGGCGCTTTCTTCGAGCGCCCCGATATGGTCACCGGAATTGAACTTGTCGAGCAGGATCGGGTCGATGGGTTGCGCGCTCCAGAGACGGAGCGTATTCACCCGCGCCCCGCGCCAGCCGACAATCGGCGTATCAAAGGCCACGGCCAGAAGATGCTCATTCGGCCGCCATTCCTGACGCACCTCACCATCGGGATCGGTGACCGGCTCGACATGGCCGCCAAACCCGACTTCATAGGCACTCTCGCGGCGCTCGAACTCCCAGGGATTGCCGTGAGCCAGCCATTCCTCGGGCAGTTCGACCTGCCAGCCTTCGCTCATTTCCTGCCGGAACAGGCCATGCACATAGCGAATACCATAGCCATAGGCCGGGATTTTCACCGAGGACATGGATTCAAGGAAACAGGCCGCCAGGCGCCCCAGGCCGCCATTGCCTAGCGCTGCGTCTGGCTCGAGATTGATCAGATCGCCCAGATCGACATCGAGATTTTTAAGCGCTTCGGCCACCGGCTCCATCAGCCCGACATTGCTCATGGCATCGCGCATCAGCCGCCCGATGAGGAACTCAAGGCTGAGATAGTAGACCCGCTTGTTCGAGGTTCGCCACGTCTCGCGCGAACTCTCCATCCAGCGGTCCATGATCCGGTCGCGCACGGCCAGAATGGTGGCGCGCAACCAGTCATGCGGTCGGGCGACAATCGGATCCTTGCCGACCGAATAGATCAGCTTTTCAAGGATCTCGGCCTGAATGGCCTCAACTGTTATCGCGCGGGGTTCGGGTGTGGGCGCATCGTAAACGATCGGCTTTTGCGGCATCTCGCAATCCAGTGTTCATATCGATGTTCCCCTCAGAATAGGTGCAGTGTTGCACTTAATTTATGCAGGGGAAAGCCCCCGAATATTTCATTGGTGACTAGCTGCCCCGCGCTTGTTCCGCGGACTGGCTTGCGGCAGCCTCTGCCGTCTCCTCCGGAATGGACACGCCACCCTCACGCGCCTGATCCCGCGCATTGCTGATCAGCAATTGGGTCAGGTTGCGCCAGTCCTCGCCACCCAGTTGCAGCTCGAAACGCTGCCGGTCGCGGCTGCGCACGCCCTCGATGACTTCATCGGCCTCTTCATCGGTTGCACCAAGCATCCGGATCGCCTCGCCACCAAAGTTGATCGCCGACTCAAAGGTCTCGCGAATTTGGTATTCCACCCCTGCCCGCACCAGCTCGATGCCGTGCGAGCGATCAAAGGCCCGCGCCATCACCCGCGCGAGAGGAAACTCATCGCGCAGCAATTCGGCAATTCGCGTGGTCTGCGCGCGCTGATCGGTACAGATCAGGATCAGGTCGGCCGTCGATGCGCCCGCCGCCCGAAGGATATCGAGCCGCGTCCCGTCGCCATAATGGACCTTGAATCCGATCTGCGCCGCGGCCCTGATCATATCCGTATCGTTGTCGATAATAGACACAGTGTGTTTGAGGGCCAGCAGCGGCTGGCTGACAATCTGTCCGAAGCGGCCAAAGCCGATAATCAGCACCTTGCCGCTCAGACCATCGGCCTCTTCCACTCCATCCATGGACTGCACCGCTTTTGGCATCAGATAGCGCATGCCGATGATGGCAAAGGGCGTGATCACCATCGAGATGATCACCGTTGCCGTGAAGATCGCATTGGTGGGCGCGTCGATCAGACCGCTGGTGGCGGCGGTGGTGTAGAGCACAAAGGCGAATTCGCCGCCCTGCCCCATCAACACGGCGCGCTCAAGCGCCTCCGCATGATCCGACTTCAGCAGCCGTGCAATGACATAGATCGCTGCCGCCTTGACCAGCATATAGCTTACGACGCTGATCGCAATGAGACCCCAGTTTTCACCGACGACGGACAGGTCGAGCGACATGCCGACCGCCAGGAAGAACAGGCCCAGCAGCAGCCCCCTGAAGGGTTCCACGTCGGCCTCGAGCTGATGCTTGAATGTCGAAGTCGACAGCAATACGCCGGCGAGGAACGCGCCCATGGCCATGGACAACCCGCTGACCTGGAACAGCAAGGCGGCGCCCAGCACCACCAGCAGCGCTGCCGCCGTCATCACCTCGCGCACCTTGGCCTGGGCCAGCAGCGCGAAAAACGGATTCATGATCCGCCGCCCGAGGAAGATCAGCAGTACGATCGCGCCAACGGCGACACCGAAGGAAACCAGCCGGGCGGTCATGCTCACATCGCCGGTCGAGGGCGCCATCAACGTGACAACGGCCAGCAGCGGCACGATGGCGAGGTCTTCGAGCAGCAGCACCGACACCATTTTCTGGCCGCCGGGTGTCGCCAGCTCACCGCGTTCGCCCAGGATCTGCATGACGATCGCGGTCGAGGTCAGCACAAAACCCATGCCGAAGACAAAGGCGACGACGGGCGCGAAGCCCAGCAACACGCCGATTCCGGTCAACAGCGCGCCTGAGACCGCGACCTGAATGACGCCCAGGCCAAAGATCTGCTGGCGCAGGGACCAGAGCCGGCCCGGCTCCATTTCCAGCCCGATGATAAAGAGAAACAGCACTACGCCCAGTTCGGCCGCGTGCAGCACCGAGGCCGGATCTGAAATCAGGCCGATGCCCGAGGGCCCAAGCAGCAGGCCCGCCGCCAGATAACCAAGCACCGAACCGAGACCGATTCGCCGAAATATCGGAACTGCGATGGTTCCTGCTGCCAGCAAGGCCACAACCGGCACAAGGTCGAGACCGTGATGGGCTGCCTCTGCCGCATGGGCCGCTACTTCACCTGCCATGGCTTTTCCCCGTCGCCGTTATTCGGCTGGACACTGGTGTGTCAGACCGATGCCGTCAAGCGCTTGGGAGCGGATGGCAGCTTCCTAGCTGGTGGAGGGCTCGACCCCGGTTGGTCCCGTACCTTGAGGCGGCTCCTCGCGCTCCTGCTTGCGGGCCTCGCTCTCTTCGTCCTGGCGCTTCTCGGCTATCGCCTGAGCCGCATTGGCCAGCAACTCTTCGCGGTCGCTCATCTGGCGCGTACGGCGCACCGGCTTGCGCGGCGCGACCGGCTTGCTGGGCAGGGCATGGGCAATCACCGACTGGGCAATCAGCAAGGTTGGCACCGCCACGAGCCCGCCAACCGGGCCCCAGGCCCAGATCCAGAAGGTGATCGAGAGAAAGATGATGAACGGATTGAGCGTTAGCGATCGGCCAATGAAATGCGGCGTGAAGATCTGACCTTCGACAAAATTGATCCCCGCGTAACAGGCCACCGGCAACAGGATCTGCCAGAGCTCGGTCTGCGTCCCCAGGCCCACCGCGATCAACACCGTGACCATGATCGCCTGGCCCACATAAGGAATGTAGTTGAGGACAGCCGCCATGGCGCCCCACAGTAGCGGCGAGGGCATGCCGATGATCCACATCGCAATCGACACTGCCGTGCCGACGCATAGATTAATCAGGGTGACCGAGAGCAAAAACCGGCTGACCTTGAGTTCGACATCGCGGAAAACATGAGCCGTGCGCCAGCGCATGCGCCGCGTGACGCACATGGAAAGCACCGACATGCGGATATGATCGCGCGTGGCAACGAAGAAGTAGAGACTGGCCAGGAAGATCGCCACCTGCGCCAGCGCCGCGGGAGCCAGCATGGCCACACCCGTCACCGTGCTGGCATCTTCCACCTGCACGGACATCGCGCCATCTGTGCCGAGGACCGAGGTCAACTGCTCCTGGAACTGCCCGATCGATTCAAGCGGCTCCCTGAGATTGGCCAGTTGCGCTTGCAGCTTCTCCCAGATCAAGGGAGCCCGAGCGACCCATTCACTGAGCGGCACGGCGAACAATGTGGCAAACCCGGCGATAACCGTGAGCAGCAGCAGCACCACGACGCCAGCCGAAAGCGCTGGCGGCACGCCCCAGCTTTCCACCCGATCAGCCACCGGCCCGAACATGAGCCCAACCACGATGGCCAGCGTCACTGGCGCGAGAAACACCTGCCCCGCCTGCAGAACCGTCAGCAGCACGGCAAATCCAATGCCGACGACAGCCAGGCGCGCGGCATTGTTCAGCACACGCTCGAACTGGCTTTGATCGACATCGGCGGGAATGCCGGCTGGGCTACGACGCATTGAGGTTTCCGCAACTGGGAGGAACTGCAAAAACGCGTCTCGAACAGCTTTCGTTCCGCCGCGACCAGTTGGTGCATCGACCGCGCCCACTGCCTTGGATAAGCTCCGGCCCAAAATCAACTCCTGAGTCTTTTGGAAGCCTTCATGTCCCGCAAGATCATTATCGACACCGACCCTGGTCAGGACGATGCCGTCGCCATCCTTCTCGCCCTGGCTTCGCCCGAGGAGCTCGATGTGCTGGGCATTGTCGCGGTGGCCGGCAATGTCGGACTGGCGCAGAATGCGATCAATGCCCGCAAGGTCGTCGAGCTGTCCGGCCGCACCGATATTCCGGTCTATGCCGGCTGCTCGCGTCCGATGCGCCGCCATCTCGTCACCGCCGAACACGTGCACGGCGAAACCGGTCTCAACGGCCCCGACCTGCCCGACCCCACCATTCCACTGCAGGCCCAGCACGGCGTCGACTACATCATCGAAACGCTGATGAACGCCGAACCAAAGACCATCACCCTGTGCACGCTGGGTCCACTGACCAACATCGCCATGGCCCTGGTCAAACAGCCGGCCATTGCCGAGCGCATCCAGGAAATCGTGATGATGGGCGGCGCCTATTTCGAGGTCGGCAACATCACCCCGGCGGCCGAATTCAATATCTATGTCGACCCCGAAGCCGCCGATGTGGTGATGCGCTGCGGTGCCCCGATCACCGTCCTGTCGCTTGACGTCACCCATATGATCCAGTCGACCCCGGCGCGCCTCAAAGCCATCAAGGCGCTGGGCAACCAGTCAGGCGAGGCCGTACATGCCATGCTGACTTTCTCCGAGACGTTCGATCTTGAGAAGTATGGCTGGGATGGCGCGCCGCTGCATGATCCGACAGTCATCGCCTATCTGCTGCAGCCCGGGCTGTTTGAGGGTCGCCACTGCAATGTGACCATCGAAACCGCGAGCGAGCTGACCATGGGCATGACCGTGGCCGATTTCTGGCATGTAACTGGCCGCAGCTATAATGCCACCTGGATCCGCACCGGCGACGCCGACGGCTTCTATACCCTGCTGACCGAGCGCCTCGCCCGGCTGCCCTGACTTCACGCGAGCGTGATGAGGGGGCTGAAACTGACCTCGCAAACCTCGCGTAGCTCCCTGTGATCGGACCGGCGAACAAGAAATCGCCGGTCGACACAACAGGGAGAAAAGTCATGTCATTTGCCAAGGCGTCCATAGCCGCTGCCGTTTTTGCCCTCGCCTCGAGCGTCGCTATTGCTCAGGACAATCCCATGGTCGGCGGCGCCGCCATGTTTGCCGACAAGAACATTGTCGAAAACGCCGTCAACTCGGCCGACCACACCACGCTTGTCGCCGCTGTCACGGCTGCCGGCCTTGTCGAAACGCTCCAGAGCCCCGGCCCGTTCACCGTGTTCGCCCCCACCAATGATGCCTTTGGCAAGCTGCCCGATGGTACCGTCGACACGCTGTTGATGGAAGAAAACAAGGACCAGCTAGTCAAGGTGTTGACCGCCCATGTCGTGGCCGGCAAGCTTTCCGCAGGCGATCTGGTCAGCCGCGCCCGCGCCAATGGTGGCCGCTACAACATGCAGACCGTCAGTGGCGATGCCCTTACCGCCGAAGTGCGCGGCTCGCATGTCTATATCTATGATGAAGCTGGCGGCGCGGCCCTGGTGACTATTGCCGATGTCAATCAGTCCAATGGTGTGATTCACGTCGTCGACGACGTCTTGCTGCCGCGATAATCCTTCCTCCCGGCGCGAGAACGGGTCCTGCTGCGATATGGCAGGGCCCGTTTCCGCGCGCGCATCTAGACCAGCGCAATCTCGCGGGTCACCCCGATATTTTCCAGAAATGAGCGGTCGTGGCTGATCACCAGCAGCGCGCCGTCATAGGCGCGAAGCCCGGCCTCCACGATCTCGATCGCCTCGATGTCGAGGTGGTTGGTCGGCTCATCCAGCACCACCAGCATGGGCGGGGTCTTTCCACCCAGCACACAGGCCAGGCCCGCGCGCAGCATTTCCCCGCCGCTCAGCGTGCCAACGCTCTGCAGGGCGGCGTCATTGCGGAACTTGAACGCGGCCAGCACCGAGCGGCAATCATTGACTGTGCTGTCCGGATTGAGCCGCTGGAAATTGGCCAGGACGGTGTCGCGCCGCTCCAGCAGCCCGACCTGCTGGTCCAGCAGGGCTATTGGCCCGCCAATATGCACATTCCCGCCACGCGGCTGCAAGGCGCCGGTCAGCAGCTTGAGCAATGTGGTCTTGCCCGACCCGTTCGGACCGGTGATAGCAACGCGCTCTGGGCCGATAATTTCAAGACTGGCATTTTTGATGATCGGCGCTTCCGGGTCATAGCCGCCTGTCAGGTCGCTGGCGCGCAGAACCACCTTTCCCGCCGGCAGTCCGCTTGGCGCCAGCTTCACCGCAAAGGGCGACAGCACCTCGATTTTTGAGCGGGCCTCGGCCGCTTGGATCTGTGCCGCATCTGCCTGCTTCTCGGCCAGACGATCCAGCCCGCCGGCGGTCGCTTCGGCGCGCCGCTTCATGCCACCGAGCAGGATCTTGGGCATGTCGCCCTTGGCCGCCTTCTTGCGGCCGCCGGCATCGCGCCGGGCCTGACGTTCGCGCGCGTCCTGCGCCGCCCGCGCTGCATCGCGCACCTGGCGCTCGGCAACGCTGAGGTCACGCTGGACCGCCGCGAGCTCCGAGGCCTTGCGCTCCCGGTAATGGCTGAAATTGCCCCCATAGGTGGTAGCGCCGAGACTGGTCAGCTCGACGATGGCATCCATACGGTCTAGCAGATCGCGGTCATGACTGATGACGATGGCGGCACCCCGCCATTGCGCCAGCATGTCGGCGACGGCTGCGCGGCCATCGGCGTCCAGATTATTGGTCGGCTCGTCGAGCAGAATCAGATCGGGCGCATCGAACACCAGAGCCGCCAGCGCCGCTCGAGTGCGCTGGCCGCCGGAAAGCGTCCAGAGCAATGTGTCAGGTCCGACTTCCAGCGCCAGTGCATCGAGTGCCTCGTCCAGTCGCGCCTCAAGCGTCCAGTCGGCCTCTGCCAATTCATCGGCATCGGCTGCTCCCGCCATGGCGCGTGCGAGCAGATCCAGCCCGGCCCGAACGCCAAACAGATCGGCAATGGTTTCATCGGGCCCAGGCTGCACGGACTGGCGCAACACACCAATCCGGCCAACCAGATTGATGGTCCCGGAACCCGGTGTCAGCTCGCCGGTTATCAGGCGCAGCAGCGTGGTCTTGCCCACGCCATTGCGGCCGACTAGCCCGGTACGACCGGTGCCAAAGCTGAGATCGAGATTGGAGAAAAGCGGCTGGCCGTCAGGGCCGGAATAGGTCAGTTGAGAAAGCGTCACGGAAGGCATGGTTCGTCATATCCTCAGGGGCAAGGCAGATGGGCGTTGCTGTGAGGATGCGATCCATTGGGAACCGTCCGGTCGAGTTGCGATGCTTCTTACTTAATCGAGCCAGCGGCTGCGTCAACCTCCTGCTGGCCAAATGGCTGACGCGGGGCTAGTGTCCGCCACCACATATTGCCGGATGCCGCCATGGACCTGTTTACCCTTTCCGCCTTCACCATCGCCTATGCCATCGCCGTTCTGGTGCCGGGGCCCGGCGTTGCGGCTGTCGTCGCCCGCGCCCTTGGCGGCGGCTTCAAGGGCGCCTTCCCCATGGTGCTGGGCATTCTGGCCGGCGATTTGGTCTATTTCTTCTTTGCCGTTTTTGGCCTGGCCGCCATCGCCACCTGGTTCGGCCCGGTCTTCACCATCGTGCGCTGGGCCGGCGCCGCTTACCTGCTCTATATCGCCTATAAATTCTGGACTGCCCGCCCCGGCTCCGAACAGATGAAACCCAAGAACGAAGGCCGCTGGAAGACATTCCTGGCCGGATTTTCGCTGACCATGGGCAATCCCAAGACCATTGTCTTCTATCTGGCGATCCTGCCTACAGTCGTGCCGCTGGGCGAGATGACCCCGCTGGCCTTCATCGAGTTGACGGCGATCGTTGTGGTCGTGCTGCTGTTGATCGGTTGCGGCTATGCCTGGCTGGCCTCCGCCGCGCGTGACATGTTCCGCAGCGAAAAAGCCCTTGGCCGCCTCAACAAGACCGCCGGCGCCATGATGGCTGGCGCCGCCGGCCTCGTGGTGACCCAGCACTGACGCCTTTACCAGTCGCTAACCATTTAACGCCCGATTAACCATAATCGGCGAAGCTTGATGCATGGCGTACGGCAGCACCAAGATCAACCGATACAACATGCATCAGCTCTCCCCTTATGAGCGGATCCAGTATCAGCGCGAGCGCCGGGCCGCTGCCGCCGAGATCGCCCAGAAAAATGCCAGCATGGCGAATAGCTTCGCCTCGATCCAGAGCAATAGCGCAGTGGAAACCGGCAATCTGTTTTCCAAGATGGCCATGCAGCGCATCTCCAAGACCGCCTGAATATCTGACTGATTTACTTGAAAACCTGTTTGGTCTAGCGAAGCACTGCTCAACCGCCACAAAACAGACCGAATAAATTTACTTGCCGTAAAGCGCCAATGTTCAGGCTTGCGCCATGAGCTATTCAGGCAAGATTACGCGCTTCAACATGTATGAGCTCTCATCCTACGAGCGGCTGCAGTATCAGCGCGGCCGCAGGGCGGAGGCTTTGGCCATGGCGCAGAAGCAGGCCGCGCTCGCCAACAGCCTTGCGGCAATCCAGCAGAACCAGGCGGTGGCGATTGGCAACCTTGTCTCCAAGGTTGCCATGCAGCGTATTTCCAAACGCGTCTAGCCTTGGTTGGGCGCGATGCGCCGCAGCAATGCGGACAGTTCCGCGGGCGGCTTCTGTTCTATGCGCCGATAGGTGCGCCCGTCGCGCGTCCGCGCGACATAGCCCATATCCACCAGCGCACGCCGCAACAGGGCATGGTCGCCGAAACTGGCCAGTCCATTGAGCAATTCCGTATTTTCCCGGTCAGCATAGTCCCGTCCCGGCTCCATCCTGGCCCAAAGCGCCCATAGGCATAGCGGCTGCAGGCTGTTCCGCGACGGCCAGCGCATCAGCACGCCCTGGGCATCGAAATGCCGGGACACTTTCTCCACCAGCGTCAAATCCACGGGTTCGACCGGTGGCCGCTCGGCACTGGCTGCTCTGAAATGCTGGTAGTTGCGGAACCCCGCGGCCCGCGCCAGCATGGTCAGCATTTCGACGTGGCTGGGCGTGTCATCGGCACCGGCAAGCTGGGTCCGCAGCGATTTGGCGAAAGCCGATAGATCGGGAATGGTCAGGGATTGAATCTGTCTCGACATGGCGCATCCTCAGCGTGCCCAGAGCTGCCTGAAGGACAGTGTCGGTGGTCGCCGGCTTGCGACGGGCACGAGGAAAGTGCGAGTCGAAGATCGAGATCAGGCAGGTTTAGCTTCCCTTGTCGGGACGGCGACGCCTCGGTGAACTGCAGACCGGTCCTGACCGGATACGCCGCTCCCCCGCCAAAAGCAAGCGCCCGGCTTTAGGCCGGGCGCGTGTCGTCCTACATTGGCGCTTGCACATGTTCGCCGTCATCCGGCGCCTTGGGCAGGAAGCGGCCGATGAAGCGGCTGAACTGGTCGATATAGGTCAGCAACACCGGCACCACGAGCAGCGTCAGGGCGGTCGAACTGATCAACCCGCCGATCACAGCATGGGCCATCGGAGCATTTTCGCCGCTGCCGCCATGCAGGTTGAGGGCCAGCGGCAACATGCCGAAGATCATCGCCAGCGTCGTCATGATGATCGGCCGGAACCGCGTCGAGCCCGCTTCCACCAGCGCCTCATAGAGGTTCCAGCCCTCCTTGACGTGCTGATTGGCGTTGTCGACCAGCAGGATGGCGTTCTTCACCACCAGGCCCATCAGCATGATGAACCCGATGGCCGAGAACATGTTGAGCGTTGACCCGCCAACCAGCAGCCCCACCATCACCCCGATCAGGGCCAGCGGCAGCGAACCCATGATGGCAATCGGTTGCAGGAAGCTGCCGAACTGGCTGGCCAGCACCAGGTAGATGAAGATCACCGCCAGCAGCAGGGCCGAACCAACTGCGCCCATGGTCTCCGCAATCTGTTCGACGTCGCCGCCAAACGAGGTGCGGTAGCCTGTGGGCAGCGTCAACGCCGCCACGGCCGCCTGCAATTGCGGCGTTACGGTCCCCAGTTCCACCCCTTCGAGATGGGCTTCTATGGTCACGCCACGCTGCAGATCCTGGCGGTTGATGGTGGCTGGACCGACGCTTTCGACCACATCTGCGACTTGGCCAAGCGTCACCATCTGGTTTGAGCCAGTGGCGCCGGATTGAGCGATGGGCAGGTTTGCCAGCGAAGTCGCATCGTTGCGCAGGGATTCGGGCAGGCGCACCACGACCGAATAGACCTGACCGTTCTGGGCCGTCCAGTCGGCAACATCCTCGCCTGCAATCAGCGGCCCGAGCGTGGCTGCAATCTGGCCCATGGACACGCCGAGATCGTCGGCCAGGTCGCGATTGATACGAATGCCGACAACCGCCTGCGCTTCATCCAGGCTTGATGATATATCAATCAGGCCCGGTATTTCGGCCATCTTGGCTTCGAGCTCGTCGCCCAGCCGGCCAAGCACTTCAAAGCTGTCGCCGTAAAGTGTCACCGAGACCGGCGCCGAACTCCCGCCCATGCCGGATGCCGCGGAAACCTGGAAGGTGGCGCCTGGCACCGCTTCCAGCGCCGCGCGGACGCGCGGCATCAGCTCGACTGGTGTGACATCGCGCAGCGCCTTGTCGACCAGCGTCACCGTCATCGTGCCCGAATTGGCCCCGGCAGCCGCCACCCCGCCACCAATGGTGGAATAGATCGTCTCGACCTCGGGGAAGCTGTTGATGACCGTTTCGGCCTGGTAGAGCTTGGCCGCCGTCGCCTCCTTGGAGGAGCCGGACGGCGTTTCCACCGAAATGGTGAAATTGCCATTGTCCGTCACCGGAATGAACTCCACACCCACCTGCGGAAACAGGAAGAAGGTGCCAACAAAGGACATCAGCGCAATCAGCAGCACCGACTTGCGGAACTTCAGCCCCCAGCGGATCAGGTGACGATAGCCCTGGGTGAACCAGGTGAAGAGCCGGTCGAACTGATGCACCGCACGGCCGATCGGCCCGCGCTTGGCATTGGGATTGGCCGCCGGATCATACCACACACTCGACATCATCGGGTCGAGCGTGAAGGCCACGAAAAGCGAGATCAGCACGGCCACAGAAACCGTGACACCGAACTGCAGGAAGAACCGGCCCATGATTCCGTCCATGAAGGCCACAGGCAGGAACACCGCCACGATGGACAAGGTGGTGGCCATCACTGCCAGGCCGATTTCATTGGTACCGTCGAACGCCGCCTGCCGGTGCGATTTGCCCATATGCAGGTGTCGGGTGATGTTCTCACGCACCACAATGGCATCATCGATCAGGATGCCCACGGCAAGCGACAGCGCCAGCAGGGTCATCATGTTGAGCGTGAAGCCGAGAAAATTGAGCGCGATCATCGTGCCGATGATCGAGATCGGCAGCGTCAGCCCAGTGATGACGGTAGAACGCCAGGAATTGAGGAACAGGAACACGATGACGACGGCCAGGATCGCGCCTTCGATCAGCATGTTCTGAACCGCGTGGAAGGAATTTTCCACCGGCTCGGCATTGTCGACCACGACCTCGATATTGACCCCATCGGGCAGTTCACTCTCGAGCAGATCTTCAATGGTGTGGCGGATCTCCTCGGCAACGCCGACGGTGTTGGCGCCCTGGGTCTTGAGAATATCCACCGCCAGCGCCCGCTGGCCATTCAGAATGGCCAGGCTGGATGCCTCACCGGTCCCATCGACAATGGTGGCCACGTCGCGCAGCGTCACCGGCTGGCCGCCCTGGTTGCCCACGGTGACCTCATAGAAATCCTGTTCGTCTTCGAGCCGACCCAGCACCTGGATCGACTGGACGATGCTGTCCTGGGTAATCGAGCCGGCCGCCAGGTCCTTGTTGGCTGCCTGCAGCGCCGAAACCACGGAGCCCGGGCTGATATTGAACGCCGCCAGCCGGTCCGGGTCGATCTCGATATTGAGCTGGCGCGGCACGCCACCGACCACGGTCGCGCTGCCCACGCCGTCAATATTGGAAATGCGGCGGGCAATGACATCTTCGGTTAGTGCCGTCAGGTCCCGATCAGACAATGTATCCGAGCTGACAGCCAGCGAGAGCACCGGCAAAGCACTCGGATCAAAGCGCAATACGCGCGGATCCCCCGCCCCATCGGGAAGCAAGGCCTTGATCGGGTCGATCTTGTCGCGAACGTCGAGCGCCTTCTGCTGCGAATCCGCTTCGAGATTGAAGATCATCAGCACCATGGCCTGACCGGCCTGTGCAGTGGACTGGATGGTGTCCAGCCCGGCGATCGTATTGACCGCATCCTCGATGGGTTCGATCACATCGGCCTCGACCGCCTCCGGAGACGCGCCGGGATAGCTGACGACGACGGCCACGACCGGAAAGTCGATATCGGGCAATTGCTCGATCGGCAGGCGCTGATAGGAATAGACACCGAACACCATGATCGCGACCATGATCATGGTCGCAAACACGGGATGATTGACGCTGATGCGGGTCAGAAACATGGCTTACCCTTCCACGAGTGTGTAGGCGTTTCCGGCCTCAAGCTCGGATAATGGTGCCGAAACGATCACGTCTCCAGTGTTAAGACCCGTCACTTCGATCAGCCGGCCACGCTCCCATTCGCGCACCACTTCGATCTCCTGGCGCTCCAGCGTGCCATCCACCAGCTTGAGCACAAACGGTCCCTCCGCATCTTCGCGCAAAGCCGCAGCAGGCACGGCAATAGCCTCCTCTGCCTGCTCGACCGTAATGTGCCCTGTGGCAAACATGCCGCCGCGCAATTGGCCGCCTTCATTGCTGAGCTCGACATAGATCGGCACCGTGCGTGTACCGCTGAGCGAAACCGGATTGACCCGCGTTACTGTGCCGTCAAAGCTCTGGCCGTCGAGCCCGGTGACATCGATGGCCACCTGCTGGCCAGGCGCGACACGGGCGCTCGACGTAACCGAGGCCGTCGCATCGAACTCCATTTCATCAAGATTGACGATGGTGAACAGCGGCGTGCCGGCCGAAACCGTCTGGCCCGTATCCACCGAGCGCGAGGAAACCACGCCGTCAAGCGGCGACTTGACCGTCGCGTTGCTCAGGGCCAGTTCCGCCGACTCCACAGCACTTTCCAGCGCCGCCAGATTGGCCCGCAGCGCTTCGGTCGAAGACCGCGCCTGATCCAGTGTCGAAGGACTGGCCAGCCCCTGCCGCGCCAGCTCCTCGGTCCGCGTCAGGCTCTGCTCGGATGAATTGAGCTGGGCCCGGGTTGCATTGGCGGTGGCGCGTTGCTGGTTGAGCTGCAACTCAAGCGGCGCCCGGTCGATCTGCGCCAGCACATCGCCCTCGCTGACCGCTTCGCCCGGCCGCACCATCACCGCCATAACCCTGCCCGAGGCCTGCGAGGCCACGTCGGACTGACGCGCCGGCACCAGTGTCCCGGTCACCTTCACCGTTTCGCGAAGGGTCTCGGGCGCTATCGTCGTGGTTTCGGACTGCCGGACCTGCATGACCACTGGGCCGGTTTCGGCCATTTCGGTCACCGGCGCCTCGGCCGGCCGCAGCACCACAAAACCCACCACCCCGGCAATGATCACCGCCAGGATGATCCAGGGCATGATCCGGCGCTTGGGTTTGAGACCCTGTGCCACGCGCGCTGCGTTTTCCTTTTCGCGGCGGCTCTGCGCCCATTCGGGCTTGGTCTGCGCTTCGGTCATTTCTCGTCCTTCTTATGCTCGTCCGCAGCACGGAGCGTCGTCACCCAATGGGTCAGGATTTCGGCAGACTGCGCCAGAAAGCTCTGGACCACCGCCGCGCGCCGGGCCGCCTCAGCGTCCTCGGCCTGCATGTCCTCGACACAGTTTTTGATTGTTTGCGCCTGTCGCTCGAACTGCGCGGCAATGTTGCCCACCACATCGATCTCGCTAAGGCTGACAAGTTGGTAATAATCCTGCCGGTCCCCGGCATGGGTGCGCAGCTTGAGAATGCCCTTGCGCGCCAGGTCGCGCGCGTTCGTGCTCGCGCTCGCCCGGCTGATCGATAGCTTCTCGCTGATCTGCACCAGGTTGAGTTCCTGCCCCTCGACCACCATCAAGCCGATCAGACGGCCGGAAATCCGCGATTCCCCCCGTTCCTGGGCAATCAGCCCCATTTCCTCGATAAACCGCGTCGTCGCGCTCAAGCTGCACCTCACCTTATCGTTCAATTCATACTGAATGAACTGAACGAAGTAAATGCTGGCGCTTTGGCGAAGGGGCAGAAGGTTAGTGAGGGATGAATATGAAGAACCGATCGGGCGCACGCGGCGATCCGGGCCCCGGAGACGTGTCGCCAACAAAACAGCCGATGCTTGCAGACTATGCGTTGCTTGCCGTCGTCACCGACCGACTGCCGCCGGTCATCAGGATTGAAACGGCGGCTTGACACTCACGATCACTCGAGCGAGCGGGCGCTGATGACGAAGCGATTGCAACGCGGCTTTCCAGCACACTCAGGCAGGGTCGAAGCCTGCAAAGGAAGTTATGGGCACCAGACCCTTGGCGAAGCGGCGCGCGTTCTGCACATAGCCCGATGCAGAGCGCTTGAGGGAGGCGATTGCATCTGCATCCAGTGTCCGGAGCACCTTTCCGGGGCTACCAACAACCAGTGACCCATCCGGGATCTCCTTGCCTTCCGTGATCAACGCGCCGGCTCCAATCAGACAGTCACGGCCGATACGCGCGCCATTGAGCACGGTCGCGCCCATGCCGATCAGGGTATTGTCGCCGATCGTGCAGCCATGCAGCATCGCCTTGTGGCCGATGGTGCAGCCTTGCCCGATCGTCAGCGGATGCCCCATATCGGTGTGCAGCACTGTATTCTCTTGCACATTGCTGCCCACCCCAATCGTGATCTCTTCATTGTCTCCACGCGCGACCACCCCGAACCAGACGCTGGCGTCGGCGTGCATGACGATCTTGCCCACCAGAACCGCCGTTGGCGCTATCCAGGCCGCTTGCGGGTCGATTTTCGGTGCATGTCCATCAAGGGCATAAAGGGGCATCTCGGTCTCCTCCCAAACGAAACTTCACCCGGACTGATCGGCATTGGCCGCGACGCCGCGCGACGGTCCCTTGCTGCGTTACGTGCATGTGTAGACAGCATCCTATGCCTCAGCATGATACCGGGCAGGATTAGCGCCACCATGAGGGCCAATTCGAAGTTGAACAAGGCCATCGCGGGCAGGTTCCTGCCATATCCGCTGAACGGCGCCAGCCTGTTCGCAACCGCCGGGAGGGCGATGCAGCATCAATGCGCCCAGTCCTTCTTCTTCGAGGTCTTGCCGATACCAGGATTGAAACTGTTGGTCGGATCGAGCGTGCGGTAGAAATCACGCAATGCCGGCTTGGCATGATAGAGATGGCCGACATTGTGCTCGGCCGGATACTCCGCGCCGCGCTGGTCCAGCAGATAGAGCAACTGTTGCTCTATCGCCTCCAGATCTCCGCCCCTTTGCACGAGATATTCCTGATGCATGACGTGGCAGAAGAAGTGCCCGCAATACATCTTGCGCACGAACTGGCTCTCGAGCGCCGCCGGCAGGGTTTCAAACCAGTCCCTGGTGTTGCGCGGCAAGGCAATATCGAGGGCCAGGATGTCCTCAACCTGGGCCGGATGCACGTCGCGGAACCTTACGACAGAGCCACCGACGGCAAAGCGGTTGAGGAATGCGTCCTGCCCCTCGGTCCGGGTGCACTCAAGATAGTTTCCGCTGGCCGTCGGAAAACGGGAGGAGAGATATCGGCGTGCTTCCTCGACGCCCCCACCGCCCATCTTGAGCAGCAGATGATGCTCATAGCGGTCCCGGTAATTGTTCAGTCGTTGCGGCAGATGCTCCGGCAACAAGCGCATGACTGCCTGCAGCAATCGATCGGTGAGATGGCCGCCCAGGCCGATGCTTTCGGTCAACCCGTCCAGCCAGCTCTTGACCCCGAAGGCAGCGGGTACATGGTCCGTCCCAAAGTATTTAACGAACAGAAACAGATCCTTGCCGTAATCCTGCGACAACTCATAGGCGCCGCGATGCATGTATTCGCCGGCAATAGGCAGATGCTCGAAATCGGTGAGGATGTCGCGCCGGATGGTCGCCAGTTCCGAAGGATCATTGCTGCCAACATAGAAAACCGTCACATCCTTGTCGGCCTCGAAGGTATCGAGCCTGAGGGCGAACACGGCAATCTTGCCTGCCGATCCCGAGGCTTCATAGTGCCGTCGCGGATCTGCGTTGAAGCGGGCGGGCGTTGACGCATCAACGTCCCGGACATGTTCGTGATAGCCACGGTCCGAAGCCCATTGATTGTCGCTGCCCAGCACATCGGCCGGGCTATAATCTGCCTTGTCCAGACGCTGCAAGATCTCCTCGGCATCGCCGCCAAGTTCGATCCCCAGATGATTGACCAGGTGCAGCTTCCCGGCGCTGTCGACCTGCGCAAACAGGGCAAGTTGCGTATAGGCCGGTCCACGCCGGATCAGCGAGCCGCCTGAATTGTTGCAGACGCCGCCTGTCACCGAAGCGCCGATGCAGGACGAGCCGATGACCGAATGCGGCTCCCGACCGATATCCCGCAAACGCTTTTCCAGCTTGTCCAGTGTCGCCCCGGGCAGGCAGAGGACCTGCCGGCCCTCGTCCAGCAGGTCAACGCGGTCCATGCGCATGGTATTGATGATGACAATGGGGCGATCATAGCCCTCACCATCCGGCGTTGAGCCTCCTGTCAGGCCCGTATTGGCCGCTTGCACGATGACGATGACGTCATGGGCCACGCAAGCCTGGATGATCCGCCATTGCTCGACCAGGGAGCCGGGGCGCACGGCAGCGAGCACGCGGCCCTCGCCGAAGCGATAGCCCTTGCGGAAACGCCGCGTCTGCCGGTCTCCCACCAGAACATGACGGCGCCCGACGATGGTTTGAAACGTCTCGATAAGCGGGTGCACGTCATCTCCCGGCGGTAAGAGCAGGCGCCCGAAGACGCCTGCATATCCGCTTTACCAGGGGCGTTCTTCCAATTCGACAGTCTTGTCGAAGGGCATGCCCAGCTTCTCATAGAAGGCGCGGCGCATGCGACGGTCCTTGTCCTGAACCATCCAGGCCCGCTTGGCGATTTCTTCGCCGTCTTCCTGTGGGATCACCACGATCCCGTCGTCATCGGCAATCACACCGTCGCCCGGCCGCACATAGACCCCACCGCAGGTGATCGGCTTGCCCATTGAGGAGAGCTCGAGCCGGCCCGCCATGTGGCGCATGGAGCGGACCGAGCAGAACACCGGATCCTTCTGCATGATGCATTCACCCGAGTCGCGGCAGGCGCCGTCAATGATGAAGCCGACCGACCCTTTGACACGCGCATCGAGCAAGTTGTTCGAGCCCAGCAGGCCACAGCGGGACTGTTTGGTGTCCACGACGTGCACTTCATCAGGAGCACCGAAACTATGACCAGCCGGCCATAGGGCGTCAGGGTGCGTGCTGCGGTCCGGATTGCGCTTGTACTGGCGATCGTCGAACTCTTCATAGCTCATCGCCGGGATGGTGCGGTTGATGATGTTGAACTCGGCGGTCGTGGCAATGCCGGCAAAAAAGATGCCGGGGAACATTGGGCGCAGCCGCGGATCCATCTCATAGGTATTCATGTAGCCCATGGAATCCAGGGCGTCGGTCACATCTGAGGTACGTACCTTACGCAGGATCTCGAGTGTGCTGCTATTGATAGCCATATTACTTTCCTTCTGGTGATTTCAGGTTTGACGGCGCCCGCACATGCGGGCGCTGATGAGCTCAGTTGAGGATCGACAGGCCGGTCTCGCCGTCGAAGAAATGCATGCGGGTGGTGTCGAACCAGACAGTCACCGTGTCGCCCAGGCGCACCTGGCTTTTGGCGTTGAAGCGGGCGATGCAGCGCGCCTTGCCGGCCTTGGACTTGATCTCGTCCAGGCTGTCCGAGCTGCGCACCTCGGCCGGCTTTGCGTCGATGCCGATATGGACGATCACATCCGAACCAAGGGCTTCAACCAGATCGACTTCAGCAGCGATGCAATCGGACGGATCAGCGTTGGCAATCGAGGATGCCTCGGCAAGATCCTCGGGCCGAATACCTACGATCAGCTTGCGTCCGGCATATTGCGACAGGCTGGAAAATTGCTCGACAAGCGTTGCCGGAAGCTTCAACCGATTGTCGCCCAGCCGGAGGAAGAGCGTATCACTCTCCTTTTCGAGTTCGGCCCAATACATGTTCATGGTGGGCGAACCGATAAAGGCGGCGACGAAGGTATTGCGCGGCTTGTTGTAGATATTGGACGGGGTATCGACTTGCTGCAGCACGCCATCCTTGAGCAGCGCCACCCGGTGTCCCATGGTCATGGCTTCCACCTGGTCGTGGGTCACATAGACCGTTGTGACACCCAGCCGGTGCTGGATGGACGCAATTTCCGCACGCATCTGCACCCGGAGCTTGGCATCCAGATTGGACAGCGGTTCGTCCATCAGGAATACGGAGGGCTTGCGAACAATCGCACGGCCCATCGCGACGCGCTGGCGCTGGCCGCCGGATAGCTGGCCGGGACGCCGCTTGAGATAGGCTTCGAGTTCAAGCACACGCGCAGCTTCCTGCACCCGCTTGTCGACCTCCTCCTTGGGCATCTTGGCGATCTGAAGCGGGAAGGCGATATTGTCGTACACGCTCATATGCGGGTAGAGCGCATAAGACTGGAACACCATGGCGATGTCCCGATCCTTGGGATGGGTGTCGTTGACGAACTCATCGCCAATCCACACGGCCCCGTCGGTGATCTCCTCAAGCCCGGCAATCATGCGCAAGGCCGTCGACTTGCCGCAGCCCGAGGGGCCGACCAGGACGAGGAATTCCCCATCCTCGATCTCCAGGGAAACATCGTTGACGGCGCGAAGCTGTCCACCGGCATAGGTTTTGGTCAAATTCTGTAGCGTTACACTGGCCATGGGTCTGCTCCGGGCGGATCACTTGAAACCTTGCGTGGCGATGCCCTTGGTGAGCAGTCGCTGCGAGGCGAGGAAGAAACCGAGCACCGGTCCGATGGAGACAAGTACCATCGCAAACAGTCCGCCAAAGGAGGAGGAACCACCACTCGGATCGAGGAAAAGCCGCAGAGCTACCGGAACCGTCATCCGGTCGGTGTCGGTGAGGTAGATCAACTGGCTGAAGAAGTCGTTGTAGGTGTTGATGAAGGTGAACACGGCCGTGGTGGCCAGAGCCGGCATGGAGAGCGGCAGAATGATCCGCCAGTAGCGCTGCCAGTAGGACGCACCGTCAACGATCGCTGCCTGTTCCAGTTCATGAGGCAATGAGCGCATGAACTGGACCATCAGGAAGATGAAGAAGGCGTCGTGCGCCAGGAATTTCGGTACCACCAGGGGTAGGATCGTGTTCACCCAGCCGATATTGAGAAAGAAGATATATTGCGGGATCAACTGCACGTGAATCGGCAGCATCATGGTGCCGAGCATGATGGCAAAGAGCCACCACTTGCCGCGGAATTCGAGCCGCGCGAAGGCATAGGCCGCCATCGAGCAGGCCAGAAGATTGCCGATGATCGCCAGGGCACAGATGATGAACGAGTTCACATAGAATTGCGTGAACGTGAGATCCCCATAGAGCTGCCAGCCGCGCACGAAGTTCTCGAGCGTCCAGTTGGTGGGGATGAACCCCATGTCGCCGAAGATCTCGGTCTCCGGGCGCAGCGCGCTCAGCACCATCCAGATTACCGGGTAGAGCATGACACCCAGTATGGTGATCAGCAGGGCATGCAGGCCCAACCCCTTTAGCCGGCGGATATTTTCGCGCTTGCGCCGCTCGGCGCGCAGCAGCTCGGGATCGTATGTCTTAACGGTCGCCATAGAACACCCAATAGCGTGAGGACCAGAACATCAGCGCCGTTGCAAGGCCGATAGCGATCAGCAGGATCCAGGCCATCGCAGAGGCGTAGCCCATCTGCAGTTGCTGGAACGCCTGCTGGTAGAGATAGAGTGAATAGAGCAGCGTCGAATCCACCGGCCCGCCCCGCCCATTGGACACCACGAAGGCCTGGGTGAAGGACTGGAACGAATTGATCAGCAGCAGCACGGTGTTGAAGAAGATGACCGGCGTGATCAGCGGCAGGGTGATCCTGCGGAACCGCTGCCAGGCATTGGCCCCGTCGATCGAGGCAGCCTCATAGTAGGATTCCGGGATCTGCCGCAGCGCGGCCAGAAAGATCACCATGGACGCACCGAACGTCCAGACGTTCAGCGCAATGACCGAGGGCAAGGCAAAGGTCGGATTGTTGATCCAGCCACGGCCAGCCACACCGAACAGGGCCAGGATGTCATTGACGACGCCGCGCTCGCCGAACACTTCCTTCCAGAGCAGGCCGATACCGACGCTGGCACCGATAAGTGAGGGCACATAGAAGAGCGAGCGGTAGATCGCCAGCCCCCGCAGGCCGCGATTGAGGGCAACTGCAATGGTCAGCGAGAACAGCAGCACCAGCGGCACTGAGAAACCCACATATTTCAGCGTCACCCATATCGAGGTGATGAACCGCCGATCCGATGTGAACAGCCGCACATAATTGTCGAACCCGACAAACGAGGGCAGGCCGATCACCGCGTAATTGGTGAAACTGAGATAGAGCGAAGCCAGCATGGGAAGGGCCGTGATCAGAATGATGCCGGCAAACCAGGGCAAGAGGAACATATAGGCCGCCCTGTTATCGGCCTTCTTGAGGGCAGACCCGGTTCTATTGCGAGGGATTTCCCGCACGGACTTCGCCGTTTCCGACGCGGTCAGTACCGGATCATTGGCGGCATCAATCGAGCTCAATTCTCTCTCCCTTTTCGCCTGCCCCAGGCAGACCATGCTGGGTCGAAACAGCTTCGGCCATTCGCCGAAGTGGGCGCGCGGGCACTCACCGGCCCGCGCGCCAGCGCTAGATTAGCGGGCAGCCTGAGAAAGCTGCTGCTGCAGATCGGCGATGAGCTGATCAGCACCCTGTTCGGGGGTCAGTTGACCAAAGGCCACCGCGTCGTAGGCGCGATTAAGCGTATCGGTCAGCGCCTGATATCCACCGGCCGGCCAGAACACCGGATTGGCGGTATCGATAAGCTGCTGATACAGCTCGATATGCGCCACTTGGGTCGGCTGCGTATCCGGATCTTCGGCCTGCGCGGTCGCCAGGGCGGGAATGGACACCACGCCGTTATCCGACTCGTAGATCCCGGCCGCTTCTTCGTTCTGCGTCCAGAAATTGATCCACTCGGCGGCCACGGGGATTTGCGCCTCATCGCAGCTTGCACCGATCGCGATACCATTGGCACCGATATCCATGCCAACCGTTCCATCAGGACCAACCGGATAGGGCGTGATCCCGATCGTGGTGCCGGGGCTCACGGTATCCACGGTCGTCTGCACCGAACCAAGCTGGTTGGGCGGACGGTTGGTCATGAAGCCACGATTGTTGGCGATGTTGGATTCCTCGATCAACGCACTATTGTCGCTGATCATGACCTCGGGAGGCTCGGTGACCCCGGCCGTGCGCAGGGCTTCCCAATATTCGAACCACTGGATGGCAATATCCTTGGTGAAGGCGACATTCGAGCCGTCGAACACCTCTTCGCCATGCGACTGCACCCAGGTCACGAAGGCATCCTGCTCGCGACCCATATTGTGCACCGAGGCCGCCCCTTCGGGCAGGTGCGGGAGGATGGCGGTCAGATATTCAGCGAACTCGTCCCAAGTGTAGGGGTATTCGAGCGGAGCAACCCCGGCATCAGCGGCCGTCTGCGCCATCTGCTCATTATACATGAGCGCAAAGTAGAACACGCCATGCGGGATCATGTAGAGATTGCCATCTGCACCGCGCGCTGAGTTCAGCACGGGCTCAGGAATACCCGACACATCCAGGGTTCCGTTCTCGACCAGCTCATCGAGTGGCATCAGGATGTCGGGACGCGCATAGGTTGCCAGCCAACGCGTCTGCATGGTGATGGCACAGGGCTGGTTGTTCCCCGTCGACTGGATCGTCAGGCGCTCCCAGTAAGGCGCCCAGTCTGCGTTCTCGCGAACGATGGAAACGTTCGGGTGCTGACCTTCGAAAAGCTGGATGATCTGGTCAGTCTTGTCATTGCGGACCTGACCGCCCCACCAGCTAAACCGGATCTCGCCCTGCAGGTCACTATCCTGCGCGGCCGCGCCGTTTGGCAGAACGGCCATGGACAGAGCCAGGATCGAGGTAGCGAGCAGCGATCCAGCCACCCTCTTCTTAAGACGGAATTCTTGCATGGTTTCCTCCCTTTGCACATTCCCTCGCCTGCGCGTCTGACAACCAGCCTGCAGGCAATTTCTGTTCTGGCGCGACACGCCGCTCACCCCTCCGCGAGAATTCGGCGCCTCGTTGCTGGACTATTCTTGTATGCAAGAACCGCCACTGTCAACGATAATGAGTCACTAATTTGTCGCTTCTCCTGTCTGGCGCGGATTCCCCTGCAGATCACTCTGCACACCTTGTCCAACAAGGAAGAAATGCGAGAAAACCCAAACCAAGGAGCCCCCTATGGACGTGCGTACAGGGATGCAGGGTGCATTCGGCAACCGCGATCGGCGAAAGACTATTGTATGCAACTATCCAGACAGTCCGTCAGGTCGCTTCATGAACCAGTCCCATCGGGACACTGTGAGGCTTTCGAACACGCCCTGGGTCCAATATGGGTCGGCAAAGGCAAATTTTTCGGCGGCTTCTTGCGACGCCGCGCGCATCACGATCATGCTGCCGATCGGCTCTCCATCCGCACCAAGATAGGGGCCGGCGAGAATGAGATCGTCGCCCAGTCCGGCATAATAGGCCCGGTGCTGCAGGCGATGTTCCAGCCTGCCTGCCATGCCATCCGCCTTGTCGCGGCCACTGACGATGAACAGCACTGCACCCTCCCCGGCTAGCCAGTGGTGTTTTGGTAAAGGCGCGACACCGACGCGCCGTCTTCCATTTCGTTGCCGGCTTCCGCATAGAGACGATATTGCCGCACGGCGACATCGAGCAGGGGCAATTCAAGCCCCAGATCGTGCACGAAATGCTCCACCGATTTCAGGTCCTTGTTCACTTGGCGCACATAACTGCGCGGTGGGTCGAAGTCCTCGGCACTCATCTGCGTATAGATGCGTTGCAGGATCGCGCTGTCCGCGAGCCCGCCCTTGAGGCAGACGGGCAGAAGATCCGGGTCAATCCCGGCGGCGCGGCAGCTCGCAAGTATCTCGGCCATAAGGATGTAATTGGCGCCCACGATTGCCTGATTCAGGATTTTGGTCTTCTGACCCGCGCCCAGCGGCCCCATCAGCGTGACGTTCTGTGCAATGGCGCGCAGCAAGGGCTCCACAGCTCCGAACGCCGAGGGGTCACCACCCGCCATGACCGTGAGTTCCCCCTGGCGGGCCGGTGCCGGACCACCAGACATCGGCGCATCGACCCATTTTGCGCCCAGCTCTTTTTCCAGACGGCCTGCCAGCTCCAGCGTCGCCTCCGGCGAAGTGGTCGAAAGATCAACCAGCATCCGTGCGCCACGGTCAGCCGCGGCGAAGCCACTCGCGCCGAAACAGACGCTTTCGATGGCTGCGTCGCCCAGAACGCAGACGAACACAACGTCGGAGTGTTTCCAGACTTCGGCCGGGTTCGAGGCCCATTTCGCGCCGCTGTCCCTGACGGTGTCAAAACGCTCCGGCTCCAGGTTCCAGACCGTGAGCTCATAGCCTTGCTCTCGCAGCCGCTGTGCAATGGGCGCCCCCATGATGCCCAGTCCCACAAGGCCAAGGCGGGTCGAGGTGTCGAAGGCAAGTCCGGTCACGGCGCCACTCCTTCCTGGGGCTGAATACGATAGATGCGGGCGGCATTGTCATGGAACAGCGCCTGCTGGTCCGGTTCGGGCAGGTCACTCACGCAAGCCATGAACCCGTTGAATATGGTGCCGAAGTCAGCCACCAGGCTGTCGACCGGAAAATTGGACGCGAACATGCAACGCGCCACACCGAAGATTTCGATAGTGTCGCGCACGACAGGGCCATTTGCCTCGACGGTCCAGGGAAGATCCTTCTGACCCAGCCCCGAAATCTTGATCGCTATATTGGGACACTCGGCGGCCCGCTTCAGGGCACTGCGCCAGGCATTGAGGCCATCCGCACTGCGGTCGGACGGCAGGCCGGTGTGATTGATGATGATCTGGGTGTCCGGGAAGGCCGCTGCCAGATCCGCGGCCTCGGCCAGATGCCACCAGGGCGTTTGCAGATCAAAACTAAGATCATTTGGTTGCAGCATGGCAAAACCCCGCCGGAAGGCCGGGTCGCCCATGCTGCCAGGCGCACCTTTCTCAACATCCTCGGGGCGCGCTGCTGCCTTTGGCTTGTGCCGGATACCCCGGACAAATCCGGTGTGGCCATGCGCCTCGAGCACCGACGCAGCGTCATCCCGGTCCAGCCAGGCCTGCGCGACCATCACGCTTGGCAGCCCTTCCTTCTTGCGAAGCGCCTCGACCCAGGCGACCTCGCCGAGCGGATCAGCCGGGTTCCATTCGGTTTCGATGAAAACGCTTCCGGCCAGCTCGAACGCTGCAGCATCGCGCCGATAGTCGCCAGGCAGATAATTGCGCTTGAGCGCATCGTAATTGCCGTAGCGAAAGTTCACCGGCTTGTCGGCGAGCCAAGGCAGATAATTGGCGTCAAGATCCCAGAAATGCTGGTGTGCATCGATAACCCGCACAGTCCCCTCCCTTTGCGGGAGCCGGATCATCCGGCTCCCGACATCGCTATCGCTAGGCCTGAAGCTCAGCGTAGTAACGATCGATGGCGCCGGTATCGACACTCTCGTCATGGGTCCGCCCAAGGGCATCGTAGCGCTTGCGCCGGGCGTTCATGTCGGCGATCAGCACCGCCTTGGCATGCAGGGCGACCTGCTTGGCGATCTCGATCGGCACCACGATCAGGCCATCGTCGTCGCAGCCCACAATGTCGCCAGGGCGCACCTGTGCGCCCCCGATGCCAATCGTGGTGTTGAGTTCGACAACCTCAATGCGTCCGGGGATGATGGTCCGGCCGCGCTCCCGGCAAACCATCGGCGTCTTCTGCATGGTGACTTCACCGGTATCGCGGCAATGGCCATTGGTGACGATACCCACTGCACCGGCGGCTTGCAGGGCAAGGACATTTTCGGACCCGAAAAAACCAACCTCGCCCGAGCTGCCCACATCGGTGACAACGACGCTGCCGTCCTTCACCAGGTCATTGAGACCGCGGCCATTGTGCCCGTGCTTGTTGAACCAGATACCGTGCGCACCAACGATTTCCTCGGTCGTTTCGAGCGGCCACATCGGCTTGTTGGCCGGAACGCAGCGCTGGGTGACCGCAGGCCCCCAGAACTTCATGCCCAGCCAGAGCGGACGAATATCCTGGGACACCAGACCAATATTGAAATAACCAAGGCCATCCATGGCGTCCGCGACATCGACGACGCGCAAGGGCTCGAAAAATTTGCGGATATGATAGGGATCCACGGCGTTGCCGTCGGCATCCTTGGGCTCGTAAGACATGACGAATCCTTGCTGGCGCTCGATTGGCGCCACCCTTTGAATGAAGTGATTTGGATGGGCTCCCCCCGATCCACACACCATTCTTGTATGCAAGGTTTCAGTGAGTCAACGTTTTTCGGCGCATATTTTTCGGCGAACAGGAATTCACCCAGGCATCATGCCCGAAAACTGGGCGAACGCCGCACCGCAACTCTAGCCGTCATTTTCCAGGCGAGACTGCAGGAATGGCAGGCTGTTCAGGAAGTGCTCCCTGGTCAGTTGCGCGAGCAATTGACCATCACGGGACGCCAGCGCCGTGAACATCTTGGTGTGCTCGAACAGCGCTCCGGTCCAGCGGCCGGTATCCAGATTGGCCAAGGCACGCGCACGCTCCACCCTCGGCACAAGCGACTGCCATACCGTATAAAGCACTGGGTTCGCAGCAATTTCCACCGTTCTTTGGTGGATCTTCTGATTGATCTGCATATAGGGCGCCCGCTCCTTGCGGGCGTGATAATCGATCATCTCCGCCAGCAAGCGGCCAATCTCGCCAATCTCGGCTTCGGTGATTTTCTGGCAGGCCAGTTCTGCAGCAATCCCTTCAATCGCGCCAAAGACGACGAAAAGATGCTCCAGATCCGGTGCGTGCAATTCGGACACAACGACACTGCGGTTGGGCAAAAGATCAACCAGCCCTTCCGCCGCCAGCGTCCGCAGCGCCTCGCGGACCGGCGTGCGCGATACGCCAAGTTGTTCACATAGCTGCATTTCTCGCAGCCGCTCACCCGGCGGCAGTTCGCCGGACAGGATCATGCTCCGCAGCTTGCCGGCGGCTTCTGCATGCAACTGTCCCTTTTTCCGTCCCGTGTTCTCACCGGATTCATCCGCCCAGGGGCCGTTTTCTGCAGTTTTGTCCATACTTGCTCGTATGCAGCTTTCACAAAAAAAGCAAGATCGCGGATTTCCACCCTTGATTTTCAACCAGCACCAGTCTTGTATACAAGAATAGACAACGGGAAGGGGCTCGGCGCCGCCTTTCTGCACTTGGGAGGAGCCGATGTCCGAACGCGCTGCCAATTCCAGCCAAACTGGAGCGCCCGATAACCTGCCGCCATTGACCGGCTTGCGCGTGCTCGATCTCAGCCAGGTCATGGCCGGCCCGTTCTGCTGCATGTTGCTGGGTGACATGGGCGCGGATGTCATCAAGGTGGAACCACCCGGCACCGGCGACCAGACCAGAAAATCGATGGGTTTTCGCATGAAGGGCGAGGACAGTCCTGGTTTTCTGGCCCTCAACCGCAACAAGCGCAGCATCACGCTTGATCTCAAGACACCGGAAGGCCAGCGCACATTGCACAAGCTGGTCGAAACCGCGGACATCCTGGTCGAGAACAGCCGTCCGGGGGTCAGCAAGAAGCTTGGTGCCGACTTCGAGACGCTGTCGCGGATCAACCCACGACTGATTTATGCCAGCATCTCGGGCTTTGGCCAGACCGGGCCGTGGTCACAGCGCCCCGGTTTCGATCTGATTGCCCAGGCCATGGGCGGCGTCATCAGTGGCACCGGTATTCCAGGCGCAGAACCGGTCAAGTCCGGCATTCCCGTGGGCGACCTCGGCGCCGGCATGTTCGCCTGCTATGGCATCCTTTCTGCCGTGATTGGGCGCGAGCGCACTGGCAAGGGCCAGTATATCGATACCTCGCTGCTCGACGCGGCTCTTGCGCTATCGGTTTGGGAAAGCACTGAATATTGGGCGACAGGCAAGTCGCCAGGACCACTGGGCACCGCCAATCGCATGAGTGCCCCCTATCAGGCCTTTGCCGGATCGGATGGCTACTTCGTGGTCGGCGCGGCCAATCAGAAGCTCTGGCTGATCTTCTGCGATGCGATCGGCCGCCCCGAACTCAAGGACGACCCGCGCTACGCCAACAATATCGACCGCGTCCAGCGGCGCGGCGAGTTGGCGGACGAGCTGCGTCCGACTTTCCTCACCCGCACTGCCGAGGAATGGGTCGATCTGTTCCTGAGCGCCGGCGTCCCCGCCGGCCCGATCAATGACTACAGCGTTGCGCTCGACAATGAACATGTCCATCACCGCAAGGCGGTGATCGAGATCGCGCATCCGGTAGAGGGCAGTTTCAAGGCATTGGGGTTTCCGGCAAAGCTATCACACACTCCCGCCGCGGTCCGTCGCCCGCCCCCTCTGCTGGGCCAGCACAATGAAGAGATACTGGCTGAACTGGACCTGATCGACCAGCAGAACCGCAAAGCGGTCCCGGTATGACAGAACCCGTTGACCAGGGGCGCGTGCGTCTTGATCGGGATGGCGCCGTGGCACGGATAACTTTTGACCGGCCCAAGGCGCACAACGCCTTTACCTGGGCCATGTATGAAGAACTCGACGCCATTCTCGCTGCCTTAAGCCAGGATAGCGAGCTGCGGGTCGTGACATTGCGGGGCGCCGGGGGAAAGGCCTTCGTTGCCGGGTCCGACATTTCCCAATTCAGGGAATTCAGCGGCGGCGACGACGGCATTGCCTATGAAGCCAAGATGAACCGCTATTTCCAGCGCATCCTGGCGGTACCGGTACCCACTGTGGCCATTGTCGATGGCTGGGCGGTTGGTGGCGGGCTCAATATTGCGGCGTGCTGCGATATCCGCATTGCCAGCACCCGGGCCAGGTTCGGCAGCCCGATCGCGCGCACCATTGGCAATTGCGTATCCATGCAGACCTATGCCCGTGTCGTTGGTGGCTTTGGCGAAGCGCGCGCCAAGCGCATGCTGCTGCTGGCCGAGTTTATCGCGGCAGAGGAAGCCATGACGGCAGGATTTCTTGCCCGTCTGGTAGAGCCTGAACAAATCGACGAGGCAGCGCAGGAGGTGGTCGAGCGTCTGCTCGAAAATGCCCCCATTACCTTGCGTGTCAGCAAGGCAGCCATAGGCCGCGTCCTGGCCCGCGATATCGACCCGGCGGACGACCTCATCGGCCTCACCTATGGCAGTGAGGATTTTCGGCGCGGCGTCGAGGCGTTCGTCAACAAAACCAAGCCTGAATGGCAAGGCCGCTGAAGCGGCAGGAGGATGACTGTGAGCACGTCCAATAACCGCACCAAGGTTTGGACCAGGATTGACCTAACCTTCAGGGCCAGCACCAATTTCGACAACCCCTATGCCGACGCGCTGGTCTGGGTGGACCTTGAGGGGCCAGATTTCTCCAGGCGCGTATACGGGTTCTGGAACGGCGGAGACGAGTGGGTCGTCCGCGTGCTTGCCAACGCCCCGGGCGAGTGGCACTGGACCAGTGGCAGCAGCCCCAATGATACCGGACTATCGGGGCAATCCGGCAGGTTTGTCGCCGAGAGCTGGACGGCCGCGGAGCTGGATACCAATCCAAACCGACGCGGCATGATCGGGGCGAGCGCGAATGGTCGTGGGCTGCAATATGCCGACGGCACCCCGTTCTTCCTTCTGGGCGACACATGGTGGTCGCTTCCCAGCTTCCGCTTTCCTCTTGCAGAGGCAAGTGAGACCACTGGCACGCTCGGTCCCCAATCCACGCTCAACGACTATGTGGCCGTGCGCAAGGCGCAGGGGTTCAATTGCGTCGGCCTGATTGCTGCCCAGCCCGCCTGGGCCAATGATGGCAAGCCGAACAGCCTGCAAATGGATGACGGCACCTGGGTGCGGGCCGCCTGGAAACAGCCGGGCACCCAGTCCGCCAAGGACATGCACAATGAAGGCGGCCGGCCCTTCGAATTCCCCGGCAAGGTGCCGGGCTTCGAGGACGTATTCCCCGACATGGACCGCATCAATCCGGACTATTTCAAGGTTCTTGATCGCAAGATCGACTACCTCAACGACCAGGGCATGGTGCCGTTCATCGAGATCTCGCGGCGCGACAGCGGCCAATGCTGGCAGAAATTCCATGACTGGCCGGAATCCTACGCGCGCTATGTGCACTACATGATCGCCCGCTATGGGGCCCATATCACACTGCTGAGCCCCATCCACTACGACTATTACGAACAAACGATCCCGGCAGAAGACTATAATGTGCCGATCAACCTGGCGCTCGAGCGCTATGGAAAGCCGCCATTCGGCACCCTGCTGACGGCCAATCCCAATCCTTCGACGCTGGTCAATTTCGGGCCGGACAGTTGGATTGACCTGCACCAATCGGGCAATGTGCGCGAGCACTATACCTATTGGTACCTGACCGAGATGTTCGAGGCCGAGCGCAAGCCGGCGATCAATGGCGAACCCTATTATGCCGGCCTGCACCAGCTCGGCGAGCCCTATCCCTTGCGGGTGCCGCCCGACAGCGAAGACGATCGCATCTATGTCCGCTCCGGCCTATACGGCAGCTTCCTCTCAGGTGGACTGGCCGGGTTCATCTATGGGGCCGAGGGCATCTGGCAATCCGACGTCGAGCCGGAATCGCTGCATAAGATGTGGGACAGCTTCGGCTGGGAATCGGGCAATCAGGTTCAGCACCTCAAGACCTTCGCCACTGTCGAGGGCCAGCGTTATCTTGAGCTGACGCCCTGCACCGAAATGGTGGTCCCCAACAAGACGGGGCCAGGCTATGCCTATAAGGGGTGGAGCTATTGCGCGGCTACGCCGGACCGTTCCTTGGTCATGCTCTATTTCGAGGCCGACGCGCCGATGGAGGCACGGCTGCGCGGCGTTAAGCCGGGTGACCGGTTCCAGCCACGCTTCTTTGATCCGCGCAACGGCAAATGGCACGAACCGGGCGAGGCGGTTTCGGTGCCGCGAAATGGTGTGCTGCCCTTGCCGCCCCGTCCCGATGCGATGGATTGGGGCCTGATGCTGCAGCGTCTCTGAAAAACGGAACTTCCTCCCAGGGAATGAAGGCGCCTGGCCCGAAAGGGCCGGCGCCTTCGCTTTGGTCGATGGGCATTGGTTCAACGAAAAGGGGCGCCTTGCAGCGCCCCCTCGAAACCTGTCGTCTGATCTCCGCTATTTCTTCCGCAGCCGCTTCATGAAATCCTCGCGGTTCTTCTTGTAGGGGTGCGGCGGCATGTCGGGGAACATGGACTGGGTGGACTCATCGGGCGCAATGCCAAGCGCTTCGAAAAGCATCCCCCGGTCGTAGCGATCATTCTCGGATTCCTGCTTGGCGTAATACAGCACATCATCAATCACGTCCTGGGGCACCACGATGGCGCCATCGCCATCGGCCACCACAAGATCGCCCGGTCGGACCGTCGCGCCACCGATCTCCACCGTTGAATTGGGCTCCCCGAATTCGACGCGCCCCTGATACATGGGCTGCACCACCCAGCGGTGCCAGCATGGCATGGCCTTCTGGTAGAGCTGTTCATCAGTATCGCGGGCCCCACCATTGGTAAGGACACCCTTCACCCCGTTCGCGGCCCAGACCATGGAGTCCATCGAGCCAATGGCCGGTGTCTTCTGGCCCATGGTGTCAATGACCAGGAAATCGCCCTCGCCGACCTGGTCCTTGAAGTCTCCCATGTTCCAGAGCTGGCGATACCAGTATTCATAGGCCCACTTGGTGTAGTCCTCTGGTGACAGCTCCGGCACCCGCTGCTGGGTCGGAATGTGCCGGTAGGTCTGGGCAAAGCCCGCTGCCTTGGTGCGGTAAAGCGGCCGGATTTCGGGGTCGACCGTACCGACATGATGCAGCCCGACCCAATCCATGCCATCGCGGATATCGGTCACCCTGAGCTTGGCGACTGTGTCGAGAATTTCCTTGCGTTTCTTGGCGTCCATTGATGCCTCCCTTGTTGACGATCTCTCATTCGCCGCGCTGGCGATCCATCTCGGCCAGCTTCTCTACGCGGCGGCGGAAATGCGGTTCTGTGCTGAATTCTGCGGCGAGGAATGCCCGGGTGACGTCGGCTGCGATCTGCGGCCCGATGATCCAGCCGCCAATGCAGAGCACATTGACATTGTCATGCTCGACGCATTGCCGGGCGACATAGGTATCATTGGCCACTGCGGCCCGGATGCCCGCAATCTTGTTGGCCGCAATGCAGGCACCGGCGCCCGTGCCACAGACCAGGACCACCCGCTCCACCTTGCCGCTCTGGATCAGGCCGATGGCCGAACGGGTGACATCGGGAAAGTCCACCGGCTCTTCCGAGGTCGCGCCCATCTCGATCACATCATCGCAATGCTGGGCCAGGACGTCCCGGATGAACCGCTTCATCGGGAAGCCCGCATGGTCACAGGCCAGTCCGATTGCGGCCCGGCGCGGTATCTCCAATCCCCTCGCTGACAGCGTCTCAGTCACGTCGATCCTCCTCGTTTCCAATGAGTTCATACCGTGGTATTACCACTTTGACAAGGACCGGAAACTTATCCCGCGCTTGACAGGACCGGGCCAAGCCAGCCAATTCGCGCGGCACAACGGGGAAGGACGGGGATGGGAGCAGGACTGACGCGAGAACCCGCCGACGCGGCCACCGGGTACGACCAGGTGTTCGCTTTTGTGCGCGAACAATTGCTCTCGGGACAGATGAAGGCCGGCGACCGGCTGCTGCCAGAGCGAGAACTGGCCACGCGGCTCGGCGTCAGCCGGCCGGTGATCCGCGAAGTGCTGCGCGCGCTGGCAGCCATTGGCGTGATCGAAATTCGCCACGGCTATGGCAGCGTCGTCCGGCGCCCGGATTTCGCCGAGCTGGGCGACCTGTTCACCATGATGCTCGCCCAGCAGGGCGAGGTAGTCGAGGATGTCATGGAAGCGCGCATTGCCATCGAGCGGCAGGCCATCAGACTGGCCTGCGCGCGCGCGACCTCATCTGACCTTGCGGCGCTCGGCGAGGCGCTGCGGCGGGTTGAGGAAACCGTGAAAGACCCACAGATCGGCGGCGATGCCGACTTTGCCTTTCACGCCGCGCTGATCGCGGCCGCACACTCCCCGACCCTGGCAAGCCTTCATGCAGCAATAGCCGTGCTGCTCAAACGCTCACACCTGGAGCGCCGCGAGCGCATCACCAGCCTGGACGGCATCGAAGCCTATCTGGTCGAACACCATCGTGAATTGCTGGCGGCTGTGGCCGCCAGAGACGCTGACAGCGCCGATCGCCTGCTGATGCAGCACTTTGCGATCGGCACTGAATATCAGCGGCGCGCGGCCGCCGAGCGTGACCGGAGCCCGCCTACCAGCTAACCGCGATATATTTGGTCTCGCAGAATTCGAGAATGCCGTGGTGAGCGCCCTCACGGCCCAGCCCACTCTGCTTGGTGCCTCCAAAGGGCGCCGCCGGGTCGGATGCCAGGCCACGATTGAGCCCGACCATCCCTGACTCCACCTTTTCGGATACGCGCAGGCCACGCGCCAGATCCTGGGTGAACACATAAGCGATCAGGCCATATTCGGTATTGTTGGCAAGGGCGATGGCCTCGTCCTCTGTCTTGAAGAGCGCAATGGGAGCCACCGGGCCAAAGATCTCCTCGCGCATCAGTTTTGCCTGCGCCGGAACCGATGTGAGCACAGTGGGCGAGAGGAAGTATCCGTCTCCGCTCCCCACCTCGCCCCCGGTGAGGACCTTGGCGCCACCCTCGACGGCTTCGCCGATCCAGCCATCAATGCGCGAGACGGCATCCTGGTTGATCAGCGGCCCGCACTGGGTTGCTGCATCATAGCCCGGCCCGACCTTGAGCGCCTTCATCCGCTCGGCAAGCCCGGCGGAGAAGGCTTCGGCGATGCCCTCCTGCACATAGAAGCGATTGGCTGCGGTGCAGGCCTCGCCGCCATTGCGCATCTTGGCCACCATGGCGCCATCCAGCGCCGTCTCAAGGTCGGCGTCATCGAATACGATGAAAGGCGCGTTGCCGCCCAGTTCCATTGAACAGGAAATGACCGTATCGGCGGCTTCCCGCAACAGCCGGCGTCCGACTTCAGTCGACCCGGTGAACGACAATTTCCGCACGCGCGGATCATGCAGCATGGCGCTGACAGTGGCACCCGCCTTGGAGGTGGTGATGACATTGACCACGCCATCGGGCACGCCCGCCTCACGATAGATTTCCGCCAGGGCATAAGCCGTCAACGGGGTTTCCGTCGCCGGCTTCAACACGCAGGTGCAGCCGGCAGCCAGGGCCGGTGCGATCTTGCGCGTCGCCATGGCCGCCGGGAAGTTCCAGGGCGTGACGAGCACGGCGACCCCGATGGGTTGGTGCTGCACCAGAATGCGATTAGCGCCGCTCGGCGCAATGGACAGATCGCCATTGAGCCGGACAGCTTCCTCGGAAAACCAGCGGAAGAACTCTGCCGCATAGGCCACTTCGCCCTGCGCATCGCCGAGCGCTTTGCCATTCTCAAGGGAAATAAGCTCCGCCAGCATCTGCTTGCGCTCGATCATCAGGTCAAAGCAGCGCCGCAGGATTTCACTGCGTTTGCGCGGAGCCGTGGCCGTCCAGCCGGACAGGGCATCATGAGCGGCCGCGACGGCATCCATCGCGTCATCCACGCTGGCATCAGCCACCCGCCCGATGACGCTGCCGGTCGAGGGATCAATCACATCGATATCGCCACCGCCCCTGCCCGGCCGCCATTGCCCCCCAATGAACAACTGGCCGGGAATGCTGGCCGGATCAAAACTCAGATGCCCGGAGATTTGCGGATCCATGCTCATATCAGTTCGCCTCAGGTTCGAAATTGTCGTTGCGCAGAGATGCGCGGTCGCCGCGATAGGCAGCTTGCACCAGCCGTTTCATGGACTGGGCGTCCAATGGCCGCGGATTGTTCTTGACCAGCCGCGTCGCCGCAAGCGCCTGCTCGGCTGTCCAGTCCAGCTTGTCCTCGGCAAGGCCAAGCGATCGGATATCGGGGGGAATACCAATGCCGGCAAACAGTTCCGCCACGCCATCTACTGCTGCTGCGGCCCGTTGAGACTGGTTCAGTCCATCGACAGGCAACCCCAAAGCGGCAGCGATTTCTGCCATCTCGGCTCGCGCCATCGGCAAGTTGAATTCCATGACATAGGGCATCATCGCCGCCACACCCAGGCCGTGGGCAGTGTGGGTCAATGCCCCGACGGGATATTGCACGGCATGAGCCGCAGCCGTTCCGGCGGTGCCAAAGGCCAGGCCCGCAAGCGTCGCCCCGCGCATCATGTCTGCGCGCGCCGCGTGGTCCCCTCCGTCACCGACAGCCTTGGCGAGACTGCCACCGATCAGTCTGATGGCTTCCAGAGCATAGAAATCGCTCAGGGCGTTCTTGCCCAGAAAGACATGATCATGGACAGTTGACGCTTCGGGCTGGCGCCGCGCCGTCGTGAAAGCCTCGATGGCATGCGTCAGCGCATCGGCGCCGGAGACGGCGGTCAGTCCGGGAGGGCAGCCATAGGTCAGTTCCGGATCGCAAATGGCGGTATGCGGAATGAGATGCGGGCTGGCGATGCCGACTTTGACGGCGCGGTTCTTGTCGGAAACCACAGCCACCGGAGTAACTTCAGAGCCGGTGCCGGCGGTGGTGGGTAGTGCGATCAGCGGCAGCACCGGGCCGGGCACTTTGAACTCGCCATAATAGTCCGAAGTATCACCGCCATGGGCGAGCAGCAGCGCGATGATCTTGGCCGCATCCAGGCAACTGCCGCCGCCAATCCCGACGATCAGATCGGTTGAAAAAGCCGCACCCTGATCGACGCCGGCGGCAATGCATTCGGCTGGCAGTTCCGCTTCGACCCCGGAGAATATGGAAACCGAGACTCCGGTCGCTTCTACCGCCCGGACCAGTTCGCCAAAACTCGCCTCTCCCGCCATACGCTCATCGGTGACCAACAGCGCGCGTTTGCCCAAAGCCTTGGCAAATTGCGGCAGGGCCATGCGCTGACCGGCGCCGAACACCAGATTGCGCGGTCCCCTGACCACGCCGAAGCCAGTTTCCAGCATGTTTCTCAAGCTCCTTTGTGCCCGGCCTCACCGGCCAATTGCTGCAGGTCCCGCCAAAGGCCATCGGCCAGCGGCACACCGTCGCGCAGGCGTTCGGCCCGGCAGGCCCGCCCGCGCTCGCCCGGAATCAGGACTTTATCTATGCCCTCGACCGGTTCGGTCTGCCGCAGCAGGTCGAGATAATCTTCCAGGGCGGCCGATGGGCCATCGATGACGATGAACAGGTCGCCCTTGTTGCAGATCGCATCAGAATCCAGGGTACCGCGCACATCCCGTCCAAGGGCTGCGCCCGCCAGGCTCGATGTCAGCAGGCCAAAGGCCAGGCCGAGCGCATAGCCCTTGGCCCCGCCAAATGGCGCCAGCGATCCGGACTTCGCCGCAACGGCATCGGTGGTCGGGTTCCCCTGGGCATCCAGTGCCCACCCCGGATGCAAGGGTTCGCCGCGATTGGCGTAGTCGTGCACCTCGCCCATTGAGACGATACTGGTGGCCGTATCCATGACGAAGGGGGCCGCGTTGGTCGGGACCCCAATGGCGATCGGATTGGTTCCCAGCATGGCTTTTCGCCCGCCCCATGGATGCACCAGGGCCTCGCTGGTGGAAAAGGCCAGCACCGTTTGCCCTGCCGCAGCGACCCGCTCGGCGTAAAATCCCAGCATGCCGATATGGTTGGAATTGCGAATGGCCGCAACAGCAATGCCCGTCTGCCTGGCCTTGGCGCAGACCGCCTGAAGCGCGGCATCGGCAACCACTGGCCCCAGCCCCATCTCCCCATCGACTTCCAGGAAAGCGTCCCGGCGCCAGACGTGATGCCCCGTTGCAACGGGATTGGCGCAGCCATTGGCGATACGCTCCACGATGCGTCGGAGCCGGAGCAGGCCGTGGGAAGGGACGCCGCGCAACTCGGCCTCGAGCAGCAGGTCCGCCTGCAAGTCCGCCAGCGGCTCCGGCACGCCGGCATGCATCAGGATGCTGGTCGCAATCCGGCGCAGGTCATTGACATCAATTTGGGGCACGCCAAATCCTATAGGATATCTGATTGTCGCCGGGCCATACTGGTGGTATTGCTCTGGCACTGTCAAGACGAGGGACGGCAATGCGTTCATTGACCGACATCCGGCGCCCCCCGGCATTGACCGAAGAGGTTCATGCCAGGCTGTTCGAGCAATTGATGACCCACAGCATTGCGCCGGGCACCAAGCTTTCGGTCGATGCCTTGGCCCGATCGCTCAACGTTTCTCAGACCCCCATTCGCGAGGCGCTGGCGCGCCTTGAAGCCCAGGGTCTGGTCGTCAAGGTTCATCTGGTCGGCTATCGCGTCGCTGATCGCATCGCACCGGACCGTCTTGAGCAGATCTATGAGTTTCGCCTGCTCACCGAACCGCACATGGCGGCGCGCGCCGCAGAAAGAATGAGCGAGCAGGAGCGCACCAACCTGCTCGCGCAGTGCCGGCGCATGGAGTCAGATCACGACATCCATACGCCTCAGGACTATGCCGGTTTCTCGCGCCTCGACGAAACCTTCCATCACACCATCGCCGTGGCCAGCGGCAACACCGTCATAAAAGACGCGCTGTCCGCCCTGCACCTCCATGTGCATCTGTTTCGCATGTCGCAGCCACCGACAGCGGTGTCCGACGCCATCGAGGAACACAGTCGTATTGCCCAGGCGATCGCGGCGGCGGATCCGCAAGCCGCGGCAGACGCCATGCGTAATCACATTCTCCGCTCGCAAAGCCGTTTTGCTTGACGCCAAGACCAGCCAGACCATGGCCCGCCGCGGCGCGCAGGATGCGTTCCGGGGCTGGGTAGCCACTGGACCACAATCTGCGCCATCGCACGCGGTGCTGGCATATATATGCGCCTGGGAAAGTGAAAATGGTGGGCCCACCAGGACTCGAACCTGGAACCAGACCGTTATGAGCAGATGGCATCTACGCGCAACCGGCGCAGCTTGGCGCAAAGTGCCACTTTTGCAACGCATCCAGCGCAATCGGTTCATGGGGTGTTCTCAAAATCAGGTTCGGCAGACCTGAGTGCCGTCCGCATGTTCGCATTTGTTCTCATTCCGCTTGACCGATTGCCGAGAGCCCCGGCAAGGTTGATCGAGGCGTGAGGGAGCAACCGACATGATCCAAACCGCAACCGACAAGTGGAGCTTCTGTGCGAAGGTCTTTTCCGCGTTGATAATTCTCGGCGGAACGTCTGCCCTGGCCCTTGCCAGCGATGTATACGTGACTGACGCGCCGGAAGCAGCAGATGTTTGGGTTATTGAGGGGCCACCCAACGCCGCCGACTGCTGGGTATATGAAGGCGACATCAGCTCACACCCGGTGACATCGTTCCTCTGGCTCTATGTCACTGATGTTCCTGCTGCCGCTGACAAATGGGTGGTGTTTACGGACAACCCCAATGCTGCGGATCCCATATCTTGCCTGCGGTCCGAATAGGCTTTCGCCCCTAGGCCAGCGCAGCTATGAACATACTCAGCATGGGGACTGCCGAACTGAATTCGGCGACAGTCCACACCATTAACCAGACAAATAAAAAGCCCCGCACAAGCGGGGCTTCAATCTACAGCGGTGATCAAGCAATCACGCTGCCTTCTTCACCTCAATCAATCGCTCATTTGAAGCGAACAGAGAGGTTTTCTTGAAAGCGGTCAGGCCGACGTTCCTGATGGCAGATACGACTGCTGATAGCAGTTCGTCGTTTTGCTCAATCTTCATTGTCCGTCCCTCGATGTGATCGCAACCATACCCTGTAGGCGGTTACTTCTTCGTTATATGTAACCATGCACCAGCCATTTTTACAGACTCGAACACGGAAGTTCCGTCTAACGCCGTTTGAAGGGCGGTGAAAAACGGAAAGTCAGCGGGACTGCGAGCATGCAACTTGATGTAGCGGGCTTGCAGTTTACCTTCAGACGATAACGCAAGCGCTCCCTGAAGGATGCGAACAAGTGCACCACCATATTCAGCGATGTCAAGCTCTCCGAAGTCGAATGTCGGCGACAGGAGTATGTGTCGCACCCTCAACACTGGGCCATCATGCTTAGGAATACGCGCGTGGTTTACCATGCATACGGCATCAAACCCATCATCATGGCAAACCGCGTAGAGACCGGTGTTTTCGGCATCTCGCTCTTGGATTTCCTTGAACACGCTGAAGGGGATAGCGCTGTAAGTATCAAAGTCCTCGTCGAACGTTTCACACTGGTTGCGCCAATCTGCAAGGAGGTCTTCATAGGTAGGCCCTTCAGCGCCCAAACGAGAAAATTGATAAGTCTTCACCATCGGCTAAAAAATCCCTCTTTGACATCTTTGAGCTACATCACACTTCTTCGTGTATCAAGGTCGGTGCCTGTCAGCCTTCAAAAAACAACTCAAGTTCACAGCGACAGACAGCCAAGGTGACGCCGAAATCTAAGTTCACAGTACCGCGGCAAGGCGGGGTGGACGATATGACCCGTTTCCACCCCGCCCCTCAGCCCGCTCGGTGAGTTCGCCGCGGGCCAAGGATCACTTGCCGGTCACTGCCGGAACACCGACCCACTCCACCAGCGAGCGAATACCCGGCAGCGAGGCATAGGGCAGCAATCGGCGGATCGAATTCACATCGCCTTCGCTGAGCCCGTCGCCACTTCCTTTGATTGCCCAGACGGCGCGCACAGCAGTGTCAACTAGATCCGCGCTTGGTCCCAACAGCGCAGCCGCTTCCGAACGCATGGCGTAGCGGCTCGACTTTCCGTCCTGGTCTGCGTCGGGAAACAGGGAAGCAAACGCGCCATAGGCGCCAACGCCTAGCGCACGCTCCATCACATTGTTTGCCTCGAAAAACACGCTGAATATCCCAGATCGATCCAAGCCTTCCAAAACCCAGCGAGACGGGTTTGTGCTCAGGTCATCCAGCCGATTGCTTTCGGCGGATTTCAGCGCATAAACCAGCATTCCCATCATCATGGAGAAGATAATGCCGGATACCATGGCGGCGGGTCGCTCCTGCAATCCCCGCATCAAAACTCGCTGGTGGGAACTTAAAGCAAAAGACCGAAATTGCCCGACCAGCTTGCCGGCAGGGGTATTCATCCACAGCGGGATGTCTCCAATGCCCTTGGTCACAATGGTTGTGTCGGTATCCTTCGCCACGGCAGCACGGAAAACCCGCCGCGCCCAATCATCATCCCAATCCGAACTGTTCGCCACCCGCACGCCGCCATCCTCAAGGCCATGCGCCTCGAACTGCCGAGCAATGCGCTCGGCCATGCTGCCGTCGATGCCGAGATAGGCCAAATAGGCCCGCTCGCGCTTCGGCAGATTGGCATAAGTGCCCGACCCACGTAGGACGCGGTTTTGCGTGATGGTCGAGGCAACCGATTTCATTGCGTCGGTCCACTGGTCGAGCAGCGTCAGCTTGGAAAACACCGTTGCCGAGTTTTCCATAAAGGCCTCGAAAGGCGACCGGGCCGAGTACGGATCGGTCAGCTCAGCCATAGTGGCCAGCCGGGTGTTGAGGACGCGCTCGACCACCGTCCCGGCAAGCTTGGCCTCGGCAGCAGCCATCTTGAAGCCCTTGAGGTTACGGATCATCGGTACGAGCCCATCGCGCAACAGACCGTCAAAGCCATGAACCATCACATGCCGACCGACATCGGTGACGCTGGACAGTGCCACACCGCCCAAGGCCCGGATAAAATTGAACTGCCCGGCCACCCGCATGGCGCGCGTGCCGATCTTGCCCTGCAATTCGGCCAGGTGCGTGCCCCGGATCATGTCCCGCAGGGCTTTCAGGTCGGCCAGGTCTGACTTTTCCCGCTGCGACAGTTTCTTGATCTCAGCCTCGCGCTGTTTCGCGGTCAGCTTCTTGGACAGCGGCGCGCCAGTTTCAGGATCGACACCGGCCTGCACGGCGGCGCGCAGCTTGGCATAGTCGGTCTTGATATCTTTGATCTGGTCAGCCAGGTCCACACTGCCAAATTGCCGGGTCAGCTCAATGTCGGCGCCCATGACGCGGGCGTATCGGCGCGCGATCACCTCGATGTCGTTCTCGAGAAAGGGCTCGATCAGATGGTCGGGGATCGAGAATGTACGCTTGGCCAGGGGGCCGCGATCCGTCACCACAAGGTCGCGGGGCATGTCCATGTCAAACTCGCGGCCAGTGATCTTGTTGAACACGGCGTCGGTGATTTCGTTGACGTACCCTGCCCGGTCGGCATCGTTCAGGAATTCAGGTGGTCGCACATCGGTCGCATAGCGAGGGTCGAGCTTGCCGTTGTCGAACCGGATTTGCGCGTTTCGCACCTCCTGGTCCAGCCATTTGCGGACGATGGCTTTGAACTCCTGTTCGCGGGCCTCGATCAGAGGTCGATTGTACATGCGCGTCAGGTAGCTGCTAGCTGTCTCGACCGAGACATCAGCCGGCAGCATGCCGAGCTTGATCGCCTCGTCCTTACCCGCGTCAAACAGGCTCGATCGCCACGCCTGCGCAGCCTTGGCAACTGCCGGGTCGGTGCTCCTGTCAGCCCGGCGCATAGCGCGGCTCACGGCCTCGCTGAATTCGGCGCGAGAAAGCTGCCCGCCCGCCTTGCGATGCTCGCCATACGCGGCGGTGTATTGCTCAAGCCCGCGCGCCAGACTGCCCTGGTATTGCTTGACCATCGTCTCGACAGCCGGCCCGCTGGTTTCACCGGCAAGATTGGCCTTCACGTAGATCGGGTTCTCAAACAGCCGAGTTGCGATGTCGCGAAATACTGGCGAGGCCGAGTGCAGCGCTCGCAAGGCAGGGTTGAGCTGGGCCGTGGCTGCTCCCACTGTGGCAGCAGCGCGCCCGGCGATGGTGTTCTCGCCAAGCTTCGGGACGCGCCGCGCCATAGCACCAGCATCTGAGGACTTGATGCCGGCGAGCACAGCATTCTCGTTTTCTTCCAGCAGCCGCATGTCATTGGCTGCGATCGCCTCATCTTCCATGCCGCGGGACAGCCGCAGCCAGTCGCCACCGGAGAACACCCCGGAAATCGTACCGCCCAGCACACCGCCGAGAATGGCCGACATGCCGACATTCACCGCTGCCTCTTGAGGTGTCCGCAGCTCTTGGGTCGCCAGCAGTCCCATTTCGGCCATCGACGTTGACAGCGCCGTGGCACCCGCCGTTGACATTGCGGTGCGCAGCGCGGCTTGGCCGGTGCGGACCCCGCGATAGATGGTGCCCCCTGGTAGAAGCACATCAGGCGACAACACAGACGCCCCCATGCCGGCGAGCATGCCCCATCCACCGGAAGCGGCGAGGGTTCGCCGGTCGGCCAGCTCCATATCGATCTGTTGCTTGAGAGCGGCTGTCTGACCGGCGTTGAAAGATGCCGAGAACCGATCCCAATGCGCCTCATAGGGCGTGCCCTGAATTTCGGTCCAGGGATTGTGCGACGGATCACGGTCACCCCCTGCCCTGTGCTGGGAAAAGAACGACACAATCGGATTTTCTTGCCGAAAGGCAGCGGAGATCACATCACCCGCATTGGGCGCATCAGTCTGCCTTGGTGTCAGATCGAGGGCGCCGGCATTGGGCACCACGTTGGTTTCTTCGCGTGGAACGATCATCGCGCCGCCCCTCCCATCATTCCAAAGCTTGAGGATTGCTGCTCAAGCCATGCGGCCTCAGCGTCGGCAGGATCGACCATCGGCACGGCGCTACCCAGCGAGGCAGGACGGCCCAGCAGCGCATCGCGGCGCAGGCCAATGTCGGTCAATTGCGCATCGAGGTCAGCGAAGCCCGGCACTACCTCGGCAGGCGTCGGCGGTCCGACAAGCCCCCCGCTCATGCGCTCGATATAGGTTCGGGTGAAATCCATGGGCCGGTCGCTGAGAGCAGACTTGTAGGCCCGTTCGATCTCGAAACGCAGGCGCCTTTCCTCGGTATCGAGTGTGGCGAGCTGCTGGAGCTGGTCAGTGTCCACCACGAACAACCCCGGCACCTGATCAATCACACCATCGGGCCTAACAAATGTCAGGGCATAGCGCGGAGGCTTGCCCGAACGTACGTCCTGAGCAGTCTCAGGCACCGCCGTCAGCATGACATTCTGGGCATCCGGGGCGACCTGGCGCACATCAGCCATTGCCATGTCGCGGATATAATCGTGCGATCCCCCGACCGGGGGGTAGAGCATTTCGGGCGGGAACGGCATGATCACCTCCTGCCCCGATACTGTGGAGACGCCATAGGTGCGCTTGATCTCGGCAAGGGCCATCGAGCGCGCTATGCCAACATCACCCTGAGCCGGCCCCTTAAACGCGGCTTCGGCGGCGCTGAGATAGTCGGCAAGTACCGCCTCTTGCTGGAGGGGTGTGAGCCCGGCAACAGGTCCACCCGGCAATATGTTGTCCCCGAAGGCCCCCAGCACATCACCAATACCCAGCCCCTTGGCCGCTTCGGTCCACGCGGATTTGAGCAACTCGGCATTTGCCCGGTCTTTCGGGTCGCGTTGATCGATGACGAACCGCGCGGCTTCTTCTGCGCTCCAGCCTTTCCCATCGACCATCGCGGCGTACTGAGCCGCCGCCTGCTCGATTTCCGAAGCACTATCGAGGTGCCCGACCGCCATGGGCGCATCTGCCGATAGCTTGGCCGACATTTCCATGGCCGCAGCGACCGCCCCGAGATCATTGGAATTGAGGCCCTGGCGCACGGCGGCAATCATCGGGCTGGGGATCATTCCAGTGTCGCGCACCCACTCCATGCTCACTGTGTCGCGCTGTTCGGGCGGCACTGTGGACATCTCAAGCTCATAGGCCTTGTCGGCCAGTGAGCGATCGTCGGACGAATACGGATTGAGCGCGCGGTTCTCGCCAGCAGCGCGAGCGGACACATAGGCACGGGCCTCGGCGGTCGCCCCCTGCTCGGATCGAAGCGAGTTGATCAGCGTCACCTTGTCCCCGTCATCGAGGTCAGGGTGCTGCAAAATCTCCTGCTCGGAGGTCACATTCCCGGTGACAATCCCCAGCGCCAACGTTTCTTTCGCAATGGCAGACGCAGCCCGTCGCTCCGCAGCGCGGGCGGCATTTTCGCGCCCAATCTCGTCGGCAGCGGCTTCACGGATCTGCACCGACATATCGGCAGGCAATGCAGAAAGCACGGCCTCGACGCGCGGGCTGAACTGAACGCCAGCGCCAAGGCCATTGCGGACTAACGCGGCCTCTTTCCTGCGCCGATCGGCATTGATGCCTCCGTTATGACCGGCCAGCCCCTCAATCGCGGCGGCGATGGCTGTTCTATCGCCAGTGACGACAGCGCGGGCCACAGGTGCAGGCAGCGAACCATAGTTGTAGGTCAGTGACGCCAGCACGTTTTGCGTCGTGCCGTCGAGCCGTGACCATGCCTCGACGCCTACCGCCTCGATGGCACGCGGAATGAATTCTTCTGACAGGCGCCGCGCCAAATCACGTTTGGCATCAGCCTCGGTCACGACCGTGGAAGGATTGACCTCGACCACGCTGCCATCGAGACGCGTAACCGTGTTGCTACCAAACCCAGCGCGGTAGATGTTTGGTCCAACCTGCTGCCCGGTGTCGGATAGCTCAGGGTCATTATATGCCGAGCTGCTGAAACCTTCGAATCCTGCAATGAGATCGACAGCACTGCCCGGCGCAACCATCGGCGCAGAGCCCCTCGTCACGGCATCGCGGGCAGCAGCGTCGGCAACCATCGGTGCGAGGGCATCAACGAGCTTCATGCCGTCGAGGGGCGTCATTTTGCCGGCTTGTTCGGAAAGGAACTCTACCGCTGCAATTGGATCCTCTTGCGCGATCTGGAGCGCAACACTGGAGAGTGTTGCCGACTGGTATTCCTGCACCTTGAGCTTGGTCGTGTGCTCATCCCAGCCCAGCAATGCGCCCTGCTCGCGAACTTCGTTCACGCCCAAAGCCAGCGCCGAATTCATCTTGGCGGGATTGCCGGCATGGATCAGTGCCTCATTGGCCAGAAGCTCCTGCCGGGCCGTCGAGGTTCCGACCATGTAGGACTTTTGTTGGTCGGCCCGATGCACCAAGGCCGACTGCTGGGCAGACAAGACGCGGGCCGTAGATGCTTGGTCGTAAACAGCGCGGGCGGCAGGGCTGAGATTTTTAGAGAAGTTCGAGCGAGCCTGGCGCAACTTGCCATCGTATTCTGCATATGCGTCCAGCGCGGTTTTGCCCTGCAACGTTAGATAGCCGCCATCGCCATATGCTGCGTTGGTCGTCCAAGCAGTGAACTCATTGAGCGCGTTTTTGGCATCGGCTTGGGCGATCAGGGTGTTCAGGTCAGCGATATTGTCCGATGCACGCTGCACACCCTGGCCGAGCGACTGCATGCCCCGGCCAATGGCCGCGCCGAAGTCGTCACCAGAGGCGCGAACGCTGATTTCAGACTGGAGCGCGGGCCGCTCCTGGACGGTAGGCACATAGGTCGGGACTTTGGCCATATCACTCAACCTCATCCGGCAGGGTCAGGACTTCGCCCCAGGCTACCGTGGCGCTCTCAACCATGGGTCGATCGGGTTTCTCATGATCCTTGGCCATCGCGCGATCGAGGTGCAGCCGGGCGATCTGGCTCAACTGGCCCTGCCCCATCTTGCCGGCGAACATGAACTCGCCCTTGATGCCGTGCTCCCTCATGGCGTGATCGATCTGGTGCATCTCACGCAGTACCTCACCAAACTCAGCAGCCATCGCATCGACGCGCTTGGCCAGCACCTTGAGGCGCTTGACCTTCTCTCGGCCAAGTTGGCGGTTTTCCTTGACGGTTTGGCGCCGCAGGGCCTTAGCATCGTCCTCTGCCTTAGCCGAAACGCCGGCAAGGGCACGTTGCAAGGTGTCGCGCTCCAATGTAAGCGCTTGGTGCTTGGCGCGGGCGCGGTCCATTTCCTTGGTGACGTCCTCGCCTTCGACCTGGCGAAAGCTCAGGATCGAAATATCGCGGTCGGCGTCGGCAATGCGACGGTCGAGATCGGCGATTTCGGCGTGATAATTGCGGGTCATGCCGCGTCTCCTCAAATGTCAGGGCCAGCCGCTGGCGGCTGCTTCTCATTGGAATTGGCGACACCCGAACGTGGCTTCATGGCCATCGCTTCAAGCTCGGCTTGCGGGTCACGGCCAGCCAGTCGCGCAGCAAGTTCGCGGTGCATTTCCGCATCGAGAATGCGGTCGAGTGGGCTGGGATTGGCCGGGTCATCAGCCACGCTGGGCAGGCTGTCATCGACCGGCACCTTGACCGGCTCGGCACGCAGCGGCAGCGATTGCAGGTAGGCGGCAACATCGCTGCGCAGGACCAGCGTACGGCGCCCGGCCTTGCGGCTGGGCAGCTCACCGGACTTGAGCAGCTTGTCGATAGTGGACGCGCTCAGGCCCATGACGGTCGGCAGATCAGCGACGGCATGGACAAGCGGTTCGGGCGGGGTGATGATCGGCATCGCGGCACCTCTGAAATAAGTGCCTGTGAGTTTCGGTGGGAAAGGTTGGCGCGACCATGTTCAAGAATTCACCGGCATTCTTGGCCGTGATCATGCTTCTACCAACCGCTTTGCCGGTCGTGGCTCAAGAGTGGGTGCAAGGCTTCGGTCAGGGCTCATTCGAGGCGTATGTCGAGCTTGGCCCGGGCAATCAAATTCACCTCTCATGCACTGGTGCATTTGGCCACCCGATCACCGGCATCAGCTTTATGCTGAGCGGCAAAGAGCCCGAGCCCAATTCCATTGTGACGCTGATCGTGGATGACAATGACCCGCTGGAGCTGCCCATGAACGACAAGGGCAACATGCGCTCGAATAGCCGCGTCGAGGCCGCATGGTATGAGCAAGCCCGCGATGCACTCCAGGCCGGCAACAGCGCCTATGTCCGGTTTGCCGATGGCAGTGGTGCGCGGTTCCCGCTTGCCGGGGCCGCAGCAGCGATTGACGACTGCCCGGCAGACTTCTGGAGCTTTAAGCCGGTGCAGTAAGCAGGGGCGCAGTGCTGCCTGGCTCAACAAATGCCCAAAATCCACAGGGAATACCTGGTGAAAACGGGGCTGACCGTGGAAAACTCAGCCCGGCCTTTGGCGTCAATCGAAAAAATGGGGGAAAAAGGGACAGCCTCCTTGGAGGCCGTCCCGCGATTCGGTGCGAACGCATCTCGCCGAACGAAAAGCGCTGCTCCCTCTCTCTAACAATGGTGGGTGTAGCGTGCGCGGGGCGTGATGGCAACAAAAGGATTAACCCATGCCACCACTCCAGCCTGCCCTCGTTAAGCTCTTTGAGCTGACTTATGACTTGCGACGACCATCGCAAAATTATCCTGCACTCCACGCTGCTTTGCGTGAAGCAGGCGCCCTACATCTGCAGCAATCCACCTACTGGTTGCCCAGCACGCTCTCGGCTATCCAGATCCGCGATGTGATGATGACCTTGCTTGACCGAGACGACAGCGTAAATGTTGTCGAAATGTCGGGCGAAGTTGCCGGATACGAAGCGCGCCCCGAGGTTCGGGAGTGGATTGAGCGCTATCTCGCAGCATTCAAGGCCTAGTCACGGAAGGGGCGGCGATGCCCGCCCCTTTCACTATCGTCGCACCGCCCGGCTGATCTCAGCCAGCACACCAAGGGCGATCACAGCAGCAAGGGCTGGCACAGTCTCAGATAGCGCCTTGGCAAAATTACCCGACGACGCGAGATAGGCTAGATCCTGCCCCTCGGCAGCATTTGCCAGGACGTTGGCGATGTAGGCCGTATATCCAAGGTGCAAAACCACGGCCAGCAAGCCCAGCCAGGCGAGCAACGTCGCCAATCTCGTAAAGAACATAAACGCCCCCAAACAATGCTGGTCATCTTAACCAGCAGACCGGAGGCGTCCAGTCGCGTTGCGCCTCACCGCACGCGGAACGTATTGCTGTCTGGATCGTAATAGGTCGAGCCCTTGCCTTGCGTGCGGCCCGTCCTGTCATTGGTGAAGCCGCCATTGGCGTTGGCCGTGTAGGTGTCGCCGCCCATGGAATATTTCTGGCCGGAATTATATGTGCGCCCGGTATGCGTGCCCTGGAACGACTGCCCGCCGCCGCTACTGCTGCCACCGCCAGATTGCACCGGGACGGCCACAGGCGCCCGCTGCTGGCGCTGCACGTTGATGGTGCGGCTGGTGTTGGCAAGCTGCTGGCGTTGCGCCTCTAGCGCTTTCAATGACGCGTCGTAACGGGCGCGGGCATCCCTCGACAGCGCCATGCCACCGGCAGAGATACCCCGAAGCTCCATTTCCCCTTGCTGCACGCGCTCCATCAGCCTGGCATAGGCCGGGTTCTCGACTTCGACGGTGCTGGTCAACACGGATCCATTGCCCAGGCGGAAGCCGGTCGCAGCCTCGACCTGCTGTTTGTTCAGCCCGGCAGTCGGCTCAGGCAGGGCAGCGGGCGTGGTCAGGCGGCTTTGGTCTTTTTGCACAGACGCAGGCCCGGCTAGGAATTTGGCGGCGTCCTGCCCTGCGAACGACGATTGAGCGCCGATGGGGAGCGGCGCGGATTTGCGGGGAGCGACAGACACCGGGCCGCGCTCCTGGCCGGCAAATGACATAGTGGTCGGCAAAAGGTCAGGCAGGCGTTGCTGTCCGGTCCGCGCATCGGCGGCAAGGTCCATCCGGTTCGGCTTTCGCGGGTCTAGGCGCGGCAATGGCGGGCTGCTCGGATTGATCGGACGCGGGGTCGGGAAGCCTTGCACCGAGCGCGGGACCACATCGACCACACTGGCAACCGTATTGGGAATTTTGCCGCTGGGAATTGTCCCAACTTCCCGATTGGCACGGTTGATCCACTTTCCGGCAAAGGCAGACGCGGACATGCTCAGATCACCACCATTGAGCCTGATTGCCGCCTCGGCTTTTGCGCGGGAGCGATAAACCCCTGTCAGAACATCCACAGCCAAGCCATCGCCGCCACGGATCAGCGCAGTTGCACCGCCAAGTCCCTGTTGATGGGCCAGATACAGTTCGCCGGCGTCGGGCTCACGTCCGAGCACGCGGGTCAGCGAGCGACTATTGGTTGCCATCATCTTGGCAGCAGCGTCGGCCTGGGCTTCTGGATCATTCCGTTTCGAGCCGGTCAGGCCATACTCGGCGGCGGTGCTGTCAACGAATTGGAATAGGCCGGATGCACTCGATCGGGGGTTTTTGGCGTTGACGTCGCCAGTGCTTTCGAGGTTCGCAATCGCCAGCAAGGCGTCGGCGGGGACATTGTGGCGCTCGGCGGCGGCTTCCACGATGCTGACAAGCTCGTCTTTATTCATCTCCGTCGCCTTCCACCGCCTGGCGGGCGTCGTCGTCATCGACCGGCAGAGCATCAATGCGAGCCCTGGCGCGGTCCAAGCGCTCGGCAAGGCCGTCCAGCATGTTCACCTGCACTTTGTCGTTGTAGAGCGACAGATGGCGGGCCAGCATGTCGAGCGCCCTGCTCTTATCGGCCAGCTTGAGCGTGAAATTCTCGTTTCGATCCCAACTCCAGCCCACGATTGCCCGGCGCACTTCTTCCGGCAGCAATTGAATATGCTTGGGCTCGGTTATCCCTTCGAACCTGTATTCGCCCGGCGCGACCTCGACCATGATCTCCACCAGCGATGCTGGATCCCAGAAGGCCAGCGCGGCGATCTCTTCCAGCACCCGATCGGCATTGATCAATGTGCGTTGTGACTGAGCTTTGGTGGCGTCAGCCACTGCTTTGGCGACCATAACATTTGATAACAGGCGCGAGCTCTGTTCCTGCGCGGTTGCCTCGCTATAACCCGCCCGGATTGCAGCTTGAGTGGCGTTGCGATCGACCATGTACTCATCGACAAAGCGCTGTTGCTTGGCGGTCAACATGGGCGCGCCTCCACCAATGGGCCATCGGGCGTGCGGGGAATGCCTGTGTCCACGATGATCGTGACGGCGCCCTCATGCTTGATATCAGCACGGACCTCCAGCGGCAGCAGCTTGGCATATAGCTTATAGAATTCGGTCTGGTTTTCGCGCGCCCAGGCGGTGAAGGCTTCAAGGCCACCAATGCCGTCATAGGCTTTTTCGAGCGCGGCTTTCACCTGCACGGTGGTCTTGTTGGGGGCGCCCTTGGGCCGTCCAGGTGAGCGGCGCTTCTCAAATGCGTGCTGCACAATATCGCTCCGGTATTTTATTCGGAGCCAGAATGCAGCCTGATGGTTGGGGCGGTGTGGTGGGGTCGCCTACACGCGCGAGATGTCAGTATTTGCCAGCATCGGGGGTCGTGAGGTCGGAAGTGGTCGGCATTCTGCGCGGCGGCTGGGTTTTGGCGCGGAAATGTCCCTTTTTGTGGGTATTTTCCATCATCTACAAAACTCTGTTCAGCTTACGACCTTACGACCAATCGGCATAAATCTAAGCAATTTCAGGCTTTTGTGTGGGTCGGGAGTTGTCTGCTTGCATACGACCCAGCTTCCGACTTGCGACCGAATTGGGGTCGTGAGTGACCGGCAAAGGTCGGGAGCGGGTCGGAAGCTACCAGCCTCCAGAGGCGAACTCCCGACCTGCCGCGCGGTCAATCTGATCATGGTTCAGGGTAGCGTCGAGATGGTCGCGCACCATCGCGCGCAATTGGGGTTCGGACTTCGGCCAATCGACCTCATTGGACACATAGACCTTGCGGGCCTGTCCCTTCCATTTCACCTCGAAGGGCAGAACGTGCCAACCCAACTCAGTAAACACGGTTGCCATTCTGCTGGTCTGGATCGGCGCGTTGAATTCCTGTTTCAGCGCCGCGTTGACGCAGTTGGTCGCCGCCACATGCCGCCCGACACCCTCACGACCGAGTTTGATCATCTCCAGCACCGTTGCCGCTTCCTGGCTGATCGAGCTGGAAATCATGGCGCGCTTGGCCGTGGTCATGGGCGGCGCCGATTTCGGATTGAACGCCGACAGATCGATCGACAGCAGCCAGGCCCGCAACACGCCAGCAGCGTTCTCAATGAAGCCGTGCAGCCGGTCAAAATACTCATCGCCCATGCCGGCCTCTACCAGCGCTGCGCGGCTCTCGAATGGGGTAAAAAACACACCCCAACGGCGGTCGTTCTCATCCAGCACCAAGGCGTCGTCGAAGTTCGTGAAGGCCATGTAGTTCGTCACATTTGGGACGTTCCGGCCGTCCTGGCCTTTCCGAACGACTTCGATGACGTCATTCGTGATCAGGGGCTTGAGCTTATTCATCGCATCGTGGCGATTGTGCCCCTTCACCCGGATTTCTTCGAGGAAAGCAACACAGGCGCCCTCAGCGTAGGAAGTGAAGTCAGAGAACAGGGTTTCCGGCGCCACGATTTTGACGTTGCTCTTGCCCATCACGGCGCCGAGCATTTTGCCGATCGAGGTCTTGCCGTCGCCTTGTGTGCCTTTGATGATCGGTGCCCAGAGGATCTTCTTGCCCGGGTGCTGCACATTGTGCGCCAGCCAGAGCAGAAGTGTGCGCCAGTCGTCGGGCAGCAAGTTGCGCAAATGCTGTTCCCACGCCTTCACGGCGGGGTGTCCTTTAAACACTGGCGCGGCAGCGGGCACATGGGCCGGCAGATAGGCGTTGAGGTATTGGACGCCATCAATCTCCACGACCGGGTCGCTGTCCGACTGTTGCGGTAAATAGATGGTGTCAGTCACCGAACGGCCAAAGCCATAGCCGACAAGCCAATCGGAAGGCGAAACCTCGCGCGGCTTGTTGACCACTGTGCCATTGGGCAGAAAGTCCATCATGGGGATGAGGCGGCGAAATTTAAGGTCAAAACTGCGTACCGGCATTTCTTCGCCCGTGTCGATGTGACGGAAGCGGGTCGGGCCGGTGAGAAAGACCCATTTCCGCAGCTCCGCTGTTGACTGGTCCGGTGTGTTGTCAGGCCGGGCAATCGCGCGCGGTACGTCCATCTGCTCAACTCCTCCCGCGCGCTCCTCGAGGTCGGCCAAAGTCAGGCCGACCCCTTCTGGCGAAAATGCTGTGTCGTGTCGCCCCATGGTCAAGCCATCGCCGGTTCGTGTTGCGCGGCAACTTCCGCGTCTAGATCGACCAAATCGGTGCGCAGTCGCTTGGCCAGTGCCAAGGCGGCTATCCGCATCTTCTCGATCGTGGGAGAGGTGCCGAGATATTCTTGCTCGATCTCGGCGCGCGGGAGGGCGTGCCAGAGCAAAGCGATCTCGACCCGCAGGTCGTGCGGCGCGGTTCGGGCGTCGTCGTACAAACCGCCGAGCCAGTTTCGAGCGCGATTGATATGCTCAAACTCCGACGCCTCTTGGCCGATGCCGAGAAATTCGGGCAGCGGGTCGCACCGCCAGCCGTCGAGGTCGGGCAGGCTTGGGAAGGCGTGAACCTCTATCTCTGCACCGGCGGCAATCGCCCCGCCAGTCTCGATGACTTTGGCCAGCCCCGTGCAGGTGCCACGAAAGCCGATTTCGGCAGCGGCGTGAGGAAGGTTTTCGGCCAGCAGCAAGACACGCATCATATGCCCGGAATAGGCTTTGGTGCGGTAGAGCCGGGAATTGCGCTCCATCTGGCCATAGAGCCCATCGAGAGCAGACCAGCACCAGCCGATTTCATCGACGGGAAGTGCCGGGGTGAAGCCAATGGATATCGGCAGTGGCCGGATGGTCCGGCAGTTTGATTGTGCGAACATCGCGTTCGCCTTTCTCTGTTGTGAAAGGCGGCGATCATTGCTATTAGAGCAACGTACATATTATTTGACCTGCCGCCCGCATTGAGTGATCAGCGCGGGCGTTTTTTTGCCCGCACGGTTGCATTTAGACGGCCTCGCCTTCTGCCGGGACAAAGCCGGGCGACTGCCCATCAGCCCATTTTGCCGCGAGATCGAGGGCATAGAAGCCCAGCAGCGTTGCGGGCTTGAGCGCCAGCATCTCAGCAACGGTCGCCTGGCTGGGCGCCATGATCTGCTCGCCGCGCGCCATTTCCTCGGCAGGGTCCGGCGCCTCGACTTCAAGAGCTTCGAACGCATCCAGCGCGGTGCGGATCTGACCGGCAAGCGTGTTGCCTAGGTCGATCAGGCGCGCGTCGTTGTCGTGGGTGGTGGTCATTTCGACTTTTCCTCTTCGCTTTGTGCCCGGCGCAGCGCCTGGACAACGAGTGTGTTTTGAGACGCCGCCTCATGGCGGGCCTTCTTCTCAAGCCAAGCTTTCAGGTCCGCAGGGAGGCGGATCATGAGCGTGGGTTTTGTTGCAGTGGCGTACATCCTGCCAATTCCTCTGAGATAGCATCAGAACAAGATCAATATGCAGTATTCAAAATAAATCGCAACCCCTTAAGTGCTTGATTTTCATTGCCAAAAAAGCAACGTTGACAATTGAGGCAATACATCATTGCCAAAAAGGCAACGTTATACTCAAAGCACAATCCAAAATTGCTTCTGATTGACGAAAGTGGAGCGACCAACTATGCTGTGTTACAGGAATTCAGCGATCATTGCCTTTTTAGCAATGAATAGTTCGATCCCTGTGCAAGTCATGGGGTCACTATGCTCACAAGTCCTTTGCCGCCATTTACCCGTCTCAATACCGCGCACTGCCCTGCGTGCGGCCAAGGCACCCTTTCACTCGCTGCGTCGCAAATCCCTAAGCTGGTCGAGCTGAGCGAGAATGAGGAAGTGGTGTTTGAAGCGCTGCTAAATGCGGCCAAGCCTGAAACGGACGGCTGGCTGACTTGTGAGCGGGGTTTCAACGCGATCTATGATGGCGACCTGGAAGGCGGGCCAGAGCCACATGAAATGTATGCCACGCTTTACGCCGCATTTGATGGGCTGGCATTAAAGATTGCGCCGTTTGGATACACGGTCGAACGAAGCCAACGCAAAGGCGCACGCGTCTACCTGTTGCCGGGACAGACCGACCGTGCTGCAAGACCACTTGCGGGTAAATCGGGAGGTTTCCGCCGTCAATTTCGACCAGTCGCCTGCCGGTGCTGCCGCCAACAGATCGCCAGCCCCACACTTGAGCACGTGATGTGCGCCTATCGGCTTCAGCCGCGCGAGCGTCAAATACTGCGTGCGATCGAAGGCGCGACCGGTCGAGTAGCATCGAACGCTTGGTTGCTCGATCTCATGTTCGCGGATGACCCGGTGCCGAAAAACTACGATCGCAAATATAGCGCTCTCAAGGTCGCCATCTCAAATGCGCGCAAAAAGCTGCTAGGGTCTGGCGTCACAATTAAGAGCGCCGGCTACGGCAAAGGCTTCTTTATCACCGACGAGGTGAGCCAATGACCCGGCCCTACACACCCGACCAAGTGGCGCAGATCTGGTGCTGCTCACCGAACCACGTACGCAACCTTATTCACAGGGGAGAGCTGCGGGCTTTTCGTTTGGGCCAGCGCCTGATCAGAATACCGGCAGACGCAATCGAGGAATATGAACAGAGATGTCAGCAGAGCTTCGGATCGGTCGCCTCAATGGAAAGTTCGCCGTCACCTGGTGGGAAAGCGGCAAGCGACGGCGTTATCGTCTTGACGCACTCACGCGAGCGGCAGCGGAAACCGAAGCCCTAGCGATCTACCAGCGCGAGACGCTGCGCACCGAAGGCCTGACCATCGGCACCCTGTGGGAGATGTACCGGCAGGAGAAGCAAGGGCGCCGCGTTGCCGTCGCCATGGACTTCGAATGGCGAGCGATGAAAGAGCATTTTGCCGCGGTGCGCCCCGATGACCTGACCGTTGAAATCTGCCGGAAATATACCGCCGCCCGTCGAAAGGCTGGCAAGCATGATGGCACGATCTGGACCGAGCTTGGCCACCTGCGCACGGTAATGACCTGGGCGCGCAATGCCCGCCTGATCTCGTTTGCTCCGCAAGTTGAGCGCCCCGCCAAGCCCGCCCCGAAGGATCGCTGGTTGACCCGGCAGGAGATCGACAAGCTTCTGGCTGCACCCAAAGCACACCATGTCCAGCTTGCCATTCTGCTGATGCTGGCGACAGCCGGGCGAGTGAGCGCCATTCTTGAACTCACATGGGATCGGGTAGATTTCGAGCGCGGAACAATCGACCTGCGCACAAACGAAACTGGCCCGCGCAAGGGTCGGGCGATCGTGCCGATGAACAGCGGGCTCCGCGCTGCGCTGTCAGCAGCCGAAGGCGCTGCCATGACTGACAACGTTATCGAATGGGCAGGTGAGCCGATCAAACGCCTGCGCACCGGCTTTACAGCAGCGGCCAAGGCGGCAGGCGTCAAGGGCGTTACACCGCATGTCCTGCGCCACACTGCCGCCGTGCATTTGGTCGCCAATGGCGTGCCAATGCAGAAGGTCAGCCAATACCTTGGGCACAGCTCTATCGCCGTGACCGAGCGCGTCTATGGGCGATTTGCGCCAGATCATCTCAAGGCAGAAGCCGAAATTTTGGACTTCACTAAGCCAGCAAAGGCGGCATCTTAGGTTCAACAGACCTTAGCGCCGTCCGCAAGTGCAAAACAAAATTCAGCAAAATCAGGTAGTTAGATGGTGGGCCCACCAGGACTCGAACCTGGAACCAGACCGTTATGAGCGGTCGGCTCTAACCATTGAGCTATAGGCCCTTGCCCGCGTCATATCAGGGTCGCGGCCGCTGTCAAACTCTGTTTGCGCAGCCTATGCACACAAGCCCATAACCACTTCCCCATTCGCTCTCGCCCGGCTAGTTTGTGCGCCAGCCGAACAGATGACGGACAGCGCCCATGCGGGACGGGGATATCATTCATGGCCTGATGCGCGGGCTTTCGGTGATCGAGTGCTTCGATGAGGACCATGCCCGCATGTCGATCACCGATGTGGCCGAGCGCACCGGCCTTGAACGCGCCACCGCACGGCGCTGCCTGCTGACTTTGGTCCACCTGGGCTATGCCACCTATGACGGCAAGTTTTTCCAGTTGACGCCGCGCGTGCTCAATCTGGGCCATTCCTATCTCGCCGCCACGCCCCTGCCCCGGCTGATCCAGCCTTTCCTCGAAGAGCTCTCCCGCGCCACCGGCGAGAGCACCTCGGCAGCGGTGCTGGAAGGCACCGACATTCTCTATATCGCACGGGCCTCCACCCGTCGCGTCATGTCGATCAATCTGGGCGCGGGCGCGCGCCTGCCCGCCTATTGTACCTCCATGGGCCGGACCCTGTTGGCCGCGCTGCCGCCCGAAGAGGCCCAGGCGATTCTCGATCGCTCCGATCTTGTCGCCTATACCGCGCGCACCAAGGCCGACCCGGCCACGATCACCACGGAACTGGCCGTGATCGCCGCCCAGGGCTTCGCCGTTATCGACCAGGAACTCGAACTGGGCCTGTGTTCAATCGCCGTGCCGTTGCACAACGCCATCGGCCAGGTCGTGGCTGCCATCAATATCGGCGCCCATGTCGCCCGCGCACCGACCTCGCGCATGATCGCCCATTTCCTGCCCCTGATGCGCAAGGTACAGGCCGAGGTCCGTCCACTGCTGCGCTAGGGTTTTGCACAGCCCGCGACAATGTCCGGAAACTGTCACACAGCGCCGCTAGTTTGAGCTGCAAAGGCCCGGAAAAGGCGTGGTTAACGACCATTGACGCCCTATCCGCACCGATCGGCAAGAGACAGGCGCTTTTCTCACGCCGCTGATTTTCGCCTTCATTTTCAACAGACTAAATTGTCACAAACCAGTCATCGAACTGCAATAAAACTGTCGCTGCGCACTCCTATGGTCTGCCGCGTCACAGGGCGGCCCAACGAATGGCTGGCCATGTTTGCAAATGAATTCCGGAAGGGACATTCCATGAAGACCGCACTCTACGCCAGTGCCGCCGTTATCGCTCTTGCAGCGTTCGGCACCAACGCTGCCTACGCTCAGTCGCGCGACACCATTCAGATCGCCGGCTCCTCCACCGTGCTGCCCTTCGCTTCGATCGTTGCCGAAGAATTCGCCAACGCCTTCCCTGACTTCAACGCACCGAACGTTGCCGGTGGTGGTTCGGGTGGCGGCAAGCGCCAGCTTTGCGAAGGCGTCGGTGAAGCCACTCTCGATATCGCCAACTCGTCCTCGAAGATGAGCGCCAGCGAACTGGAAAGCTGCCAGACCAATGGCGTGACTGACGTGCGTGAAGTCGTGTTCGGCTACGACGGCATCGTGTTCGCCACCGGCATTGACCAAGGCGACTTCGCTCTTGAGCCTGTGCACCTGTACAAGGCCATTGCCGCTCAGGTTCCCGTCGACGGCGAACTGGTCGACAACCCCTACACCAACTGGTCTGAAATCGACGCTTCGCTGCCCGACCAGGCCATCTTCGTTGCCATCCCCGGCACCAACCACGGCACCCGTGAAGTCTTCGACCAGCGCGTTCTGGAAGCTGGCTGTGAAGCCGCTGAACTTCCCGAGATGGAAGAAGAAGCCATGGAAGCTGCTTGCCTGACCCCGCGTCAGGACGTTGTGGTGGAAATTGCTGGTGACTACACCGAAACCCTGGCTCGCCTGCAGTCGAACCCGGAAGCCGTTGGCGTGTTCGGCCTGTCGTTCTACGACCAGAACCGCGACACCCTCAAGGTTGCCACCGTCTCCGGCATTGAGCCGAGCCTGGACACCATCGCTGCCGGTGACTATCCGGTTTCGCGTCCGCTCCAGTTCTACGTCAAGGGCGCCCACATCGGTGTGATCCCGGGCATCGAAGACTACGTTGCCTTCTTCCTGTCCGAGCAGATGGCCGGTGCCGGTGGCACCCTTGAAGCTGCCGGTCTGGTTCCTGCCTCCAGCGAATTCCTCGCTGCTCAGCTCGACGCCTTCAACAGCGCCGAACAGTACCAGCCGTAAGCAGTCCTGTTACACCTTGGAGAATCCCGGCTCTGCCGGGGTTTTCCTGTCTCTTGCATGACAAGCGCCAGGCCCTTTGGGCTGGCACTCCAGGAAGGATCGCTCGCCGTGAACGCCCTCGTTATCGCTGCACTTCTCCTGGTCCTACTTACGGTTTCCTATCAGATTGGCTGGTCGCGCAGCCGCAAGCTTGCCACGGGCAAGGAAGCGCGCCTGCATTCGCGCCCCATCTATCATGGTGTCCTGGCTGCGCTGTTTGCCATCCTGCCAGCCATCGTCATTCTCGGTCTCTGGGCCCTGTTCAGCCCTTCGGTGACCAACAGCTTCATCCTTGCCCAGCTGCCTGCCGAAGTCGCCCAGCAGGAGCCGTTTGCAGTGCGGGCGTCTATTGCCCGCGTCCAGGCCATTGCTTCGGGTTTTGGCGTGATCGGCCAGCCCAGCCCTGAAGAGGCCGCGGCCGCCAGCGCCTACGCCTCGTTCCAGCAGCTATCCTTCCTCGGTGTGATCGCCGCCGCAGCCGCCCTCGGCGCTGGCGGCCTGTTCTGGGCGCAACGCCGCATAGCGCCGCGCCTGCGCGCCCGCAGCGAAGTAGAAATCTTCGTCCGCCTCGCGCTGATCGCCTGTTCCACGGTCGCAATTCTGACCACGATTGGTATCGTGCTTTCGCTTCTCGCCGACGCGCTACGCTTCTTCAGTTTCATCAACCCGCTCGATTTCTTCTTCGGCACCACCTGGAACCCGCGCTTCCAGAGCACGGGATCGGGCTCCGCCGGTGAATATGGCCTGCTGCCACTGCTCTGGGGCACGGTGATGATCTCCATCATCGCCATGCTGGTCGCCGTTCCCATCGGCCTGATGTCAGCAATTTACCTGTCGCAATATGCCCATGAGCGCGTACGCGGCGTGGTCAAGCCGATCATCGAAATTCTCGCGGGCATCCCTACCATCGTCTATGGCTTCTTCGCCCTGGTCACGGTCGGTCCGTTCCTCTCGGGTCTGGGTGAGGTCGTCGGCATCGATATCCGCGCCACCAGCGCACTCACCGCAGGCGTGGTGATGGGTATCATGATCATTCCCTTCATCTCCTCGCTCAGCGACGACATCCTGGGCCAGGTGCCCCGCGCCATGCGCGACGGCTCCCTGGGCCTGGGCGCCACCCAGTCCGAAACCATCCGCAAGGTGCTGCTGCCCGCCGCGCTGCCCGGCGTCGTCGGCGCGGTGCTGCTCGCCGTCAGTCGCGCCATTGGCGAAACCATGATCGTCGTACTTGCCGCCGGTAACAGCCCGGTGCTGCGCGCCAATCCGGCCGAGCCGACCTCCACGGTGACCGTCAGCATCGTCAACCAACTCACCGGCGACGCCGATTTCACCAGCCCGCAATCGCTGGTCGCCTTTGCCCTGGGCCTCACCCTCTTCGCTATGACCTTGCTGCTCAACGTCCTGGCGCTCTACATCGTCCGCAAATTCAGGGAGCAATACGAATAGCCATGACTGATACCGTGCTCCCTGGCGCCACGGCCGGCGCGCAAAACCGCGAACGTGTCCGCAAGAGCCTGACCCGTCGCCATCGCAGTGAAGCCTTGTTCCGCTGGGCCGGCATCCTGTCCATCGCCGCCGCCCTTGGCTTCGTGGCCATTCTTTTCGGCATGATCCTGTCCAAAGGCCTGCCTTCCTTCTGGCAGTCTACTGTCCACGTGGAAGCCTTTTTCGATCCCGAACTGATCGAGGGTGGCCCACGTCCTGTGCTCGCGGACTTCCCGTCGCCCGCTGACCACCAGCAGGCGGTTAATCAGTGGCAGCGCGCGGTGACGCTGTCGAACTGGAACAGCATTGTCGAAACAGCTCTGCGGGCCGAAGCGCCGGACTTCGAAATCGAAACCCGCGATCTGCTCGAGCTAGTCACCTCCTCTGCCCGCTTCCAGTTGCGCGACATGTATTTCGCCAATCCGGACGTGCTGGGCCAGACCATGCCGGTGTCGATCCTCGCCTCGGCCAACACCGATAACTGGCTCAAGGGCACCATCGACCGCTCCCAGCCAGATGAGCGTCAGCAGCTTGCCGCCACGACCAGGACGCTGGCTGACCAGTTCAACGAAAACGGCACCATCAGCTTCGATTTCGCCTGGCACATCTTCACCAATGTCGACAGCCGCTCAGCCCCCGCTACCGCAGGTCTGGCCGGCGCCTTCATGGGCTCGCTCTACATGATGATCGTGGTGATCGTCCTCGCTGTGCCGATCGGCGTGGCCAGCGCGGTCTATCTTGAGGAATTCGCACCCAAGAACCGCTTCACCGACCTGATCGAGGTGAACATCAACAATCTGGCGGCCGTGCCATCGATCGTCTTCGGCCTGCTCGGTGCCGCCGTGTTCATCAACTATATCGGCTTGCCGCGCTCCGCGCCCCTGGTTGGTGGCCTGGTGCTGACGCTGATGACGCTACCCACCATCATCATCGCCACCCGCGCCGCACTGCGCGCTGTACCGCCATCGCTGCGCCAGGCCGCCCTCGGGCTTGGTGCCTCGCGCAACCAGACCGTGTTCCACCACGTCCTGCCCATGACCTATCCGGGCGTGCTGACGGCCACGATCATCGGCGTCGCACAGGCGCTTGGTGAAACGGCTCCGCTGCTGCTGATCGGCATGAGCGCCTTCATCGCCAATATTCCTGCCGGCCCGCTGGACTCGGCCACCGCCCTTCCAGTGCAGATCTATCTCTGGCAGGGTAACGAAAATCGTAACTTCTTCGAGGCGAGGACCTCTGCAGCCATCATCGTTCTGCTCGGCTTGATGCTCCTGCTCAATGCCATCGCCATCTTCCTGCGCTCGCGCCTCGAAAAGCGCGCTTAAGGAGACACCAAAATGGACGTTCTCGCCGGCAAGGTTAAAGTGACCTCAAAGACTCTGGATCAGACCATGAACCCCGCTGAATTGATGGATCATCCCATCCGCCTCACCGCTCGCGACGTCACCGTCCATTACGGTGAAAAGCAGGCGCTGCATGGTATCTCCATCGACATTCCCGACCGCGCCGTCACCTCCTTCATCGGACCATCGGGCTGCGGCAAGTCGACCTTCCTGCGCTGCATCAACCGCATGAACGACACCATTGAAGGGGCCAAGGTCGGCGGCAAGATCGAGCTGGACGGGGAAGACATCTACTCGCCAGACCTCGACGTTGTCGAGTTGCGCGCTCGCGTCGGCATGGTCTTCCAGAAGCCCAATCCCTTCCCCAAATCGATCTATGACAATGTGGCCTATGGTCCGCGCATTCACGGCCTCGCCAAATCCAAGGCCGATCTCGACGAGATCGTCGTCTCCTCGCTGCGCAAGGCGGGCCTGTTCGAAGAGGTCAAAGACCGTCTTTCCGAACCCGGCACCGGTCTTTCCGGCGGCCAGCAGCAGCGCCTCTGCATTGCCCGCGCCATTGCCGTTGGCCCCGAAGTCATCCTGATGGACGAGCCCTGCTCGGCCCTCGACCCGATCGCCACAGCCATCATCGAAGAACTGATCGACGAACTGCGCGAAAACTACACCATCGTGATCGTCACCCACTCGATGCAGCAGGCCGCCCGCGTCAGCCAGAAGACCGCCTTCTTCCACCTCGGCAACCTGATCGAGCATGGCGACACCGAAGACATCTTCACCAATCCGGTGAACAAGCAGACCCAGGACTACATCATGGGCCGTATTGGCTAAAGGCCGCGGGAAGAGGATAAACCATGCCCAATACCGGCACCGACCACATCGTTACGTCTTACAATGAAGAACTGCTCTCGCTCGCCCAGGCCATCGCGGAAATGGGCGGCCAGGTCGAAGTGGCCATCGAGAATGGCACCCGCGCCCTGCTCAAGCTGGATCGCGAACTGGCCGACCTGACCATCATTGCCGATCAGCGCATCGACGACATGCAGCGCGAAATCGATGACATGGCCGTTTCGATGATTGCCCGTCGCCAGCCCATGGCCAGCGATCTTCGCGCCATCATCACCGCAATCCACGTCGCTTCGGACCTTGAACGCATTGGCGACATGGCCAAGCAATTGGCCCGCCGCTCGCTCAAGCTCGAAGGGCTCAATCTTCAGCCAACCTTCTACAATGGCGTCAAGAACATGACGGCACTGGTGATGCGGCAGGTCAAAGATGCGCTGGATGCCTACGGCAATCGCGAGGAAGCCGCCTCCATCGAGGTCTGCAATCGCGATGACGAGGTGGACGCCATGTACACCTCCCTGTTCCGCGAACTGCTGACCTATATGCTCGAAGATCCGCGCAACATCACGGCCTGTACCCATTTGCTGTTCTGCGCCAAGAGCCTGGAACGCGTTGGTGACCACGCCACCAATATCGCCGAGCGGGCCTATTATCTGGCCACTGGCAAGCAACTCACCAGCGACGTCCAGGAGCTGCAGCGCCAGCAGATCAAGGCTTAGCAGGCGGTCTGCACAGCAGATGAAAGGCTCCGCTGGAGCCTTTCAAGCCAACAAGGCCATGAGACCGGCGGTCGAATGGCGGGAAGGTGGGACAACCACCATATCCGAACGCAATGCCCGGCCCCGTTCTCGGGTGCCGACCGATGGAGCACGTCCATGCCCGCGACGATACTTGTTGTCGAAGATGAAGGCGATATCGCCATTCTGTTGCGCTACAATCTGGAGGCCGAAGGCTTCCGCGTGGTCACCGCCGAAAGTGGCGACGAGGCGCAGCAAGCCCTTGCCGAAAAACTGCCCGACCTGATCCTGCTCGACTGGATGCTGCCTGAGATTTCCGGCATCGAACTGTGTCGGCGCCTGCGCGCCCGCGACGAAACCTCTCGCATCCCGATCATCATGCTCACCGCGCGCGGCGAGGAAGAAGAGCGCGTCCGCGGGCTCTCGACCGGTGCTGATGATTATGTGGTCAAACCCTTCTCAGTGCCCGAACTGGTGGCGCGCATTCATGCCCTCTTGCGCCGCGCCAACCCCAATCTGGTCACCACGGCCCTGAAGGTCGGCGACCTTGAACTTGATCGCACCACCCATCGTGTGCGCCGCGCCAGCCGCGACGTTCATCTTGGCCCCACGGAATACCGCCTGCTCGAATATCTCATGCGCCATCCCGGCCGCGTCTATTCGCGCGAACAGCTTCTCGACGGCGTCTGGGGCAATGATGTCTATGTCGACGAACGCACCGTCGACGTCCATATCGGGCGGCTTCGCCGCGCCATCAATCGCGGCCGCGAAGCGGACCCCATCCGCACAGTCCGCGGCGCCGGCTACGCCTTCGACGAGCGCTTCGCCGCCAACGCCTGAAGCCAAAAGCTTCAACAAGACGACAAACGGGGCCGCAAGGGCCCCGTTCTGGTTTCCAGTGTCCGCTGCAATCAGCCAGCAGCAGTGTAAGCGGTCTTCACCACGGTGAAGAACTCGGCGGCGTATTTGCCCTGCTCGCGCGGGCCGTAGGACGACCCCTTGCGCCCGCCGAAGGGAACGTGAAAATCGACGCCCGCCGTCGGCACGTTGACCATCACCATGCCGGCTTCCGCATTGCGCTTGAAGTGCGTGGCATATTTCAGCGAAGTCGTGACGATACCGGCGCTGAGACCAAATTCGGTGTCATTGGCAGTGGCCAGCGCTTCCTCATAGTCCTTGACCTTGATGACCGCAGCGACCGGCCCGAAGATCTCCTCACGGGCAATACGCATCTGGTTGGTCGCCCCGACAAACAGCGCCGGCTGCAGGAAGTGGCCTTCGGTGGGCGCATTGACGCGATTGCCGCCAGCACGCAGTTCGGCGCCCTCATTCCGCCCGATCTCGATATAGTCCATGTCCTGCTTGAGCTGGCTGGGATCGACCACCGGACCGATTTCGGTGTCCTTGGCCAGCGCATCGCCCACGCGCAGATTCTTGGTCCGCTCACACAGCGCATCGACGAATTTGTCGTGAATGCCCTCTGTGACGATCACCCGGCTCGACGCCGTGCAACGCTGGCCGGTGGAGAAGAAGGCCGATTGCGCCACGGTTTCCACGGCCACCTTGAGGTCGGCATCATCCAGCACGATGGTCGGGTTCTTGCCGCCCATTTCAAGCTGGAACTTGCGGCCATGCTCGATCGAGGCCGCCGCCACGCGCTTGCCGGTACCCACCGAGCCGGTAAAGCTGACGGCGCTGACATCAGGGCTGTCCAGCATGGTCTGGCCGACAACCGACCCCTTGCCCATGACCAGGTTCAGAACCCCCTTGGGCAGGCCGGCGCGCACCAGAATGTCCACGATCGCCCAGGTCGAGCCCGGCACCAGATCGGCCGGCTTGACCACGACCGTATTTCCATAGGCAAGGGCTGGCGCAATCTTCCAGGCCGGAATGGCGATCGGGAAATTCCATGGTGTGATGATGCCGATCACCCCGATCGGCTCGCGGGTGATTTCCACGCCCACGCCGGGCCGCACGGAGGGCAGCACTTCGCCGGCCAGGCGCAGCACTTCACCGGCGAAGAAATCGAAGATCTGCGCAGCGCGGGTCACCTCGCCAATGCCCTCGGGCAGGGTCTTGCCCTCTTCGCGGCTGAGCAGCTCGCCCAGCTCCTGCTTGCGTGCGGTGATTTCATCAGCAGTCTTGCGCAGGATCGCATGGCGCTCGAGAATTCCCGAACGTGACCAGGCGGGAAATGCAGCCTTGGCAGCGGCAATCGCCTGCTTGGTTTCCTCGGCCGTGGCGCGGGCATAAACACCCACAACTTCCTTGAGATTGGACGGGTTGATGTTCTCGACGCCATCCGAGCCGACCCATTCGCCGTCGATCAGGTTCTTGTGCAGTTCGGTCATCGTGAGGCCTTTCGGTTAATACGCTCGGGGAGAAGAAGCGTGAAATTAGAGAAGGTTGGCCTGCGCGAGGTCGCGCAGCAAATGGCTGGTGCCATAGGTCCAGGGCGGACATTTGGTGGACAGGTTGACCCGATTGGTCAGGGTACCAAGGCTGGGTGTCGAAATGGAGACGACGTCGCCCAGCTTGTGGGTGAAGCCCTTGCCTTCGCCGTCGCGATCCTTGACCGGGGCAAACATGGTGCCGAGGTAGAGCACCAGCCCATCGGGATATTGATGATGCGCGCCCACGGTTGCGGCGACCAGCGATTCCGGCGTACGCGAAATCTGCGCCATGTTGGACTGGCCTTCGAGCACGAAGCCATCCGTGCCCTCGACCCGCAGCGCAATTTCCGCCTGCTTGATGGTCTCAAGCGAAAAATCACCGTCAAACAGCCGCACGAACGGTCCCAGCGAAGCTGATGCATTATTGTCCTTGGCCTTGCCCAGCAGCAGCGCTGAGCGGCCCTCGACATCGCGTAGATTGACGTCATTGCCCAGCGTCGCACCGATGATGTCGCCCTTGCTGGTCACCAATAGCGCCACTTCCGGCTCGGGATTGTTCCAGTTCGAAATCGGGTGCAGCCCGACTTCGGCACCATGGCCCACCGAACTCATCGGCTGGCCCTTGGTAAAAATTTCGGCGTCCGGTCCGATGCCCACTTCCAGATACTGGCTCCAGACGCCCTTTTCGATCAGCGCCTCCTTGACCTTCATGGCCGCATCCGAGCCGGGCACCAATTGGCTGAGGTCGGTGCCGATCAGATCCAGGATTTCGGTCCGCAGCGCATCGGCCCGCGAATTGTCGCCCCGCGCCTGTTCTTCGATCACGCGCTCAAGCAGCGACACCACGAAGGTCACGCCGGAGGCCTTGAGTGCCTGCAGATCAACCGGCGTCAGCAATTGCGGCCGGTCCGGCCTGCCGGCGATTGCATTGGCCATCACCGCTTCAATATCGCCAACCACGCGACCAGGAGCGGTTTTCACATGCTCGGCGGCCCGCCCGCTTTCGGCAATATCACGCACAGTGGCCATGCCACGCGCGGTGATATCGACCAACTGGCCGTCCCGCACCGTCACGATCCGGGGATATTCGAACCCGTCAATTCTGGCCCGGCCGACCAGAACACCATTGGGAATACCGTTCACGCTCATTCACGCCCCCTGACATGTTAGCCACGTGACTAGCCCATGGGATCGCCGCGGGGCAAGTGCAGAACGGCATAAGTCATACTTAATTGCAAGGCAATGGCGGGTTTTCCGTTCAACTCCGGTTCATCTGCGCCGCAATACTGACGCATTGGGTCGGGACATCTCGGCCCAGCATAGATTCAAGGAGTTTTCCATGCGTGCCCTGAGCGTCCTCGTGCCTTTCGCCCTGATCGCAACCGCCCTGCCCGCCTATGCAGGCACCATCGCCATTGAGGGACGCGGCGAAGTACGCGCCGCACCGGACATGGCCACCATCAATTCCGGCGTCACCACCCAGGGCGCCACCGCCCGCGAGGCGCTCAACGCCAATACGGCGGCCATGAGCGAGCTCATCGCCGCTCTCAAGGAAGCCGGCATCGAAGCGCGGGATATCCAGACCTCCGGCTTCTCGGTCAATCCGAACTATGTCTATTCCGACGCCCGCGATGAGCTGGGCTATACCATGCCGCCCAAGATCAATGGTTACCAGGTGTCCAATTCGGTCACCGTGGTCGTGCGCGATCTCGAAGAACTGGGGAGCATTCTCGACCGCTCGGTGACCGTGGGTGCCAACACGGTCAACGGTGTCAGCTTCTCGGTTGCCGATCCCTCCGAACTTCTCAACGAGGCTCGTCGCATCGCCTTTACGGACGCGCGTGAAAAGGCCGAACTCTATGCCGGTGTCGCCGATGCAACACTGGGCGATCTGGAACAGATTTCCGAGCGTCAGGACTTCAATGCGCCCCAGCCCTACCCCATGTATGCCCGGGCCGAGATGGCGGGGTCTGCTCCCGTCCCCGTTGAGGCAGGCGAAATGAGCTTTGCCATCACGGTCAATGTGACGTGGGATTTGAACAACAGCGCCGAGTAATCGGTGCACAACTGGCAGCGCCGCCATGTTTTGGCCAAACCCGAACGGCCAAACGCGCGTTGTCCATTTTCATGGGCGGGTCCGGGCATCCGGCCTGCCCTTGAGTTCCCGGATCCCCTCTTTGAGGGGGCTTGGGCGGTGGGGACGGTTCCACCGTAGTCACTCCGTCCCCACCAACCCCTCCGCCGTCGTTCGGCAAAGCCGACGACGGGCTCCGGTGGAGCCCGACGAGACAAGGAGGCCACGAAGGCTATGCCTGAGTTGCTAGGCGGCTTTGCCGCAAAATCGCTCCAGTGGAGCGATTTTAGGTTTGGGGGCCATGAGAGCTACGCTCGAATGGCATGCACCGGCGGAGCCATTTTCAGGGTGAGAAGGCCACAAGATCTACGGTCGAGTGGCAGCGCGAATGGTGTCCCTACCCCATCACCACTTCCCACAACATGTTCAGCCCCACCGCCACCAGGAACAGGGCAAACACGTATTTCAGCGTCTTCTGGTCCAGCCGATGCGCCAGCGCCGCGCCCCAGGGCGCGCAGATGGCCGCAAGCACGCCCACCAGCGCCAGCGCCAGCAGGTTGATGTAGCCGATGCTGAGCGGCGGCAGTCCGTCCACACCCCAGCCCGAGATCAGAAATCCGGCCGTGCCTGAAACGGCAATCGCCACGCCAATGGCCGCCGATGTACCAACCGCCTTGTGCATGGTCTCCCCGAAGGCCACCAGGGTCGGCACGGTCAGCGAGCCGCCGCCAATCCCCATCAGGGACGACACATAGCCCACCACCAGCGCCGAAATGCGATGCGTGATGCTTGATCCCTTCAGATGCCCCATCAGCTTCGTCTGGAAGGCGAAAATGATATTGGCCGCGATCACGAAGGCCATGACAGCAAACACGATGCGCAGCACATCACCCGAATAGAGCCCCGCCATCAGCCCGCCGACAAAGGTGCCTAGGACGATGAACGGCGCCCAGAGCTTGAGCACGTCGAGATCGAGCGCCCCGCGCTTGTGGTGCGCCCGCGCGCTCATGATCCCGGTCGGAATGATGATGGCCAGCGAAGTGCCCACGGCCACATGCTGCACCACCTCGGCGTCAAAGCCCATCAGCAGCAGGGCATTGCTCAGCGCTGGGACAATCACCGCACCGCCGCCAATGCCCAGCAATCCCGCGGCGATCCCAGAGATCACCCCGGTCACCATCAGCCCCACGACGAAGGGCCAGTAACCGGCCAGAGCGCCCCAATCCATATTCATTCCCCGATGATATGAAACACCAGCTCGCGCCGATGCGGGCGCCGCCGGTGTTCGAATAGATAAAGTCCCTGCCAGGTCCCCAGCACTGGCCGCCCGCCGCTGACCGGAATGCCGATCGAGGTCTGGGTCAGCGCGGCCTTGATATGGGCGGGCATGTCGTCCGGGCCTTCGGTGGTGTGCACCAGCCAGTCCATGCCCTCGGGCACCAGTCGGCCGAAAAAACCCGTCATGTCGGTCTGCACATCCGGATCGGCATTCTCCTGAATCAGCAGCGAGCAGGACGTGTGCCGCACATAGGCCGTCACCAGCCCGGTCTCGATACGGGTATTGGCAACAAAACTGCGCAGGGTGCGGGTTACCTCAAAGAGCCCCTGCCCCCGCGTCTCGACAATGTGGCCATCGATTGCCTGCTGCATCCTCGTGGCCTAGCACGGGGGCATGCGGTCCGGAAGGCCAGTACCGGCTCGAACCGTCCAGCAGGCCGTCCGCCATGCCGCATTGAGGCCGCAATGCACCTATCCCTCTGCGATAACGTCCACGGCGGAACCCATGGCACAGCCCCGCGTTCTGGCCATTGCGGGGCCTGTCGGACACATCTGTGATCAATCAGACCTGTTCATACAGCGTTCAGGTGCGCCCCACGATGCTCGACAGGAAGTGTTTGAAACACAAAAGGATAAGAACAATGCGCCTCAAGAACTGGCTCCTTGCCGGAACCAGCATCGGCCTCTTGGCCTTTGCGCCCATCTCGGCCCAAGCCCAGGACGCCGAATTGCAGACGGCCTATCAGGCCTATATTGAAGCCCAGGCCTCCGGCGACGCTGCTGCCCTGGAAGCGGCGCAGACCGCTCTGACTGAGCTGTGCATCGTTGGCGGTTACGCAAGCCTGGAAGAATGTATCGCCGCGATTGAAGCAGGCGGCGCGCAACCGGCTGCCGAAGAACCCGTGGTTGAAGAAGAAGCCCCCGCTGAAGAACCTGTCGCCGAGGAACCGGCACCTGTTGAGGAGGCCGCCCCTGTTGAGGAGCCCGCTGCCGAAGAGCCCGCGCCCGAACAGCCGCCTGCCGAAGAACCTGTGGCTGAGGAACCTGCCGTTGAGGAACCCGTAGTCGAAGAGCCGGTTGCTGAAGAACCGGCTGTCGAAGAACCCGTCGCTGAACAGCCTGCCGCCGAGGAACCGGCTGCCGAACCTGCCCCGGCTCAGGAACAGCCAGTGGCTGAAGAACCCGTCGCCGAAGAACCAGTGACGGAAGAAGCACCGGCGGAAGAAAACCCTGTCGTTGAAGAGGCGGCCCCGGCCGAAGAGCAGCCCGTCGAAGATCCTGCTGTCGAAGAAGAGGCCAGCATCGAAGCGCAATTGAGCGCTCAGGTCGACGCCCATAATGCTGCTGTCGCCGATCTGGCGGCCGGCGCTGACGCTACTGAAGCGCAGTCCCGCATTGATGCGGCCCTGGCCGAGATCACCGCGATCTGCGGCGTGCTGGGCTATGGCGATATCGACGCCTGCCTCGCCGAATTCGGCCTGGAGCTCGCCCCGCTTCCCGAAGCGGTCTCCACCGAAGAGCAGCCTGCCGCCCCGGGCGACGAGCAGCCCGAACCTGTGGAAGAAACCACATCCGAGGGCGAGCCTGCCGAAATGGTCGAAGATCTGCCCGAAGGCGTGACCGAAGATCAGATCGCCCCGGTACTCGATAGCGCGAAGGATCAAGAAGCCGCTCCTTCGGAAAGCGCCCAGCCTGTTGAAGGTGAGGGCAATGCCGAGGCTGAAACCAATGCGGACGCCGAGGCCGAAACTCAGGCAGAAGCACCTGCCGAGGAACCAGCCGCTCCAGCCCCCGCCAATGACGAGGAAGCCGAGTCCGAGGAAACGCGTGCGCTTGCCGCCGAGCCCATCGCCGCAGTGAACGCAGAAGAAGGTGAGGCCGTCACCGCTGAGGAAAATGCTACCGTCAACCAGACGGTCGTGAACAATTACATTACCAACATCACGACCAATGTGACCGGCGACAACAATACGGTCACCACCGGCTCGCAGCAGACCCCGGTGACCGTGGTGGAATCGCCTGAGGTCCAGACCGGTGGCGGTGACGCCTTTGCCCAGTTGATCCTGCAGGTTGGCACCCAGCTCATCGTCAACTCGGTCGGTCTCGACACGGATCGTTTCTACGATCCCCAGGAAGACGAGATCTACTATGAGCGCCTGAGCAATAACCGCGTTCGCGAAGTGATTACCCGTCCTGATGGCACCCAGATCATCACCGTGCGCAATCGCAATGGCGACATCCTGCGCCGCTCGCGCATCACCCCGGATGGCCGCGAATATGTCTTGGCCTATTTCGATGACGACTATTACGACGACCTCGAACGTTGGCGCGATCCGGCAGAAAACCTGCCCCCGCTTCGCCTCAACATTCCGGTGCGCGAATATGTGCTCGACTCCCGCTATGCTGACGAGGAAGAACTGGAAGTTTTCTTCAGCCAGCCGCCGGTCGAGCAGGTCGCCCGCCTCTATTCCATCGATGAGGTGAAGCGTTCGGCTCGCCTGCGCGACAGCGTCCGTCGTCTCGAAGTGGGTAATCTGACCTTCGATACCGGCGCCGCCACGATCGAGCGGAGCCAGGTGCAGGCATTGTCCGGCGTGGCCAATGCCATGCTGTCCCTGCTTGAGCGCAATCCGAACGAGACCTTCCTGATCGAGGGTCACACCGACGCCATCGGTTCGGATATCGCAAACCTGCGCCTGTCGGACCTGCGGGCGGCCACCGTTGCCCGCGTGCTGACCGATTTCTATGGCGTGCCGCCCGAAAACCTGGCGACCCAGGGCTATGGCGAACGCTATCTCAAGATCCGCACCGAGGCGGCCGAACGTGAAAACCGTCGCGTCACCATCCGACGTATCACGCCGCTGATCACCGTCGCCGCACGCTGATTGTAGCCACAAAACACAATGAAAGGCCGGGCCTCGTGCCCGGCCTTTCTTTCGGCCTATCAGCCAATGACGAATTCTTGAAAAAGCCACAATGAGTCACGACGGACTCATGCCCAACCAGATCAATAACGCATTGAATCAAAAGGGATTACTTGCCAAAACCTAGTGAAGAGTACCCTCTTCACAATTCTGGGAACTCTCCATTCAGGGCCGCGTTTATTAGCCAGCGTTGAAACATAGGAGCAAATGATGGCTACCCCCGAACGCGATACTGTTTACACCCGTGACGGCAACCGTACCGTCTACACCCGCGAGAGCAATGGTACCGGCTGGTTCGTCGGTATCATCGTTGCCCTGGCCCTGCTGGCCATTGGCTATCTCGTCTTCTCGGCCAATTCCGGTCCTGCGACGACCGTTGATGTGAACGGCGTCCCGGCCACCGAGGCCCCGATGACCGACCCGGCCATGGCTCCGGCCCCGATGACCGAGGCCCCCGCCGTTGAAACCGCCCCCGCTCCGGCGACGGAAGCCCCCGCCGCGGAAACCGCCCCGATGACTGAGACCGCTCCGGTTGCCGAGCCTGCCGCTCCGGCCGAAGCGGCTCCGGCCACCGACGCCGAGGTCGCACCGCCGGCCGAGCCCACCCAGTAACACCTGAACCGGGCCTGGCCCCTCCCTCCAGGACCGCAAAAGACCCCGGCACCCCACCGGGGTCTTTCTTTGTGCGTATTGCATCTGGGCAGCAAAGCTTGCAGCCAGCGCGCCAGGCCCCCATTTAGGGCGCAACGCCAACAAGGGAGCACCCATGTTCAATATCGACCAGATCCTGAAGTCCTTGCAGACCGACCAAAACACCCAACGCACCGCCATGACCGGCGCGGCCGGCCTTGCTGCGGGCATGCTCCTGTCTGGTGGCAAGCCCGGAAAGCTCCTGGGCAATGCGGTAAAGGTCGGCGCCATCGCCGCCGTCGGCGGTCTCGCCTACAAGGCCTGGCAGAACCATCAGCAGGGCCAGTCGGCACCCGCCGGCACCCAGCCTCCGCGCGAAGACGCCTTCATCCCCGCCCCGACCGACACGGCAGCGCAGGAAGAACTTGGCAAGACCCTGGTGCGCGCCATGATTGCCGCCGCCAAGGCCGATGGCCGCATCGACGCTGAGGAAAAGGAAGCAATCTTCGAAAAGCTCAAGACCATGCCGCTATCCGCTGAGGAAAAGGCCTGGGTCTTCGACGAGCTCTCAACCCCGCTCGACATCAATGCCGTTGTCGCCCGCGCCGATACGCCCGAACACGCCGCCGAAATCTACGCTGCCTCGCTTGTCGCCATCAGCGCCGATACGGCGGCCGAACAGGCCTATCTTGAAGCACTGGCCATCAAGCTCAAGCTTGACCCGGCCCTGGTAACCGAAATTCACCGCCAGGCCGATGAGAAGGCCCCGCAGCCTGCCGCCACGCCACCATCGCCCTGGGCCTATACGCCCAATACCAGCAACGTCTGAACTTACCGGGCTGCGCGGACAAAATCTGCGCAGCCCGTATGCATGGTGCCGATCAGTTCCAGTTATCGATACTGACGTCTTTAGGATGCGGCGAGCCCTGCCCCGTTTCCAGCAACGATTTCAGGCTCATCAGGAACATCGCCCATTTGGTACTGCAATGGTGCATGGATTCGCTCGGCTCGGACCAGCCGGAATGCCTGAACATCACCAGCGTGTAGTCGTCCGCCTGGCTGATATCGAAGCTGATGCGTGTGCCGATCCAGTCTTCCGGCCCATTCATCACCTGCCATTCGACGCGCTTGCCGGGAACCTGCTCCAGCACCTTCATCACAAAGAAGCCTGTTTCGCAAAAGGTGAACCGGATCAGCTTGCCCGCAGCATCGTCCCGCTTCACGTCATTGGTCCACCATGCACCCAGCCCCTCAAGCTGGGTCAGGGCCAGAAAGGCATCCTGCGGGCTCGACGACTTGGCGCCAATTTTGTGTAGGATATCGTGCATTGCTACTCTCCTGCATATCTAAGCGATGAAGCTGGCCGCCCTGGGCGGCTCGAGGGCAAACTAGGGGGTGCCGAAACCATGGCGGGAGTGACACTTGTGTCGGGATTGGCATGGACGCCGTAATCACCGCTGCGGGGCATGCGCTGGCGCATGGCGACATCCTCGGCGCTCTCAAGCGTGTGGCCCTGCGTGAAGATCCTGCGGCACTCGCCCTGCGGGGCATTGCCATGGCGCAATTGGGTGATCTTGAGCGCGCCCGTACGCTGCTGAAGATGGCGGCCCGCAAGTTTGGACCAAAGGAAGTAGCGGCACGGGCGCGTTGCCGCCTGGCCGAGGCCGAAATCGCCCTGGTCTCGCGCGATCTCAATGCGCCTGCGCTCAAGCTGGCCCAGGTTCGGACGGATTTGGCAACCCATGGCGACCTGGCCAACGCCGCCCATGCCACCCATCTCGAGGCGAGACGCCTGTTGCTGCTCGGCCGCGCCGATGCGGCTCAGGCCCTGCTCGACGCATCCAGCGCTCCACGAGCCAAGCCGAGTCTCGTCGCCGGGCGCCAGCTCCTCATCGCCGACATCGCCGCGCGCCACATGCGCATCGCCAGGGCGCGCCAGGCGCTGGCCGACGCAGCCGACAGCGCTGCGCTGTCCGGCATTGCCGCCCTTTCCGCCGAGATTGAGAGCTTTCGCCAGAACCTGGATGCCCAGTCGGTCCGCCTGACGCGCAATGGGGCCAGCGCCCTGCTGTCGATCGACAGCGTTGAGGCCATTTTCGGTTCGGAGGCCCTGGTGGTTGATGCCTGCCGCAATCTCCTTCGCCAGGCCAGCGTTGCCGTGCCCTTGGCCGGCCGTCCGGTATTGTTCGCGCTACTGCGCAGCCTGGCCACGCGATGGCCCACAGAAGTCAGCCGCGCCACCCTCCTCGCCGAAGGATTCGGCGCCAAATTCACCGATGAATCGCATCGCGCCCGCCTGCGCGTCGAGATTGGCCGGCTTCGGACACTGATCGGCGGCCTGGCGGAGATCGAGTCCACCTCGCTTGGCTATCGGCTGCTCACCCGGCCGGGCCGAGACGTCGTCGTTCTGGCCCCGCCTGATGAAACTCGCCATGCGGTCCTTCTGGCCCTGATGGCCGACGGGGAAGCCTGGTCGAGTTCGGCACTGGCGCTGGTCGCCGGCACCAGCCCAAGGACCGTGCAACGTGCCTTGGAGGCGTTATCGGCTGCCGGCCGCGTCCAAAGCTTCGGCAAAGGCCCGGCCCAACGCTGGATCACCAGGCCTCTATTGGGCTTCCCGACAATACTGTTACTCCCGGGCCCGCTGCCCGGACGTTAGGCTAGTGCCAGTTCATCGTTTCCAGGGAGCATCCAATGAAGACCAGCAAGGCCCAGATCATCGAAGAATATGGCCCTTTCCCCGGCGTGACGGATGTTCATGGTGTCACCTATGACGGCCAATATGTCTGGTTCGCCTCGGGCGAACAGCTCAATGCCATCAACCCTGCAAACGGCGCGCAAATCCGAACGCTTGCCACACCAGCCTATGCGGGCACCGCTTTTGACGGGACGCACCTGTTCCAGATTGCCGAGGACAGGATCAACCGCCTCGATCCTGCTACAGGCGCCATATTGAGCTCCATCCCCACGCCCGGCGATGGCGCATCGGGTCTCGCCTGGGCCGAAGGCTCGCTCTGGGTAGGCGAGTTTCGCGCCCGGCGCATCCACCAGATCGACCCGCAAACCGGCGACATCCTGCGCAGCATCGAATCCAACCGCTTCGTGACCGGGGTGACCTGGGTGGATGGCGAACTCTGGCACGGTACGTGGCAGGACGAGCGTAGCGATCTCCGCCACATCGATCCTGCTTCCGGCAATGTTATTGAACTGGTCGAAATGCCCGAGGGCACGGGTGTATCGGGGCTGGAATCCGATGGCGCAGACCGTTTCTTCTGCGGCGGGGGCAGCAGCGGCAAGCTGCGCGCCGTACGCCGTCCGGGCCCGGCCGCCTGACTATTTGCCGCTGCGCTTGATCGACTTGATTTCCAGCGGCGGCATGCCGGACTTTTCCGAGATCACCCTGTCCTGCTCCATGATCGCGGCACGCGCCGGCTCATCGCCATCGAGGCCTCCGAGCAGGCTCGCATCCACCTTGCGGTTGGACCGCTGCGAGCCGTCCTCATAAACAATATCGAACATCACGAATTCCGTGCGGGCGGTCGGTTTCCTGGCCATTCTGGCTTCCTTTCAAAACAGAAACCGCGAGCCGGCATGGCTCGCGGTCGTCAGTGACTTTGTGGTGGCGCGTCTTAGCGGTAAATCTGGTCGCCCTGCTCGTCGATGATCTGGCGTCCCTTGCTCAGCGCCAAGGCCACCAGATCCTCACGCGAACTCATCTTGTCGGCGCGGATAAAGCGATAGGTCTTGAGTTCATCTCCAACCTGCTTCTCGATCAGGCCCGCAAGCTGCAGCTCGCTGCCGGCCTTCATCTCGATGGCCTTGATCTGAAAGCCCTTGTAGCCCTCTTCGCCCAGAACCTTGTCGCCTTCCGGTTCCGAGGCGGCGCCACCGCCGAAGAGCTTTTTGAAGAACGACATTACGGGCCTCCTATCTGTCCTGTTCTGCGCACTGGCCGGGGTCTTTGCAGCTCACCGCGCTTGTCCATCTCCTCCTGCAACCAAAGCGGCGAGATGTCAAAATAGTTCGGCCAGATCGGCTTGCCATTCACCAGATCGACCCTGGCGAAATAGCGCCGGTCGCGCAACGCCTCGGTGCCTTCACCCCGCTCGGCAAGCATCGGGGCCGCGTTGAACGTGCCGAACGTGCCGTCCGAAAACGTCACCACCAGCTTGAACGGAATGGCGGTACGAAGCGAAGTGAGTTTGAGGGCGGTTGGTGGGTTCGATCCTGGCAACTGTGCTCACTCCGCAGCGACGGGCCGATCCTTCAATGTCCCAGCACTTCGCATCTGTATATAGAGATTGGTCGAGTCCATATCGAAGTGATTGGGCCAGACAGGCACTCCCTCCTCTACGAAAACTCGCTCAAAAAACGCTTGGTCCTTCAAAGGCGCCACCATCGGCCCACCTGACTGGACATAATCGCTAAGATCGAGCGTGCCTTCGCATCCGTCAGAAAATCGCGCCCAGATCACGTGGTTAGGCAATCCACGCACTTTCAGAACGTCAACCCATGGAAATTCACTCTCGTCCATCTGGCCCTACAATCTTTTCGGGTTGAACTCCGGCAGCCGCCAACATCCAGTTCGCCTCCAGATCATCCCTATGCTGTAGCATCCACTCGGTTACAAGTTTGGTGGCAACTGGCGGTAGCTCTCCTCGAAGCAACTGCGCGTCACTCAGACGAAACATTGCTTTCGCCCGACCATAACGCGCGTGCAGATGCGGCGGATTATGATCGAAAAAATACATGAAGATCGTGATGCCGTAAAACCTTGCGATCTCCGGCATCATGAGACCTTCCTAATTGTCCAGGAAGCTCCGCAGCTTCCGGCTCCGGCTCGGGTGCTTGAGCTTGCGCAGCGCCTTGGCCTCGATCTGGCGAATACGTTCGCGGGTCACCGAGAACTGCTGGCCCACTTCCTCGAGCGTATGGTCGGTGTTCATGCCGATACCAAAGCGCATGCGCAGCACACGCTCTTCACGCGGCGTCAGCGAGGCCAGCACGCGGGTCGTGGTTTCGCGCAGGTTCGACTGGATCGCCGCATCGATCGGCTGCACAGCATTCGCGTCCTGGATGAAATCGCCCAGGTTCGAATCTTCCTCATCACCAATCGGGGTTTCGAGCGAAATCGGCTCCTTGGCGATCTTGAGGACCTTGCGCACCTTGTCCAGAGGCATCTGCAGCTTTTCGCTGAGCTCTTCCGGCGTCGGTTCACGGCCGATCTCATGCAGCATCTGGCGGCTGGTCCGGACGATCTTGTTGATCGTCTCGATCATGTGCACCGGGATACGAATGGTGCGCGCCTGATCGGCAATCGAACGGGTGATCGCCTGGCGGATCCACCAGGTGGCATAGGTCGAGAACTTGTAGCCCCGGCGATACTCGAACTTGTCCACGGCCTTCATCAGGCCGATATTGCCCTCCTGGATCAGATCCAGGAACTGCAGGCCGCGATTCGTGTACTTCTTGGCAATCGAGATCACCAGGCGAAGGTTGGCCTCCACCATTTCCTTCTTGGCGATGGCGGCTTCACGTTCGCCTTTCTGCACCTTGTGCACGATGCGGCGATATTCACCGATATCCAGCCCGGCCTCGGTGGCCAGCGTCGCAATGTCATTGCGAATATCGGCAATGGTATCGGTTTCGCGACGCGCGAACTCGGCCCAGCCCTTGCCTTCGAAAGTCTCCAGCGACCATTCCCAGCTCGGGTCCAGTTCGCGGCCATAATAGTTCTCGAGGAAGGACTCGCGCTTGACGCCATAACTTTCGGCCAGGCGCAGCAGGCGGCCTTCAAGACGCACCAGACGCTTGTTGATGTCGTAGAGCTGCTCGACCAGGCTTTCGATACGGCCATTGTTGAGCGATAGCGACTTCACATCGGCAATCACCTTGGCGCGAAGGGCGCTAAGCCGGCTGTTTTCGGCATCCGAAATGGCCGCCGTGCGGTCTTCGGCATGGCGATCCTGCATTTCGCGCATCTGCCCATAGGCATCGGCGATGCGATCGAACGTCTCCACCACCTGCGGCTTGAGCTCGGCTTCCATGGCCGAGAGCGACAGGGCGTTGTCGAATTCGTCGTCGTCGTCGTCCTGCGGGTCCTGCGGAGCCTCTGGTTCCTCGGGCACGTAATCGTCATCGCTGCCGGACGCGCGCTTGGGCGCGGCTTTCGGCTTTTCCTTGACCGGTTCAGGTTCCGGCTTGGGCGCAACCTGCACCTCGGGCGCCGCCTGCTTGGCGTCGGGTCCGGCATAGGTGGCTTCCAGGTCGATGATGTCGCGCAGCAGGATCTCGCCCTGACCGAGCTGTTCGCGCCAGATGATAATGGCCTGGAAGGTCAGCGGGCTTTCGCAAAGCCCCTCGATCATGGTTTCGCGGCCAGCCTCGATGCGCTTGGCGATAGCGATTTCGCCCTCGCGGCTGAGCAGTTCCACCGAGCCCATTTCGCGCAGATACATGCGCACGGGATCGTCTGTGCGGTCAGAACCGGACTTGGCATTGGACGTGTTGGCAACTGCCGTGCCCGTCGAGGTGGCGACTTCGGTGCCGCTATCGTCCTCGTCCTTTTCGACTTCGGTCTCTTCGACCTCGTCCTCGTCGACCACGTTGATGCCCATTTCGGAGAACATCGACATGAAGTCTTCGATCTGCTCGGAGCTGACCTCGTCCGAAGGCAGGACCGCGTTCAGTTCTTCATAGGTGACGTAGCCACGCTTCTTGGCGACCTTGATCAGCTTTTTGACGGCTGCATCATTCTGATCGATCAAGGGAGAATCGTTGGAGGATTCCGGGGCGCCGCTTTCCGGCTTTTCGGTTTCCTTCGAGGCTTTGTTCGCTGCCTTGGTGGCCATCTGGTACTCCTCGGGACCCACGGGCGAGTGGTCCCGGCTGTGTCTTAGGTGGTGACAACTCAAGACAAGGTAAAGGTTCCATCACCGGAGCGTTAACACGCTCGTGTGACATGGCTCGCTTTCGGGGATTGTGGCAGTGATTCGCCACAACGCAAAATCGCGCAGCGTCGCCAGTCTCTCGGGTTTCCCCTCAAAAACTGCGAGTTGCGCGTCCCGATAGCGAACCAAATCCTTCGATCAATGCCTCTGTGCCATCGACAGTGGTAATCTGGTTCTTGATGTCCCGCAGCCTTTCAAAGGTTTCTTCGCTCGGGTCTTCGCCCAGCGCGGCTTCGGCTGCCTTCAGTTCCCTATTTAGCTGAACTTTCTTGTTATGCAAGGCCAGCGCATGCGCTAATCCGGTTTCAGCATCGGCCAGTGCCGTTTCCGGCCCCACCTGCCAGACGCCCTGCCGGCTCAAAGTCTCCGTCATCCGCGCCAGCGCTGCCCCATGCCCCCGGACACCCAGCGCCGACTGCAGATCGCCAGCCGAAATATCGTGATGCCGCACCACCAGGGCCAGAATGTCGCCGAGCACCTTCTGCGCTACCGGCGTTTCACAATCGAGCGCCGCCAGTCCCTCAAAATGGTCCTCCACCAGCGCCGGATGATTGACCAGCGTCAGGATGATCGTCGCCTCGCGCGGGCTGGCGTCAGCCATCGCCCCTGTCCTGATCAGTCGGGAATTGCGCAAGGTGTCGGATACCACCAGCCGTGGCGTGCCGCCGCGCGGATAGCCATAGGCGCCGCTCTGCCCATAGGCCGGCTTGCCGCCGCGCCAGTTTTCGCGCCCACCACCTTGGCGCAGCGGCGCGAAGAATGCCTTCAACTTCTCGTCAAAAGCCTGCTGATAGTGAAAGCGTACCGTCGAATCCTGGATGGAATTGGCTCGCTCGCGCAGACGCGCCTGCAGCGCAGCCCGCTCCTCGGGCGCCTCGGGCACCAATCCGCCAGTCTCGAAACTCCAGATCATGTCTGAAAGGCTGCGGGCCTTCTCGATCACTTCGGCAAAGGCCGCCCTGCCCTGCGCCTTGATGAGGTCATCCGGATCCTGACCTTCCGGAAGAGTCGCGATCTTGACCGTCTTGCCGGGCTTCAAATGCGGAAGGATCAGGTCGGCCGCGCGCTCAGCGGCCTTGAGACCCGCTTTGTCACCGTCGAAACACAGGATCGGCGTGTCGGCCATCCGCCAGAGTAATTGCACATGCTCTTCGGTCAGCGCGGTGCCCAGCGGTGCCACCGTGCCTTCGAAGCCGGCCGCGACCGCCGCGATCACATCCAGATAGCCTTCCACGACGATGACGCTGGCTCCGTCACGCGCCGCAGTGCGCGCCGACTGCCCGTTGTAGAGCGTCTGCCGTTTGGAAAAGAGCTGCGTTTCTGGCGAGTTGAGATATTTGGCCGGCACATCCGGGCTCAGCGCCCGCCCACCAAAGGCAATTACTCGACCGCGGAAATCGGTGATGGGGAACATCACGCGATTACGGAACCGGTCATAGGTCAGCGGATCGTCGTCTCGGCTAGTCACCAGCCCTGTATCGATCATCGCCTGTGCCGACACCCCATTGGCCGCCAGGTGCTCCTTGAGCCCATTGCGGCTGTCGGGCGCAAAACCGATGCGGAACCGCGCCTGGCTCGTCGGCGACACGCCACGTTCGAACAAATATCCTCGGGCCCGCGCGCCGATATTATGGGCCAGCGCCGCCTCGAAATATTTCGTGGCCAGCTCCATGACATCGACCAGTGTCCGCTGCGCGGCCTCGCGCTTCTCCGTCCGCTCGTCGCGGGCCGGCATCGGCACACCGGCCATTCCGGCCAGCTTCTCGACGGCTTCGGGAAAGCTCATCCCGGCTTTCTCCGTCAAAAACCGGAAGTGGTCGCCGCTCGCACCGCAACCGAAGCAGTGATAGATCCCGCGGCGGTCATCGGCATGGAAGCTTGGGCTTTTTTCGGCATGAAACGGGCAGCATGCCCACATGTCACCCTTGCCCGGCTGGCTCTTGCGCTTGTCCCACAGGACGTGTTCGCCCACCACCTGCGTAATCGGCAGGCGCTGGCGGATCTCGTCCAGAAACGTATCGGTGAAGCGCATGTGTGTTATCTAGGCGCTCACAGCGCCCAAGTCACCAACAGAGAGTTTTCCACAGCCATGCCCAAAGCCAAGATGCCCGTTGCCGTCCTCCTCGCCCTCACGGTCGGTCCGGCGCTGGCCATCGGCATGACCCTTTGGCTGGTCAGCGACATGCTTCCGCCCTGCACCATTACCGAAGCCCAGCGCCTCACTGCGCCCGATGGCGAGTTTGACCTGGTCGCCTTCTCCCGCGCTTGTGGCGACACACCGCCCAATACGCAAGCAGTCCTCGTGCCGCCCGGCGAACTGGTGCCCTTCGATGCCGCCAGCTTCGTTTCTGTGGCCGCCGATGTCGACCTGGCCCCACGTTGGACCGCCCAAGGCACTATCGAGATCACACTGCCCGAAACGGGCGAGGTCCTCAGAAGCGACCCCGCAGTGGCGGGAATTGATGTGACCTACCGCTGACCGCGCCTTGACGCTCTGCGCCTGACCATTGGCTGAACGCGTCTTCCGGGTCGAAAATGTTCAAAAATGCGAGAGGTCACCGCCGCGGCGCCCGATTTTTGTGAGCCCCGCCACGCAAGGCCCCGTTTACGGTCCTTTTATTAATTTCTATTTCAGAACTTAGTACTAGTACGGGGTAGAATCGTAAACGTTTCAGGTTGGGCGCGCTTGAAATACCTCTGTTTTATGCAAGAAATTGCACGCCGCTTCCATGCGAGCGTCTCAGGAAACATTGCCGTCACCTTCGGGCTGTTGCTCCCGCTGCTTCTGGTCGGCGGCGGGGTGAGCGTCGACTACCTGAGAGCCTATGGCGCCTATTCCGAAATGCAGGCTGAGCTCGATCTGGCTCTCATTGCCGCCATCAAGCAGATCGACAATCTCGATTCTGACGCCATCGAGGAGGTCATCCACGATTGGTTCAGCGCCCAGACGCGGCTCGACTCCTTCTCGCTCGAAGATATCGTGGTCAGCACTGAGGGCTCTACCATCAGCGCCACGGCCACCGCTCAGGTCCCCACCACGCTAATGCAGATCGCCGGCATTCTCTCGGTCCCGGTCGCCGTGAAGAGCGCCGTTGCCGGGCCAGCGACGTCCTATCTGAATGTCTATCTGGTCCTCGACAAATCCGCCTCAATGCTGCTGGCGTCCACGCCCGCCCACCAGTCACACATGACTTCGGCTCTGGGCTGCGCCTTTGCATGCCATGAGCCGCACTCCGTTTGGGTCAACGGCTCCCACTACGACACCTATTATCACTACAGTTCCAGCAACAATGTCGAACTGCGTACCGACGTCATGCTCGACGCTGTCGAACAGGTTCTGAGCACAGTAGAAGGGATCGACCCCTCGGGGTCGCGCATTCGCGTGGGCCTCTACCGCCTGGCAGCGACCACGGCCCGAGCGCTTTCGCCCACGTTCGATATGGATGCCGTCCGTGCCGCCCTGCAGAACCCTTCCAAATATCTGACCAGCGCCACCTCCACTGACGGGACATTCTTCGACGTCTCGCTCAACGCCTTGACGCCCATGGTCGGCACTGCAGGCGACGGCAAAACCGCAAATAGTCCGCTTAAACTGGTGATGATGGTGACAGACGGCGTGCAGTCCCGCCGTTCCTGGGTGATCAATTGGTGGGAAAGAGGCAAGGTCGGCCCCCTCAATCCGGAATGGTGCGACAATATCAAGTCCAACGGCGCCACCTTCGCGACCGTTTACACCACCTATCTGCCCATCCCGTGGGACTGGGGGTACAATGCCACGCTGGGCCAGACCATGGCGAGCGGCGTTTGGTCAACGACCTGGGGTGGCGAAATGCGGGCGGGCGTCTCCAGCAGCACCTCGCGTCACGACTATCTGCCGATCGCGCTGGAGGACTGCGCCACCTCCTCCCAATATTTCATGCAGGCAACCGACGTCAGCGAGATCAGTGACAGCCTGACCACGCTGTTCAACCGCTATCTGTCCAGCGTGAGGTTGACCCAATGATTTGGCTGGCCCGGAAATGGCGCCGTCTGCGGCGCAATCAGCGCGGTGCAACCGTCGTGGAGTTCGCGCTGCTGGTCGGCCCCTTCCTTTTCCTGCTGCTGGGGACGATGGAAGTCAGCATGCAGTACTTCGTCGCGACGGCCATGGACTATTCGGTCCAGCGCACGGCGCGCCTGGTCCGCACCGGCCAGGCCCAGACGCAGGGGATGAGCGCCGAGGACCTGCGCGAAGCCATGTGCGACAATATCTTCGACCTGTTCGATTGCATGGACAATAGCCACATCGACGTGGTCGAACTCGACAGCCTTGCGGCCACCACCTACAGCCTGCCCGTCAACGCCAATGGTGATTTCACCGGGGTCCAGATCTACGAGGCCGGGGTTGGCGGCTCCTATATCATTGTCCGCGGCTTCTTCCAGTTCTCACCATTATTCGACGTCTTCGGCGCCCTGACGCCCCGCCTGACCAATGGCAACCGCGTTGTTGTCGCCAGCGCCCTGTTCCGCAATGAACCGTTCTAGCTGCCATCGTATCATCGGTGACGAGCGCGGGGTCGCCGCGATCGAATTCGCCCTCATCGTGCCGATCGTGCTCGTGATGTTGATCGGCATGGTCTATGTCAACGAGGCGCTGACCGTTCACCGCAAGCTGCGGCAGGTAACCGCCACACTCACCGACCTTGTCGCGCAGCAGGACGAGATCACCCAACAGGCCGTGACGCTCACTATGGCCGGATCGGCCTCGCTTCTGGCCCCATACGACACGACGAGCCTCAAGCTGGTGTTGACCGTCATTTCGAACAATGGCGGCACCCAGACGGTCGCCTGGTCAAGGGCCTATCAGACCACCCCGGAATCGACTGGAAATCCTCCGGCCTTTCCCGTGCCCGCAAGCCTGGCCCTGGATGGCGTGCAGACGGTCGCAGTGCGAGCGGATTTCACCTATGAATCCATTTTCTCCGCCTTGGCCAGCGCTTTCGGCGCCGGTCAAGGCCTCGTCATGCAGGACACCATGTATGAGCGTCCCCGCACCAGCGACACAATTGAACTGAAATAGCCGCCGGGGCTTACCCGGCCTTGCTTGCCTGGTAGAGCCGCCACGCCCAGCCGAACAACCCGATGGCGAAGACGATCAGCAAAATGCCGCCGATGACGACGCCCACCGCTGCCGAAAACACCGGGAAAAACAGCAGCAGCAGTCCGAGCAGCACGTAGGACAGCCCCGAGAGGACGACCGGCCAGATCCGGGCATAACTCTCGCGCTCCCGGACCACCACCACGATCTGCATCGCGCCCACGAACAAGGCCGCAAGGCCGACCAGCGTCACAATGAACGTCACGGTGAAAATGGTCGCCAGCAACGGGCTGACCAGAATGACAATGCCAAGCAGCAATGAGGCGGCGTTTGCGATCACGTCGAACCAGTAATTGCCCGACTTTCCGCCCCCGAAGGTGAGGCTCCACAAGCCCAGCACCCCGTCGATCAGCAAGAGCGCTCCACCAAACAGCACCAGCACGGTCAATGCCTCAGTGGGCCAGACCACCGCATAGATGCCACCCACCAGCATCAGCAAACCGCGCAAGGCCGTGGCCAAGGCAAACCGCTTCCTGGTCTCCGACGAAATAGACATTACACCCTCCTTGCGGCATGCCGCTTGCCCAATCTGTAACCAGACTAACCCGGCGCGCAGAGTCGCCCAAGAGCACACCGTCCAATGCCAATCGGTAACCAGCCGTTAACCACCCGCGTAGCGGGTCCTAATCCTTAGCCACCCTTTAGCGGAATCCGGTCTATGACGGCATCTTCCAGAGTCGGAATCGGCTCGCTCGGTGACCAGGCATGATCGACAACGCGACACTATTGATTGGTATTGCCTTTTCCAGTGCCTCTCTCACCGTGGCATTGCTCATCGGCTGGCTCAACGCGCGCCACGAAAAATACCTTGTCCATGGCGGCTTCGGCGTCGCCTCTGTTGCTGCGGGCGCGAGCATCCTAGGACTGCGCGAAGGCAGCTATGATCTCTTCCATACGCTCCTGCCCTATACCCTGGTCGTGGTCGGGCTGTCGCTGATCTACTCCGGCTCTCGCGTCTTCCGTGACTCCAATGCAAGCTTGCTCCCCGCCATTGCCGTGGTGGCGATCGCCCTTCCGGTACAGGCCGTTCCCTTCCTCATGGGCTATTCGGGCATTGGGGCCATCGTCCTCAACATCGCGGCGGGCGTCTTCATGTTGCTTTGTGCTCGCGAATACTGGCTCATCCGGCGGGAAGCATGGGTGGCCCTGGTCGCCAACAGCACGCTTTATGTGGTGGTGGCGCTGTCCTTCTTCGCCTGTGCGGTGATGCTGGTCCTGGACGGCAATTGGGTGCTCACGGCGCCCGCCGACAACTGGGCCGAGGATCTGAATTCCATTCTGAGCCTCACCGGCCTCACCGGCATCGGCGCCATCACCCTTACGCTGCACCACGCCCGCGCCGCCCGGCGCCACCGTTTGGAAGCCAATACCGACGCCCTGACCGGCGTCCTCAACCGCCGTGCCCTGTTCCAGCGCTTCGCAGAAAGCGACAGCGTGACCGGATTGGCCGTGATCATGTTCGATCTGGATCACTTCAAGCAGATCAACGACCGGATGGGCCACGCCCATGGCGATTTCGTACTCACCCGCTTTGCCGATATCCTGCGGCAGGAACTGCGGCACAGCGATGCCATTGCCCGCCTGGGCGGGGAGGAATTCTGCGCCATCCTCCCCGGACGGGATCGGGATGCGGCCCGGCAGGTTGCCGAACACATCCGCAAGGCCTTCGCCGACCTTGCCCTGGCCATCGACGATGAGGGCAAGACCACCGCAACAGTCAGCGCCGGCATGGCGACAGCAGGTGTCAACGAGACCTTCTCATCGGTCCTCAGCCGCGCCGATTCTGCCCTCTACAAGGCCAAGCAGGCCGGCCGCAACCAAGTCCACGTCGCCCCGTTCCGCCTCGTGGCATGACGGACGGCGACCTTTCGGGAAGCAAAAGGTCGCCATCCGTCCTGGTCATCAAGCGCTCAGTGCCGCCCGAACCTGGCCACTGGCCTTGCCGAAATCGATTCGCCCCGGGTAGTCGGCCTTGAGCTGCGCAATCACCTTGCCCATGTCCTTGGGCCCCTCCGCGCCGGTCGCAGCAATGGCTGCGGTAATGGCGGCAGCAACCTCTTCATCGCTCAGCGACTTAGGAAGGAACTCATTGAGAATGTCGATCTCTTCCTTTTCTACCGTGGCCAGATCGGCCCGCCCGGCCTGGGCGTAGATCGCAAAGCTCTCCTCGCGCTGCTTCACCATCTTCTGGATCATCGCCAGGATTTCGTCATTGGTGGCCGGCCCCTTGCCCTCACCGCGATTGGCGATGTCGCGGTCCTTGATCGCCGAATTGATCGACCGCAGCGTCGCCGTGCGGCGCTGGTCCCGGGCCTTGAGCGCCTGTTTGAGCCCTTCGCTGATGTCTTCGCGCATGTGATCTCTGGCTCCTTGCCATGCATTTTCCTGCCCCCATATAGGCAACAAACGCGGCTCCCGCCACTTGCGCTGATTGGCCATGCCTTCTATGAGGAGGCCTCAACCGACATCATCGCTTTGGCAACTGGCAGGCCTTCGGCCGCCGCTCGTGCCGCGCGACCACACGATAACCGAGCTTGGAGTTCCAACGTGACCGGCTGGCAGCAAAAACCCGCGACCGCAGTTCTGATCCTGGCCGATGGCACGCGCCTTGAAGGCCACGGCATCGGGGCGGTGGGTCACGCCGCTGGCGAGGTGTGCTTCAACACCGCCATGACCGGCTACCAGGAAGTGCTGACCGACCCCTCCTATGCCGGGCAGATCATCACCTTCACCTTCCCCCATATCGGCAATGTCGGCACGAATGACGAAGACATCGAAACGGTGAACATGGCGGCCCTGTCGGGCGTGCGTGGCGTCGTGCTCAAGGCCGACATCACCAACCCCTCAAACTACCGCGCTGCTGAAAAGCTCGACGCCTGGCTCAAGAAGCGCAACATCATCGGCATTGCCGGCATCGACACGCGCGCCCTCACGGCCCTGATCCGCGAAAAGGGCATGCCCAATGGCGTCATCGCTCATGAGCCGACCGGCCAGTTTGACGAAGGCTCGATCAAGGCCGAACTGGACGCCTTCCCCGGCCTTGAAGGTCTCGACCTCGCCAAGGAAGTGACCACCGCCCAGACCTATCACTGGGACCAGACCGGCTGGCAGTGGAACAAGGGCTACGGCACCGTCGAGAATCCCGAATTCCATGTCGTCGCCATCGACTACGGCGCCAAGCGCAACATCCTGCGTTGCCTGGCCGACCAGGGCGCCAAGGTGACCGTCGTCCCGGCCACCGCCACGGCGGCCGACGTCATGGCACACAACCCTGATGCCGTGTTCCTCTCCAACGGTCCCGGCGACCCGGCCGAGACCGGAAAATATGCTGTGCCAACCATTCAGAAGCTGATGGAAACCGGCAAGCCAATGTTCGGCATCTGCCTCGGCCACCAGCTCATGGGCCTGGCCCTGGGTGGCAAGACCTCCAAGATGCATCAGGGCCATCACGGCGCCAACCACCCGGTCAAGGATCTGACCACCGGCAAGGTCGAGATCACCTCGATGAACCACGGTTTTGCCGTGGACGCCGAAAGCCTGCCCGCTGGCGTCACCCAGACCCATATTTCCCTGTTCGACGGCTCCAATGCCGGCCTGGCCGTCAATGGCAAGCCGATCTTCTCGGTGCAGTACCATCCCGAAGCCAGCCCCGGCCCCAAGGACAGCCACTATCTGTTCACGCGCTTCCTCAATCAGGTGCGCAAGCAGAAGGGCCTGCCCGAAAAGCCGGAATATGTTGCGCCGGGCGAGGCCGCCTGATCCCTTCGGGCGCCCCGTCTCATTGCGCGGCACAGCCATGAACAGGCAGATTATCGATGGCATCCGGGGCGGCGCGATCGTCGCCCTGTCTGCTTGCCCCTTTGCCGTCTTGTTCGGGGCTGTCGCCGTGGACAACGGCCTCACCGTGTTTGATGCCGCCTTGATGAGCGCCACCATCTATGCCGGCGCCAGCCAGCTGGTGGGCATCGAACTGTTCGGCCAACACGTGGCCCCGTGGCTCATCGTGCTCTCGATTTTCGCGGTGAACTTCCGGCACATTCTTTATTCTGCCGCCATCGCCCGCCATATCCGCACCTACAGCCTCGTGCAGAAGGCAGTGGCGTTCTTCTTCCTCATCGATCCGCAATTTGCCGAAGCGATCCGGCGCGGCGAATCGGGCCGGCCGCTAAGCTTCGTCTGGTACATGGCCTTTGCCGGCGCCATCTATGTGCCCTGGCTCGTCTTCTCGATCTTGGGCGCATGGTTCGGTTCGATGATTGGCGACCCGAAGACATGGGCGCTGGATGTCCTGCTGCCGATCTATTTTCTGGGCCTTGTCCTCGGCTTCCGGCGCAAGCCCGGCTTCTATCCCGTTGTCGCAGCCAGCATGGCCGCATCGGTCGCAGGCTATTATCTGGTCGGGTCCCCCTGGCACGTCAGCATCGGCGCCATCTGTGGTGTGGCTGTGGCCGCCCTTCTACCGCTTCCCACTGTGCCTGACGGGACGACCGAAGAGGCCCCCTCGTGACGCAAGACCTCTCCACGATCTGGCTGATCCTTGCCGCCGCTTTGGCCACCTATGCGACGCGGATTGGAGGCTATGTCCTCATCACCCGCATGCGGACCTTGCCGCCACGTCTTGAACAGGCGCTCAACGCTGTGCCGGCAGCCGTGCTGACCACCCTATGGGCACCCACCTTCTTCACCAGCGGCTGGGATGTCCGGGTCGCCTTGATCGTCGCCGCCTTGGTCAGCCTGCGCTATCCGGTACTGGTCATGCTGGCCGCCGGCTGGGCCGCAGCCATGGCATCACGACACCTCGTGGGTCTGTAGTCACCGGTAAATGCGGGTTCAGCCCCAGTGTTCCAGCACGGGCCCTGCCGCCCCACCGACCGGGTCGGTTAGGGGCAGCGGTACCTGAGCGATCCGCTTGTCCGCCTCGGGCCGTTCGCCCGCCTCGCCCCGCAGCAGATCGGCGCTGCAACCGGGCGGATATGCACCCACGACCAGAAAGTCACCACTGGCCTCGAGCCTCTTGTGTCCGGTCCCCGCCGGCAACACGATGACATCGCCTGCCACGACCTCGAAGACCCGGCCGCTCTCACCACCCAGCATCAATCGCGCCTTCCCCTGAGCGATGCCCAGGCACTCATGTGTGGTGGAGTGGTAGTGGTGAAAATCATAAACGCCCCAGCGCCAGGCACTTGGCCAGCCATTGGCGTCAAATAGTGCCTCCATGGCCTCGGCGGAAGGTTCCCGAACGGCACCCTTGCAGATCACCGTGGGGAGAGTTGTGTTCGGGACGCCACCGCCATCGGCAAAGTGTTCCAGCGCAACCGAACCGACATTCACACGCATGGAGTCCTCCTTCAACCGTGACTTGGGAGCAACGTCGAGCGAACCCCTGCGTTCCCCGCCGCCCAGGATACCAAACAATGCTACTCTGACGCCTGCTAGTCCGGCTGGACCGGCACCGCGCGAACCACCTGAAGATCGGTCAGGCCGCAAACCTCGTGGCCGCGGTCCCGTGCCATGATTCCGAAGGCCTCGGCGCCCAGATGCAGCTTGTAGGGGGTTTCTCCAAACCGTACCCCCGCCTCCACCACCGGTCGCGCGATCAGCACGAAGCATTCGCCCACGCCATCAAGCGGCAGCAACTCGAAGGTCTTCTGGTCGGTGAGATAGGTCCGAAAACCCGGGTCGCGCCGTACCCGGCCACTCCGGCCACCATCCTTGTAGAGCACCTTAAACGGCGCCCCCTTCTCATACCGGAACAATTGGCTGTCGGCGGGCCTGCCCGCTTCGTCCACGACATTGGCGGCCACCACCGGTCGCCCTGCGCCTAGCATCCGCTGGATCGCGTCAACCGGCATTGACCGCACGGAGCCGTCCACCAGAAGAATGTGTTCCGCCCCAGTCACTAGGTCATCCAGTATCGCATTGTCTCGAGCAGCGCTGCTGCATTTGGGGTGCTCGCCAATGCTGGCCTCAATACCGGCTGCCGCCAGCACCGCGTCAATCACGTCCCTGTTTAGTCCCACCGGCCCGTGGATCGTCACTGTCAGCCGATCTCGAGGATAGTCCAGCGCGGCCAGGGCCTGCGCCAGCTCACTCGTCAGGCCAGTTTTCCCAACCCGCACCGCCACCTGGACATGCGGTCGATCCGATGTCGGCGCGACATTCTGGTCCGTATAGAAATAGAGTGGATCGGGTATGACCACGCCGGCAAGCGATGGATGACGCAGCCGCCGCCAGGCCCATTTTGCAGTGGTCGGCAATTGGATCAACGGCAGGAACCGGTTGCCACGCTTGTGCCAGGGCACCCATGTCGTCATCCACACATGTGACACCAGCGTACCACCTGCAGCAGCTATCACGGTCCCAACCGGTTCGAGCATGGCCGTCGCCTCGGCGTCGGTCTGCGTCTTCCGCCCGTCCGCCAGCAAGGGCGACCAGACATTTGGGGACAATAGGGTCGGTCGCTCATTCCGCGGCAGGCGCAGCACCGAAGAGGTCACCATGGACGGCCCGGTGGAATAGAAAGTCTCCTGATCCGACAAGCTCGGCAGGCGCGCAATGATCTCCCTCCACAGCCGATGCCCCGCCACGGAACCCATGAACGCATTGGTTAGAAGGAAAGGCACGCCTTGGTGATGGCGGTCCGGGAATATGTGCTCGAGCGGCTCAATGCCGACAAAGCATTCGTGCTCCAGCAATCCGTCGATGGCCTGATAGGGCTCCACGTCAAGATCGGCATAGACCCCGCCCAGCGCGCCCAGCACCAGATAGCGGAAGGCATCCGCCCGCTGAATCATCTTGGGATAGGCGTCATACGTGTCCTGAAAATCGGGATAGGTCGCGGCGACGAAGTCCCGCATGCTCTCGTCGGTCCACAGGCGGACATCCCAATCCGGATGCAGGCGCCGCCAGGCATCGTAATAGGCCTGCATCTGGCGCGGAAGGTCCTGGGACTTCCAGGTGAAGTGAAGAATTTTCGGGATCATGAACCGGCCGGCTGAGTGTGATCCCCCGGTTTAGCCAAGCTGCCGCCGGCCCGCTACCCTTCATTCTCGCCCGTGCCCGAGGTTACACATTCCCCGAGAACGTATCGCAGTCTCCCGGATTGCCGGAACGATAGCCGCGTTCGAACCAGGTCTGGCGCTGCGCCGATGTGCCGTGATTGAACGTCTTGGGCACGGCGAAGCCCTGCATCCGCTTCTGCAGCGTGTCGTCGCCGATCTGGTTGGCCGCGTTCAGAGCCTCCTCCACATCCCCGCGCTCCAGCAGGTTTTGCTGGCCCGCATAATTGGCCCACACCCCGGCATAGCAGTCGGCTTGCAATTCCACCCGCACCGACCAGGCATTGGCCTCTTCCTGGCTCATGGATTGCCGCGCGCGATTGAACTCAGGCAGCACCCCGGTCAGGTTCTGGATGTGGTGGCCGACCTCATGGGCCAGCACATAGGCCTGTGCAAAATCGCCCGGCGCACCGAACTGTCGATGCAACTGGTCATAGAAGGACAGGTCGATATAGACCTTGGAATCCCCCGGACAATAGAATGGTCCCACCGAGGAATCGGCGGCCCCGCAGGCCGTATTCACCGCGTCAGTGAACAAAACCACGGTGGGCTCGGGATAGTTCTCACCAATGGCAGCGAATTGCGCGTTCCAGAGGTCCTCGGTTTCCTTGACCACCACACCGACAAAATCGGCCAGTTCGTCCTGCCCTTGCGCAGGCAGTTGGGTGGATGAGGCACTTGAGGAGGGGCCCGTGCCCGAGCCGCCCGTCAGCATGTCCAGCGGGTTCTGCCCGGTAGCGAACCAGATGATACCCAGCACCACGACAATACCGATCAGGCTGGAAATGCCACCGCGCGAACCCCGTCCGCCCGTCGGGATGCGAATACCGCCGCGACCCAGGCCACCGAGCCCGCCAAGTCCGCCCATCCGGCCGCCACGCTGCCCCCGACGATCTTCGATATTGGAGCTGCGCTCCCGCCCCTGCCACTTCATGCCCGACGCCTTTCAGAATTGCCGATGGACGCTAGCAGTAAGTGAGGTGTTGCGGAACAGGTTCCCTCAGTGCCCACGAGGGTGGAGTGACGCTGCAGAAGTGCGGGTTGCTACCCTGCCACCGCTTTGACCGTCGCTCTTGCCCCGTGGTCGAACAGGCTTTCGAGATGCGAGACTACCGCCGCACGAAACGCCGCATTGCCCGCAAGGTCAGACCCAAAGACCTCGTTCAACCCCACCAGCCCGTCAAACAGCGCCTCCGGATCGTCCCCGGCATCGGCGGCAATGGCGTGCATCTTGAGCGCCAGCGGATCGCGCACATCGATCTCGCTACCGTCTTCGGCAACACCGGTCACGTAGCGCATCCACGCCGCCACCCCCAGCGCCAACCGTTCGATCCTCTGCCCGGCCTTCAGCCGATCGCGGATCGTCCCGAGCAAGCGCTGCGGCAGCTTCTGCGATCCATCCATGGCAATCTGCCAGGTCCGGTGCTTGAGCGCCGGATTGCGGAACCGCTCCAGCAACTGGTCTCGATAGGCGCCCAGGTCCACGCCCGGCATGTCCAGCGTCGGCATGGCCTCCTCGGTCATCAGTCCATGGACCAGCTTCACATAGGCTGCGTCACCCATCACCTCGGCGATATATTCGTAGCCGCCCAGATAGCCCGCATAGGCCATGGTCGAGTGGCTGCCATTGAGCATGCGCAGCTTCATATGCTCGAACGGCTCGACATCCTTGACGAGCTGCGCGCCGACCGTTTCAAACGCCGGACGGCCGGACGGAAAATGATCCTCGATCACCCATTGGGTGAAGGGTTCGGTCATGATCGGCCAGGCGTCTTCCGCACCAATCAACCCGGCGACTTCGTCCCGGTCCGCATCGGTCGTCGAAGGCACGATCCGGTCCACCATGGTCGAGGGGAACGCTACCGACTTCACCCATTCGCCCAGCTCGCCATCCCGCAGCGCCGCAAATTTGGTGACAATACGCTTGGCCGTTTCGCCATTACTCGGCAGGTTGTCGCAGCTCATCACCGTGAACGGCGCCACGCCCGCCGCCTTGCGCCGTGCCAGGGCTTCCACCAGCATGCCCGGCGCTGATTTTGGCTGCGTCGGGTTTGCCAGATCATGAACAATGTCGGGGTGCTTCTGGTCCAGCTCCCCGGTCGCCGGATCGTGGCAATAGCCCTTTTCCGTCACCGTCAGCGAGAGGATGCGAATGGCCGGATCAGCCATCAGCGCCAGCAGTGCCTCGCGCTCTGTATTGGCGTCCATAACCCTGAGAATCGAACCGATCACGCGCGGATGGGTGCCTTCTGCGTCGCGCACGGCGATGGTGTAGAGCCCGTCCTGCGGCTCCAGCGCCTCCTTGGTGTCAGGCCGCCTCAGGCTAGCCCCGACAATACCCCAGCTCGGGTCCTTTCCCAGCAGATCGTCGACATAGACGGCCATATGCGCCCGGTGAAATGCGCCAATGCCCAGATGCACGATACCCGGCGTCACCTTGGTGCGGTCATATCCGGGCACATTCGTCCCGCCGGCAAGTTTGGCAAGGCTGGCGGAATTGAGGCGCGGTCTGGACACGGGGTATCTCCTCGGGACATGCGGCTCCCATCTTGTATGGAAGTTCGACGCAAGATAGAGCCTCTTTAGTGGCAAGCCCTTGCCGGAGCAAGCCCGCACCGGCATAACCCGGTTGAAGTTCAGGAGGAAATTCGTGACCAAGCGCATCGTCTCAATCGGGGAATGCATGATCGAGATGAGCGGCGGAGTGGACCGCACCTATCGTCTCGGCTACGCGGGGGACACGCTCAACACCGCCTGGTATCTGCGCGCCCTGCTCGGCAAGGATTGGTCGGTCGACTATGCCACCGCGCTTGGCGAAGATCGCTATTCCAACGACATCCGTACCTTCCTCGATGACAATGGCATCGGCACCGGCCACATCCAGACCATTCAAAATCGCCGCCCCGGCCTCTATCTGATCCACCAGGAGAAGGGTGACCGGCACTTCACCTATTGGCGCGATACCTCCGCCGCCAAGCTCCTGGCTGACGACAAGCCCGCCCTCGCCGAGGCCGTCGAGGGCGCCGAACTCGTCTATTTTTCTGGCATTACCCTCGCCATTCTCGCCCCGCGTGCCCGCGGCCGCCTGCTCGGCGCCATCGTCAAGGCCCGCGACAATGGCGCCAAAATCGCCTTCGACACCAATCTGCGTCCGGCTCTGTGGTCCTCTCCGCGCGTCATGGCCGGCGTGCTGACCGCCGCCGCCAGCCTCTGTGACATCGTCCTGCCCACCCACACCGATGAGGCCCCGCTATTCGGCGACAAGACCATCAATGACACCGCCGACCGCTATCTCGAGCTGGGTGTTGAGGAGGTGGTGGTCAAGGACGGCGCCAAGGAAGCGCTGATCGCCACCGCCAGCGAGCGGGTCTGCATTGCCCCCCCGCCTGTTGCCAATGTGGTCGATGCCACCGGCGCTGGCGACAGCTTCAATGGCGCCTATCTCTCGGCCCGTCTCAACGGCAAATCCCTGCGCGAAGCCGCCGAAGCCGCCCACCGCACTGCCGGCATCGTCATCGGCCACAAGGGTGCACTGGTGGATCCCAAGCTGGTGCGGTAAAGCACCCGCGCCATCTGTCCTCCCCCGCGAGCGGGGCTTCGAGGCGTCCCAAGGGGCAAATCGCTCCGGGGGAGCGATTTGAGACAAGAAGGCCATGAGGGCTAGGCCCGAATGGCAGGGACCGCCGTAAGGCGGTGGAGGGGGGGCCGCCCGCACGATGCCCGCCACGACCATCGCAGGTCGTCGCTCCACGTCCTCTGCAGAAAACCTCAGAACACGAATACCCTCTCGCTCGAGCCATTCAGTTCGGCGCGTGTCATACTCCGACTGCTCCGCATGCACAGGCCCGTCGATCTCAACGCAAAGCTTTGCCTTGGCGCAATAGAAGTCGAGAACAAATGGCCCGATCGGATGCTGTCGGCGAAAGTGCAACTTGAGCTGATCCCGCCGCAGCAGTGCCCATAGCGTCCGCTTCGGGGATTGTCATCGAACGCCGCAGAGACTTGGCGTGCTGCCGAATAAAGTCCGGTGCCCTCAACCATGCCTCCCGCCATTGCGCCCCCTCCGCCAGGCTAAGCGTTGTCCCCCTCCCCCGCAAGCTTGGGAGGAATACCGAGACACCACCGTCATCCAACTGTCATAAATTGACCAATCGGTAAAAACTTCATAGCGTCTCGCCTCAGCCGTCATCCGCCCGTCATTTGAAGCGGGCATGGAACGGTCTGCTCCCCTCAGTCGGGAAGCGCCAAGAACCGGTCGAAAACCGGCAGCCGGGAGTACGCCCCCGGCAAAGCGGCACCTCATTGGAGACGATCAGATGAACTTCTTCCCAGCCATTTCCCGGCGCAGCTTCCTGGCCGGGTCCGCCAGCGTTGGCGCCATGGTCGCCATGCACCCCTTTGCAGTCATGGCCCAGGCCAACCAGGCCCACCTGCGCATCATCGAGACGACCGATATTCACGTCGCCATCCTGCCCTATGACTACTATGCCGACGCCCCCAACGACACGATGGGTCTGGCGCGCACCGCTGCCATCATTGAAGACATTCGCGCCGAGGCCGGCAATGCCGTGCTGTTCGACAATGGCGACCTGATCCAGGGCAACCCGATGGGCGACTACATGGCCTATGAAAAGGGTCTCAACCAGGGTGACATCCACCCCGCCGTCGCCGCGCTCAACACCCTTGGCTACGACGCCGCCACCCTGGGCAATCACGAGTTCAACTATGGGCTCGAATTCCTCGATCGCGCCCTGGAAGGTGCCAATTTCCCGCTGGTGTCGGCCAATCTGGTACGCGGCACCGAACTGGGTGAAGACCCCACCAATGACGAGACCTATCTCGAGCCCTATCGAATCTTCGAGAAGGAACTGACCGACGGTTCGGGCGCCACCCACACCATCAAGATCGGCGTCATCGGCTTCCTGCCGCCCCAGATCATGACCTGGGATGCCACCCACCTCACCGGCAAGGTCGTGGTGCGCGACATCGTCGAGGCGGCCCAGGCCTGGGTTCCGAAAATCCGTGAGGAAGGCGCCGATATCGTCGTCGCCCTCTCCCACTCCGGCATTACCGGCGGCGAACACGTCCCTGGCATGGAAAACGCTTCGCTCCAGCTCGCCGCAGTCGAAGGCATCGACGTGGTCCTCACCGGCCACCACCATCTGGTCTTCCCGGGCCCAGCCTATGAAGGCATCGAGGGCGTTGACACTGCTGCAGGCACGCTCAACGGCAAGCCGGCCGTCATGCCGGGTTTCTGGGGCTCGCATATGGGTCTGGTAGATCTGCTGCTCGAAGTCGATGCCGATGGCAAGTGGAGCGTCGTGTCCCACACCTCCGAAGCCCGCCCCATCGTCGAGCGCATCGACAACAAAAATGTCCCCACCGTTGAATCAGTGCCGGAAGTCGAGGCTTCCGTTGCCGACGAACACCAGGAGACCCTCGACTATATCCGCCGCCCGGTGGGCGAGACCGCGGCACCGCTGCACTCCTATTTTGCACTCGTGGCCGATGATCCGTCCGTGCAGATCGTTTCTCAGGCCCAATCCTGGTACATCGCGCAGATGATGAAGGGCACCGAGTGGGAAAGCCTGCCGATCCTTTCGGCGGCTGCACCCTTCAAGGCCGGCGGTCGTGGCGGTCCGGAATATTACACCGACGTCCCCGTCGGCCCAGTCGCCATCAAGAACGTGGCCGACCTTTACCTCTACCCCAACACCATCCAGGCACTGGTCGTCACCGGCGCCGATGTCAAGAACTGGCTCGAACGCTCGGCCGGTATCTTCAACCAGGTCGAGGCCGGCGCCACCGATGCCGAACTCATCAACCCGGACTTCCCGTCCTACAATTTCGACGTCATCGACGGGGTCACCTACAAGATCGACCTCACCCAGCCCTCGAAATACTCTTCCGACGGCAAGGAAGTCCTCAACCCGGACGCCAACCGCATCGTCGACCTGATGTTCGACGGCGCCCCGATCGATCCGGAAGCCAAGTTCGTCATCGCCTCGAACAATTATCGCGCTGGCGGCGGCGGTTCCTTCCCGGGCACCGGCGCGGAGAACATCATCTTCATCGGCCCCGATACCAATCGCGACATCATCGTCCGCTTCATCATCGAAAACGGCACCATCAATCCCAAGGCCGACAGCAATTGGTCCC
>Ga0207829_100093_pt1 | contig 151081 bp, 153 predicted proteins | sample TtaePargueraPR_4_FD_187738 | JGI IMG/M metagenome (GOLD analysis project Ga0207829, IMG submission 187738) | Aerobic enrichment media microbial communities from Bioluminiscent Bay, La Parguera, Puerto Rico - Tt and P1 (SPAdes) | ecosystem: Environmental > Aquatic > Marine > Unclassified ... | reverse complement strand
AATAAAATGACTGTGTTAAATGCAATTAGGGCTAAACTAGTTCTGAGAATGTTCGCAGTGATAAAAAATGAAAAAATGTATATACAAAATTACATTAATCCCTTGTCTGTTTCATAAGAATAGGAGGGGAAATTGGGCTTATGGTAGATCGGTTTTGTCATTGAGATATGAAGGAGAGCACGAACGTTTCTCCTCCTCGAGAGGAGGAGTACGCCCCGACGAGTCGGGGTGGGAGGTGGTGTTGATTTTCTAACTCATTTTCAATAGGCTGTTCCGGAGGGCAGCCTTTTGTTTTGGCCGATGCCGGCGGCATCAAATGTTTATAGCCAATGTGGTTAGCGATTTATTCGACTCCGGCCGGAGTCGTACGTCCTGTTGTAATCCTTGGCTATAAACATACAAATCCGCCGGATTTTGTTTGGTCTTGCTTTTTAAACATAAGATAGCTACATTTAAACCGCTAAAAATTTAAACCGTTGAATTTGGGCCCTGAATATGACAGCCTCAACTTATTAAAGATTACTTTCTACGCAGATATCGTTAATAGATATTATATTTACCAATCATTCTTAAAAACAATACTATATGAGCTCAAACCATCAGATTATTGTACAAACATTAGTTGAACAAAAGCATCAGGAACTAGCACCCGAGAAATCATTATCCGATTTTTTCCATATTTATTCTACTGAACAAATACTTAAGGATTACGATTTGAATTACGAAGAAATTGAGAATGGTATTACTGATGGTGGAAATGATGGAGGAATAGATGGCATATACACTTTCGTTAATGGTGAATTAATTCAAAACATAAATGATATTGTTGATTCAAAGAAAAATGCAATAATTGAACTAATAATTTTACAAACTAAATTTACTAATGGATTTAGTGAGACTTCTATCGAAAAGTGTAATTCTTCCGCAATTGACTTACTAGATTTATCTAAAGATGTTGATTCCTTAAGAGCAGTTTATAATTTAGAATTAATAAAACAGTCAAAAATCTTTAGAGAACAATACAAAAAAATTATTTCAAAATTTCCTGAGCTTCATATATCATATTTTTATTGTACAAAGGCAATAGAGGTACATCCAAATACGGAACGAAAAAGAGAACTCCTTCAAAATACAATAGAAAATCTGTTTTCAGATGCTGAATTTTCATTTGATTTTATTACTGCTCAAAGATTATTAGAGTTATCAAGAAAAGAACAGACACGGGTTAAACAATTAGAATTAAATGACAATCCCATTTCGACTAAAGATGAAGGGTATATCGCAATCGCAACCTTAAAATCGTATTTTAATTTTATTACGAATTCGTCAAGCGTTTTACTTAAGTATTTTTTTGATGCAAACGTTAGAGATTATCAAGGCGGAGTCGAAGTTAATAAAGGAATTAAGGAAACATTAAACTCTGAAAATGAAGAAGATTTTTGGTGGTTAAATAATGGGATAACGATTACTGCTTCAAAGGCGACGTATTCAGGAAAGACTCTTACAGTTGAGGACCCTCAGATTGTAAATGGTCTTCAGACTTCTTTTGAAATTTATAATTATTTCAAAAAAAATCCTGGAGTTGAAGAAAATAGAAATTTACTAGTTAGAGTTATTACAACAAAATCAGAAAAAAGTCGACTGAAAGTAATTAGAGCAACTAATAGTCAGACAAGGGTTCCCCTTGCATCGCTTAGGGCAACAGAAGATATACATAGAGATTTAGAAGATTTCCTTGCCACTAAAGGGTTTTACTACGACAGACGTAAAAACTTCTATAAAAATCAAGGGAAACCAATTAATAAGATTATTAGTATAGAGTTTTTAGGACAAGCAATAATGTCAATTGTTTTACAAGAGCCTGATTATGCAAGAGCACGTCCTTCTTCTCTATTAAAAAATGATGCTGATTACAAAAGAGTTTTTAATCACGATTATCCAATTGAGCTTTATTGGAAATGCATTGAAATACAAAAGAAGGTGGAAGAGGTATTAAAAACTGAAGGTTATAGGTTTACAACTACCCAAATAGGTGATATTAAATTTCACGTTTCAGTTTACCTTGTCTCTCTCATTACAAAATCACAGACTCCTAGTGATTCTGAAATAGCAGAATTGGATTTGTCTCTTGTAACAAAAGACAAGATAAAATTAGCTATCGACAACGTATATGTTCTATATGATTCTTTAGGTGGTACAAATGCTGTTGCAAAAGGAAAAGAGCTAGTTAATGAATTAAAAGAGTTGATTAATGAAATCAATTAGGCGTTGGTAACGAAGTACATAATCCTCGCTCGTGCTAATTTCCAATAGAAGTACAACTCGAAAGCAGCAAATCAAACTTCATAACAACAATAAAAGCCGGCAAAAACCGGCTTTCTATCTATCTCTTTGCAAATACGGGTTTAGCCTTTTACTTTCTCAATCATGTGATTGATTACATGGGTATGCTCGTGCTGAGGGCTAAACATAACAATTTCGGCATCTTCGTTCACCTTTACATTATGCCCTGATGGCCAGTAGAAAAGATCTTTGGCCTTCACCGATTCCTCGACACCTTCGGCATCGGTGGTGGTAAGCACACCGCTAATTACATAGCCCCAGTGCGGGCATTGGCACATATTTCCTTCGAGCCCCATAAAAAGCGGGGTAGTATCGACACCCGCTGAGAGACTAAAATACTCGCCGCTGATTTTACCAAAACCGGTTGCATCGCCAAAATCGGTTTGCTGACGAATTATCGCGCCAGGAATCTCCATTTTGACTTCAATGTCATCTTTTAAAACTTTCATAATTGTTTCTCCTTGTTAGTTGGGATGAATTATCCGCTTCGGAAAGATATTGCTGCATCCGTTTCAGTCAATACCGGACTAGTATAACAGAGAACATGAAATAAGGACAATTGTTCGTTTTGCATCAGCGAGTAAGCCAATCGTAACACACGGCGGAAATAAAAGGGGATGGGTGAGATTGCTTCTCCCGATGCCAGTGAACTGGATCGGGATCGCAATGACAAGGTAAGGTAATAGAATAGGGCAGCGGACAATGGAGTATATCGTTCAAGCACGATTAACTACTGTCCGCTGCCTTGTACCAATAATAAACAAGTCATTGCGATACCGGTGAGTGAAACGAATCGGGAGAAGCAATCTCTTTTAAAAAAGGATGCCAGCGGCATCAAATGGTTATAGCCAATGTGATTAGCGATTTATTCGACTCCGGCCGGAGTCGTACGTCCTGTTGTAATCCTTGGCTATAAACATACAAATCCTCCGGATTTTGTTTGGTCTTGCTTTATAAACCGTTGAGTTTTTCACCTGCTCCACCAATTTGTAATCGGTGTACAATTCAGAAGAATTTAAGTAACAGGATTCTGCCTTTGGCTGAGGTACGGATTACATCCCGAAGCTTCGGGACGCACCGGCAATTTAGCAGCAGCAAAGATCAAAGCAAACTTTCAGCTAACTCTCCCTCATTCCCTCTCTTTGTGAGAGAGAGGGACAATTGTGTCGAAGGCACAATCAGGGTGAGTCAATAAATTCTGAAACAGATTTTGCTACTGATTTTCATTTGACTTCATAAAAAAAAGCCGGCAAAACCGGCTTTCTTTATTATATCGTTGCAATGATTAGCAATCTGATCCTTTTCCTTCCGCTTGTTCTTTAAACCAGCTAAGCGGGTGCGAAGTTGGGCGCTCGATTGGCATACCGTAAATACGGTCGTTAACCAACGATGCAAGTACTCCCAATGCACGCGATACTCCAAACATTACGGTGTAGAAGGTATATTCCTTAATTCCGTAGTGATACAGCAACGAACCACTGTAAGCATCAACGTTAGGCCATGGATTTTTAATTTTTCCAACCGAACCCAAAATTGGAGGAACAACGCGGTACAACTGGTTTGCCAGGTTCACCATTTTGTCGTCTTTAATGTACTTGTTGGCAAATTCCTGTTGTGCGGTAAAACGTGGGTCGGTTTTACGCAATACAGCGTGTCCGTATCCCGGAATTACGCGGCCGCTCTCCAGTGTATGTTTACAGTATTCGGCTACCTGCTCGTCGGTAGGTGTATCGGTATCCAGTTCTTCGATCATTTCGAAAATCCAGAAAATAACATCCTGGTTCGCCAGTCCGTGTAATGGTCCGGCCAAACCGGTCATTGCAGCAGCGTAGCAGTAATAAGGATTACTCAGTGCCGAACCTACCAGGTGTGCAGTGTGTGCCGATACGTTTCCACCCTCGTGGTCGGCGTGGATAATCATGTAAAGGCGGAACAAACGACGAACTTCTTCCGAGTCATGCCCCATCATGTGCGCCAGGTTACCGGCCCAGTCTAAACGTGGGTTAGGCTCAATGTGGTCGCTGTTAAAGAACTGACGACGGTAAATGTAGGCTGCAATACGTGGTAAACGTGCAATCAGGTTCATTACATCTTCGTAGGTGGCATCCCAGAAATATTTTTTGTTTACACCGGCACGGTATGCTTTCTGGAAAGTCGACTCGGTTGCCATAGAAAGAATAGCCGCGCTAAACTGTGTCATTGGTTTCGATGTTTTTGGCATCGCATCAATTACATCGAAGGTATGTTGCGGTACGTGTGCACGTGTAGCCAGGTCTCTCGACAGGTTCAAGGCATCTTCCTGCGACGGGATTTCCCCGATCAGCATCAGGTAAAGCAGTCCTTCAGGGATTGGTTCGCCATCAGGATTTATTTTTGGCAGTTTCTCGCGCAATTCAGGAATTGAATAACCTTTAAAACGGATTCCTTCTTCGGGATCGAGTTTTGAAGTGTCGGTAACCAAAAGCGGTATACCTTTCATTCCGGTTAATACTTGCCCGAGTTTTACTTCACCCAGTACCACATCGGCATGTTCACTTTTGAGTCTTTGGAACTCCTTAGCGCACTTATTCGCTTTCTGGTAAAATCTGTACTTAATGTATTCCATCTGTTATTGTTATTGATTTATTTAATTAATGCATATTTCGGATTATGGCATCGGCAAATTCAGAAGTCGACAGCAGTGTAGCTCCTTCCATTTGCGCATGCAGATCGCTGGTTACTTTACGTTTTGCAAATACGTGTTCCATTGCATCGTAAACGTGCTCTGCTGCCAGATTCCATCCCATATATTCCAACATCATAACCGCCGACAGGATCAGTGATCCCGGGTTAGCTTTACCGGTTCCGGCAATATTTGGCGCTGTTCCGTGGGTAGCCTCAAAAATGGCATAACCACTTTGGTAGTTGATATTTGCTCCCGGCGAAATTCCAATTCCACCCACCATTGCTGCCAGCTGATCCGACACGTAATCGCCGTTCAGGTTCATGGTAGCAATTACCGAGTGATCCCACGGATGCAGTAACGACTCCTGTAAAAAGGCATCGGTGATACAATCTTTTACGATCACTTTTCCGGCTTTTTTAGCTTCATCCAGCGCTTTGTTGGCATCGAGTTCGCCTTTCTCCTTTTTCAGGGTTTCATATTGTCGCCAGGTAAAAGTTTGTTCGGCAAATTCAGTTTCGGCCAAATCGTAGCTCCAGTTTTTAAAAGCTCCCTCGGTAAATTTCATAATGTTTCCTTTATGAACGATGGTAACCGATGGCAACTGGCGATTGATGGCGTACTCGATAGCGGCTTTTGTTAAGCGCTCCGATCCGTCTTTTGAAATAGGTTTTACACCAAACGACGACGACTCGGGAAAACGAATCTTATCGACGCCCATTTCGTTAATCAGAAAATCGCGAAACTTTTTCGTCTCTTCTTCGCCCATCATGTATTCGATACCGGCATAAATGTCTTCGGTGTTTTCGCGGAAAATGTGCATGTCCACCATCGACGGGTAACGAATAGGCGAGGGCACCCCTTTAAACCATCGCACCGGGCGCACACAAACGTACAAATCAAGCGTTTGGCGCAAAGCCACGTTCAACGAACGTATTCCGCCACCAACGGGTGTTTGCAGCGGGCCTTTAATACCGATGAGGTATTCTTTAAAAGCTTCAATGGTTTCATCGGGCAGGTAACTTCCGGTTTCGTGGTAGGCTTTTTCGCCGGCCAGCACTTCTTTCCATGTAATCTTTTTAGTGTCGCCGTAGGCTTTAGCCACAGCAGCATCAATTACACGTTGTGAAGGCAGGCTGATATCCTTTCCGATTCCATCGCCCTCGATATAAGGAATGGTCGGATAATCCGGCACTACCAACTTCCCGTTAATTATTTTGGTTTTTTCTGTCATATCACTAATATTTCTCGCAGATTTCGCGGATTGCCGCAGAAAGAATATTTGCGCAATCAGCGAGCAATCTTTTAATCAGCTTCTCTATAAATTGTTTACTATCCTTTTAATATTGTTTGAAATGTTATCCGAATTGAAATTTACCAGTATTCCAAGTTTCTTATCGGAGAGTTTCAGATAAGTCAGCACTTGTTTGTAGTGTACATCTGACAAAGCCTCAACTGATTTTAACTCGATAATTACTTTATCTTCTACCAAAATGTCAATTCTGAATCCCTGTTCAAACTTTATTTCTTCGTATACAAATGGCAGTGCCACTTGTCGTTTTATAACGTATCCTAATTTTTCAATTTCGTAACTTAAAGCTGTTTCGTAAACCGATTCAAATAGCCCCGGTCCCAGTGAATTGTAAACTTTGAAAATCGCTCCTCTTACGTCATAAGAAATTTGATTTTCAATTTTATCCATTCTGCTTTATTTGTTTTGTTTCTCGCAGATTTCGCGGATTACCGCAGATATATAATTGGCGTTATCTGCGCCATCTGCGAGAAACTCTTTTCTTAATTCAGTTTTGCCTGTAAATTTTCGTCCAGCGCTTCCAAAAACTGCTCAGTAGTTAAATAGTGCACTTCCTGAAGTTCTTTACCGTGAATGATCAAGGCCAGGTCTTTGGTCATTTTGCCCGATTCTACGGTTTCAATACAAACTTGTTCCAGCGCATGTGCAAAATCAATCAGTTCCTGGTTTTCGTCCAGTTTTCCGCGGAAAGCCAAACCTCGTGTCCATGCAAAAATCGATGCAATCGGATTCGTTGATGTTGGTTTTCCCTGCTGGTGCTGACGGAAGTGGCGTGTTACCGTTCCGTGAGCTGCTTCGGCTTCCATGGTCTTCCCATCAGGAGTAACCAGTGTTGATGTCATTAATCCCAGCGAACCAAAACCTTGTGCTACGGTATCGCTTTGTACATCGCCGTCGTAGTTTTTACAAGCCCAAACAAATCCGCCTTCCCACTTCAGGGCTGCGGCTACCATATCGTCGATCAAACGGTGTTCGTACCAAATTCCTTTGGCTTCGAATTTTTCGCGGTAATCGTTTTCGTAAACCATCTGGAAAAGGTCTTTAAATCGACCATCATAGGCTTTTAAGATAGTATTTTTTGTTGACATATACAGCGGCCAACCTTTGTCTAGCGCTTGATTCATACATGAATGAGCAAACCCGATAATCGATTCATCGGTGTTGTACATTGCCATGGCCAGTCCGTTTCCTTCGAAATCGAAAACTTCGTGCGAAATAGGTTCGCTGCCGTCTTCAGGTGTAAAAGTGATTGTTAACTTACCTTTTCCTTTGGTAAGGAAATCGGTAGCACGGTACTGATCACCAAAAGCGTGACGACCGATGCAAATTGGCTGTTTCCAACCCGGTACCAAACGCGGAATGTTCGAAATCATGATTGGCTCGCGGAAAACTGTTCCGCCCAAAATGTTACGGATAGTACCGTTTGGCGACTTCCACATTTTTTTCAGGCCGAATTCTTCCACACGAACTTCGTCGGGCGTGATGGTGGCACATTTTACACCAACACCATATTTCTGTATGGCGTGGGCTGCGTCTATTGTAATTTGGTCGTCGGTGGCATCGCGGCTTTCCATTCCCAAATCGTAATATTTCAAATCAATATCAAGATAGGGGAGAATGAGTTTTTGTTTGATGAAATCCCAAATTACCCGGGTCATTTCATCACCGTCGAGCTCGACAACCGGATTTTGTACTTTGATTTTTTGCATGGTCCTAATTAATTAATTTACTGGTTATAATAAAATGAAGATAGCTCGTAAAGGCGCAGAGACGCCAAGTTTAATTCTTAGCGCCTTCGCGGCTTTGCGAGATTTCTTATGCGTTTTGTTGTTTGATCAGATTTAATGCTGATCCGGCTTTAAACCATTCAATCTGTTGCGCATTGTAAGTGTGGTTCAGTTTAATGGCATCTTTTGAACCATCAGCGTGAACGAGCTCAACAATAAGTGCTTTGTCCGGTGCAAAATCTACCAGATCAACAAAGTTGAATACATCGTCTTCCTGTACCAGATCGTAATCGTTTTCGTTCGCGAAGGTCAATCCTAACATTCCCTGTTTTTTCAGGTTGGTTTCGTGGATACGTGCAAACGATTTAACGATAACTGCTTTTACACCCAAATGACGTGGTTCCATGGCGGCATGCTCGCGCGACGATCCTTCACCGTAGTTATGATCGCCAACCACAACCGTTGGAATTCCTTCGGCTTTGTACTGGCGCTGAACGGCAGGAACTGCATCGTATTCGCCGGTAAGCTGGTTTTTCACTTTGTTGGTTTCGCCATTAAACGCGTTAACGGCCCCAATCAGCATGTTATTCGAAATATTATCAAGGTGACCACGGAAACGTAACCACGGTCCGGCCATTGAAATGTGGTCGGTGGTACATTTTCCTTCGGCTTTAATCAGCAGTTTGGCACCGGTGATATTCTGTCCGTCCCATTTTTCGAAAGGCGATAAAAGCTGCAAACGATTCGAGTCGTCAGCCACATTTATCACAACGTTTGAACCGTCTGCTGCCGGAGCCTGGAATCCCGGATCTTTTACATCAAAACCTTTGCTCGGAAGTTCTTCGCCTGTTGGCAGGTCGAGTTTTACTTCTTCGCCGTTTTTGTTGGTCAGGGTATCGGTAGCCGGATTAAAATCCAAACGACCGGCAATGGCCAGCGCTGTCACCAGCTCGGGCGATGTTACAAAAGCGTGGGTATTCGGGTTGCCGTCGGCACGTTTCGAGAAGTTACGGTTGAACGAGTGTACAATCGTGTTTTTCTCTCCTTTTTCCGCTCCGGGGCGCGCCCACTGTCCGATACATGGTCCGCAGGCATTGGCAAATACTTTGCCGCCGATTTTCTCGAAGGTATCGATAAATCCATCGCGTTCGATGGTGTAACGCACTTGCTCCGATCCCGGCGTAATGGTGAATTCTGCCTGGGTAACCAAACCTTTCTCTTCGGCTTGTTTGGCAATCGACGCAGCACGCGAAATATCTTCGTATGATGAGTTGGTACAGCTACCAATCAATCCTACAGAAACTTCCATTGGCCAACCGTTGGCTTCGGCTGTTTCTTTCATTTGCGATATAGGAGTGGCACGGTCAGGGGTAAATGGCCCGTTTACGTGTGGCTCCAGTTCGGAAAGGTTGATCTCGATCAACTCGTCGTAATATTGTTCAGGATTTGCATAAACTTCGGCATCGGCATCAAGGTGTTCTTTTACCCCGTTGGCCAGTTCGGCTACTTCTGCACGACCTGTGGCGCGTAAATAACGCTCCATGCTTTCGTCGTAAGCAAAAATACTTGTGGTGGCACCCACTTCGGCACCCATGTTACAAATGGTTCCTTTACCGGTTGCTGAAAGCGATTTGGCACCTTCACCAAAATATTCGATAATCGCTCCGGTTCCACCTTTTACGGTAAGGATTCCGGCCACTTTAAGAATTACGTCTTTTGGAGCTGCCCAGCCACTCAATTTTCCGGTGAGTTTTACACCGATCATTTTTGGCATCTTCAGCTCCCAGGCCATTCCTGCCATCACGTCAACAGCGTCGGCACCACCAACACCAATGGCAACCATTCCCAGTCCTCCCGCGTTAACGGTGTGCGAGTCGGTTCCAATCATCATTCCTCCCGGGAATGCATAATTTTCCAAAACCACCTGGTGAATAATCCCGGCTCCCGGTTTCCAGAAACCTATTCCGTATTTGTTGGAAACGGACTCCAGGAAATCAAAAACTTCCTTGTTAGCGGTTTTTGAAACGGAGAGGTCGGTTTTTCCTTCTACCTGCGCCTGGATCAAGTGATCGCAATGCACGGTGGACGGAACGGCTGTCCGCTTTTTTCCTGAGTTAATAAATTGAAGCAATGCCATCTGTGCAGTGGCGTCCTGCATGGCTACACGGTCGGGAGCAAAATCAACATAATCTGCTCCGCGTTTAAAGGCAGCTAATTCCTGCGCTGCAAACAGGTGAGAATAAAGAATTTTTTCTGCGTACGTCATTGGCTTATTCAGAATGCCTTTGGCTTGTTTCACCTTCTCGGGGAGTTCTGAATACACTTTTTTTACTAGGTCTAAATCAAACATAAGAAATTTAGTTTTTTTGAATATTGTCGGCGTATTAATTTTCGCTTTTACTAACAATAAATATCGTGAAAAGTTGACTGATTTCCTATAGAAATTTATTATCGCAGTTCACTGATATCAATAAATGCCGAATATAAATAAACCATAATATAAGTTTTCTATTTGTAATTTTAATCACATAACTGGGCCGGGGAGATTTGATATATATCAATGTGCCGAACTAACGTAACGGGGGATTTATTACTGTGTGATATTCAGTGTATTAGTCGAAGGATTTATACAATAGGTGCAACGCAGATTGTGTTATGTTATGAAACATGTTGCTGAATGCGCTTAAAAGCTAGCTTAGAGCTGATTATAGCCATCGGAATTCCAGCTCCGGGAACGGTTGATGCACCCACATAAAAAACGTTTTTATATTTCTCGTCGATATTGCGTGGGCGCATAATGCCAATCTGGTTCATATTATGCGATAGCCCGAGTCCGGCGCCACGGTGCAAATTAAAGCGGTTTTGCCACACTTGCGGGGTGTAAATGGTTCTTGAAACGATCTCGTTTTTTATGTTTTTTCCTATTCTTTCCGAGAAATCTTCAATAATACTGTCAACGATCTGGTCTTTATCCGACCAGTCTTGTTTGTGGTAGAGGTTGGGCACCGGGCACACAAAAAACAGGCTTTCGCAACCTTCGGGTGCACAATCGTTATTGTGTTTCGAGAGGACATTTACATAATAGTAGGGTTTTTGCAATGTTCCCGGATTCTTCATCACATTCTCGGCATAGTCTTTATAATTCGTTCCCAGGTAGTAGTTGTGATGATTTACCTGTGGCAGTTTGCATTTTAGCCCGATGTAGAAAGTCAGGTAACCCATAGTCCAGCTCATTTTATCGAGTTTGGCAGGAGCATAAGCAGGCCGTTTAAAAATATTCCCTCTGAACCAGGCAGCATCCGAATTGATGAGGTAACTGTCGGCCGACCAGCTTTTACCGTTTTGGTCGGTAAGCGATTGAAGTACTCCATTGTTTTCGGTAAATCCCTTGATCTCGGTGTTGTAATGGATTTTTACGTTTTCCTTGTTCAGGACATCTACAAAACCTTCAACAATTTTGTACATCCCGCCTTTTACGTTGTAGTAGCCGTCGTGTTTAAATTCGGTGTACGAAAGCAGGCTGTAAATGCCCATGGTATCGAAAGGCGTGCGCCCCAGGAAAAAGGCCACGAGCGAGATAATCTGTTGCGCCTGCGATGATGAAAAATAGTTGGTAACGTGGTTCCAAAAGCTTTTGAACAATACCGGAATATGCACCGGGTTTACGCGCATTAAAGCCCAAACATAACCCGCCAGCGAATCGAAGTTTTGTTTGATCACAATATCAACGGTATCGTGAAATAGCGCACCGGCTTTGTCCATGTAGCGTTCAAATTTTTCTTTAAAGTCGGGTTCGATATCGGCAAACTGTTCGGCCAGTTTATCGATGTTTTTGTATAAGAAATAGGTTTTATCGTCGCCTCTGAAATTTACCGTGTACAGCGGGTCCAGTTCCACATATTCAAATGGAAGTTGAATGCTACACTCTTTCGCAAATTCTTCAAATTCGTACGACATGCTGAAAAAACTGGGACCGGTATCGAAGGTAAAACCATCTTTTTTTATCTGGTTCAGTCTGCCACCGGCTTGTTCGTTCTTTTCCAGGATCTCCACCTCGTAACCATTTTTTACTAAGCGGATTGCTGTGGCCAGGCCACCTATTCCGGCACCTACTATCAAAACCTTTTTCTTCATTATTTCTCCAGTTTTGTTTTTAAGTCAGGATAAAGTTCGTCTTTCACCCATTTAAAATTGGGTTCAAATTTTAACGCTTTCTCGTATATAACCTGCGCTTTCGTCAATTCGTTCAATTCTTCGTACGATTGCCCGGTTAAACTCAGTAAACTCAGGTAATTCCAGTCGTTCTCCAGTTCTGCGGGTTTCTTTTCCATCTGTTCAATGGCCAGTAAAAAGTGCTCGATGGCCACTTCTTTCGATCCGCCAAAAACAGCCGGCATGTAAAAATAGGCGTTGCCATATTGGACGTGGGCAAAGGGCAGTTCATTGTTTTGTTCCAACGAAAGGTCAGCATGTTTAATACTTCGTCTTCCGTAAATTGGCGCTTTTATGGGCTGAATTCCAATTTTAAATCCCCAGAAAGCCGCTTTGTAGGCATTGATCAGTGCCGGATTAAACTTCTTTTCCTCCAGAGTCTCGAGGTTTTCCTCAGCCAGATCAAGATAGTTTTTGGCTTCTTTTTTCTTATCCGCTCCCAAACAATAACCTATGTAACCGTATTGGTAGTTGACCAGTTCGTTGAGATAGCCGGTATTTTCTGTTTTGTTTTGCTCCAGGCTATCGATAATGGTTTTCCACTCGTCCATCCGGTTGTTAATGTAAGCCAGGTAAATTTTTTCCTTGTTCGAAGCAAAAGCACTTACGGAAAGGAAAAAAACCAAAAACAGTGTGATTATGATATCGTTCTTCCTTTCCATTGGTAGGCTTTTTTTGATTTATTGAGAAATGCTTTTATAATGAAAATACCCAGCACCACTTGTTGCGGAATGGCCAGTATTAGGTTTTTTAGCGGGTTTTGATGGCTGATAAGGCTAATTAAAATGCGAATAGTTACAAGCATTAACAGATACGTGAAAATGAGCGTTGTTGGCAAGGCGATAAGAACTGGAATAAAGCCCAACGTGGTGATCAGCCAAAAAAGAACCGCCAGCAACGCGGAGTTTCCGAAGAACATAATTACATTTTTTGAGAATCCGTTTACAGCGTCGTTGAACGAATTGTACATACGGCAGGAAATGGAAGCGTTTCCCGATAAACAAGCGATTTGAATTCCATCTTTCTTGAAATATTGGGCTATTGCAATGTCTTCCACTTTATTGTTCCGAAAGGTGTGATGTGGTTGTTTGTCACGGTATGTTTTGGCATCGAAGAGCATAAATTGCCCATTTGCCGCTGCCATTGATGAAAAGGGCAGAAGCCTGACAAAAACCAGTGGCAATAAACTGAGTAGAATAAAATTCATATTCGGAACCGTCAAATATTCACCCCAGCTGTGCATGTTTTGTTTGGGGAAAATAGAGAGCAAACCAAGTTGGTGTTTTTTAAGTTTGGCAATTGTTCCGGCGATTATTGCTCCCGAAATTCGTACATCAGCATCCAGAAATAACAAGTAACTCCCTTTTGCTTTTTGGCCCAGTTGGTAACAACCATAGTTTTTCCCCAGCCAACCATCAGGGAGCCTGTCGGAATTAAAAAGCTGAAAACGTTGATCTGTTTTTGTGTACGATTCAACAATCTCTGCGGTTTTATCGGTCGACTGATCGTTAAACACCAAAACCTCAAAATTTTGCCACTTCTGCTGTTGGATGTCCGTGAGTAAACTGGCAATGTTTTGTTCTTCGTTACGCGCCGGAATAAGAATGGAAACGAGCGGATTAAAATCGTTTGGGCAAGGGGGAAGTGGCTGCCTGAAAATTGCATTCAACAAAACAACCCCAAGTTGAATCGCCGTAAAAATGAATATGATCCATGCTGCAATTATCATCTTTAAATTTCTTTTTTAGCCTGCGTTTCCAGGCATTTGTTGTAAAAGGAGTTGTATGCGCTTTCAATTTCAGCACTGTTCCAGGCTCCGGTGTAGTTGTGCAGATTAAAAAAAACATTGGGTTTCGCATCAGCAAAATAATCGATGAGGTTGGCCTGAAAAACGATCTGGATATCATTTTTTGTGCGCTGCAAAATCTTTTCAATTCCCTTCTCAAACACAAATTTGTTCTGGTAAATGCTTTTTATGTTTCCTTGAGGAAACAGCAAAACCAGATTCTTTGCATCCGACAATAATTCGGCGGTGTAATTAAAAGTTTCAATAATCGACTTCGATCGTTTTTTAATGGAAAAGCCCCCGGTATACTGGAAAAACCAGTTTCTACGAAGCTCCTCTTCCAGCATCATAAAGTGGTATTTGCGTTTAAAGAGTTGCTGATTTACATACAGGGTCCAAATGCCATCCCACCAACTCACGTGGTTGCAGATCAATAGTATGGGCAAACCTTTATCCTCGATCGTGCCATTGATGGTAAACGACTGAAAGTGACGTTTCATTTTCCGGATTACATAATGCCTGAAAAACGGATCGAGGAGAAAATTATGTTTTGCTTTTATGATCAAAGTTTTAGTTTAAAGTTAAGAGTAACAGGGCAAAAAATAAAGTCTGAATGCCAAAAACCACTGGCGCTATCCGGTTTTTTGTATTTATTTTCAGCAAGTTGATGACCAGTGAAAAAAGCAGGGCCAAAACAAACCAGGCCACATAGTTACGTCGCGGAACCGGAGATTGGTCAAAAGTCCACATAGACAATTGTGGTGCTATCTGTTCCAATAAAACATCGTAGGCCAGCAGTAAAAAGGCTGCCCCAAAAATTTTTATTGCCGCATGCCAGTTGGTTTTTTCCATCACTGAATTGGAGACATAAACAAGCAAAAGCCAGTTCAACCCGATAATTAGCGGCGTGTTAAACAATTTTATACCCAACCCGCGCCCGTAGGTGTAGCTGCCAAAAATAGCTCCGGTGTTTACTCCAATTAGCTCCACAATAAAGCTGGAGGCATAAATAGAAACGAAGGCGAGTATTGCTTTTTGTGAAAACTTGCCGTGAAATAAGGCTACAATAAAAGAGCTCAACAGCAAAGCAAATGGCGTTAAAAGCACAAAAAACGAGCGGGAAGCGGGAATGGAAAGGCCTGCAAATCCAACAGCATAAAAAATGAGGAGAAACAGAACAAAGTATCGGTAATTTGCCTGTAATGAATTTGCTATGTTTTTTGTGCCAATCATTTTTTAGTTCGTTTTTTGATTTGTTCAATCAGCAGCAGATTGTATAAAATCATGCTGAAAGCATAGGCAAAATCTTCAACGGGAATAGTGAAAATCCGTATTCCCAGGTTTTCGTCGTTGTTATACCACACCACTTCTCCTTCGATATATGATCCGGTCAAAATACCGTTTACGATGAGGAACGGAACAAGGATGACACCGAAAGTGATAAAAAACGAACGGGGAATTCTGCTGTTTAAAAGTAAAGACAGCAACAAAGCAACCGCCAGTTTTAGCGAAATGTAAAATGTGTAGCTTTTCTCGGTGTTAAAAACGGCTATCAATAAGCACAAAACAATTAGTGCTATTATCAATGCCATATTTATTGACTTTGGTATTTCCAGCTTTGGAAAATATTCGCGGACGGATTCGTGCAGGAAAATACTGGCATACGGTATAACAATAAAAAACAGGATTTCCTCCAATGGGAGAGAGAACAAATAAATGCCGGATAAATATTCCGGGTTGAAGCCCCAAATGCCACGATTGGTAAAACTCACATCAAAAACAACATACACCAAAGCCACCAGCAGAATGGAAGGGAAAACATATTTCCACTGTTTGTAAAACTGCAGTCGTTTATCGAAACTGAGCAGCAAAGGCACTGCGCCGGAAGCCGTAAGTAGTATAAAGTACAATGACATTTATTTCTTTAAAAAACGAAATTGAAAGATCAGTAATCCATAGTTGTCGAAATCGCGTACGTTCTTTCCACGATGGTGTGCAAGATGCGCTTCGCGAACTGCCCTGAGGTATTTGTTTTTTGTGTGGGTTAAAAAGGGAATGTTGAGCCGTTGGTGGATCATTACGTCGTGAATGGCAAAATAGGTGAGCCCGTACAAACTAATACCAATGCCCAGTGCAATTAATGCTGAGATTTGAAAGAAGAAACCAACGATGAGGACAACGATTGCCGGAATGGCGTAAACGAGGAAAAAGTAGTCGTTCTTTTCAAAACCGGGTTTGTACAACTCGGTTTGCGATGCATTTTTTTTGTGGTCGTTTACATGATGATCGCGGTGCCATTTCCATAAAAAGCCATGCATCACAAATTTATGGTTCGACCAGGCTACGAACTCCATAAAACAAAAGGCTGCTATGGCAATTAGTATATTCACGTTTTTACTTTTAAATGTTCTTCAACGCGTTCGTATATCTTTTTAAACCAAACGGTGTAGTTCTCCGGATTGTTCTTTACATCCGTTTTTAATTCTTCGAAGTTGATATATTTCCAATTGGAAACTTCATCGGCATTCGGCTCCGGCTTATCATCACTAAAACCAATAAAAACACGGTCGAGTTCGTGTTCGGTAAGCTGGTTGTCTAATTCTTCCTTGTAAGTAAAAGCAAATATTTCCTGCAAGGGAGCTTTCATTCCCATCTCTTCCATTAATCTGCGATTGGCCGCATCAAAACTGGTTTCTTCAGGGTAGGGATGACTGCAGCAGGTGTTGGTCCACAGCCCGTTGGAGTGGTACTTGTTCAAGGCCCGCTGATGAATGAGCCATTCGCCCTTCGAGTTGACGATAAACACAGAAATGGCCCGGTGAAGCAACCCTTTCAGGTGCGCCTCCATTTTTTCCATCTCACCAAGTACTTTGTCGTTTTCGTCAACCAGGATTACTTTTTCTATTTTGTTGTTGTTCGTCATACCAGTCCGAGATTATAGAGTGTTTTTGCTTTAACCATGATCAACATTTTTTTGTAGTTCGGAATTCGTACCCTGTTTTGCAGAATTTCCGAGGCAGGAGTTTCTTTTAACTTATTTAGCAGTAAACGATAATAATAATAAGCCAGCAGAACGGCGAGTTTAGATTTTCCGGGAAGCTTTTTAATACCTTCGTAGGCGGTTTTAAAATCAGCTTCGATATCTTTTACAATGCGTTTTTTTTCTTCGTCGCAAAATTCTTTACTGCATAATTCCGCAAAATAAGTCCGGCCCAGTGTTTCCGTGTCTTCACGCAGGTCGCGCAAAAAATTTACTTTCTGAAAAGCAGAGCCGAGTTTCATGGCAGGTGTTACCAGCTCGTCGAATTTTTCCTGATCACCGTCGCAAAAAACTTTCAAACACATCAAACCAACCACATCGGCCGAACCGTAAATATACTGGTTGGCCTCCAGTTTTGTTTTGTACTCTTTTTTCTCCAGATCGTATCTCATGCTGGTAAGAAAAGCTTCGACATGAGCCAGCGAAATATTATATTTCTTTACCGTGTACTGAAATGCCTGAAGAACCGGATTAAGACTGATGCCCCTTTTCATGGCATCTTTAAAATCTTCTTCGAATTTATTCAGCAGGTAAGCCTTGTCGTTTTCGTGAAAAGTATCAACGATTTCATCAGCCAAACGAACAAAACCATAAATGCTGTAAATAGCATCGCGATGTGGTTTCTGCAATAAACTGGTTGCATACGAAAAAGACGTGCTGTAACTGCAGGTTACAACTTTCGAAATCTTTATTGAACAGGCGTTGTACAATTTCATATGCATTCAAGTTACTAATAAAATCGCAATGCATTATAAGCTCAACCAACTGATAAATCAGGGACTATTTACAAAATAAAGTATATGCGTATTATTCGTAACTAAACAACGCAGAATAATGCTGTTTTGTTTATTTACAGGTGAGTTAAAGCAATGGGGGATAAGAAGAAAAGCGAAATTGTTAGATTCTTACAATGCAAGAATCGGGTAGCCATCCCTGGTTGCCATCGGCCAGTTTTATTTCCGTCCAGCTGTCGAGCTGATCGGTAATTTCCAGTTTTAAACCTTCGTAAATCAGGAACAGATCGGTACCGGTTTCGCTTGGCGAACTTTTTACCGTAACACGCGGACAAAAAACAATGGCTGTGTTCCGGTTATTGATTCTTGCTTTCTGTTGTGCTGCATGCGAAACTGCAAAAACCGATAAAAGAACGGCTACAATGCCAAACCAAAACGAAAGGCGTTTTACGGCCACGGTTTTACTAAAGAAAAAGGCACCGAGCAACAAAAGGAACAATACAAACGAAACAATGCTGATGTAAGCCCAGGTGTCGGCTGGGTATTTATTCATCACCGAATCTTTCCAGCGCAGGAAAAACGGTTTGGGCAATTCCTCGATTTGTGTTACCACATACTGGTTGGCCACCTGCAGGTTAAATGCAATGTCTTCGTCGTGTGGTGCCAGCACTTTGGCGCGCTCGTAATTTAAAATGGCGTTGTTAATGTCGCCGGTTTTAAAATAGGCATTTCCCAGATTGAAATATACTTTTGCCGACTCTTCTCCGCTGGCTAAAATCTGCTCGTAAGTAGAAACGGCTTGCTGGTATTCTTCTGTGGTGTAATAAGCGTTGGCTTTTTCCCAAAGTTGCTCATTTGTTTCCTGTGCGAAAGCAAAAAACGGAGCTATAAGTAATATGAATATTATTATCTTCTTCATTGTTCTAGCGTTTAATTTGTTTTTCAAAACGGCTCATTGTGGTCTCAGCCTTCTTATACAAATCATGGCGTGCTTCCGATCCTCCTGAAGGAGCGTAGCGTGCAAACTCGCACTGGTCAACAACTTCTTCAAAGTCTTTAATTACTTCATCGGCAACATTGCGGTCCTTTAGTTTTGCCACAGCATTTTCGCGGTTAAGGTCAGCCACCGGAATTCCCAGTTTGTCGCTCAGGTAACCCCAGAAAGCTTTTAAAATAGCATCGTGGAAAGCTTCGTTGTTGTTTTGTTTCATATAACCGGCAGCCGCTTTCAAACGTTTTACAGCCACGCGGCTGGCCTTTTTATTACGTACCAGTGCAATGTTGGCATTTTCGCGAGCCTTTTTACGGTACACGAAATACAGCACCACAAACAGTACGGCAGTAATCAGGTAAATCAAATAAAAGATAGTGCTTCCGTAGAACGTATGTCCTTTTACCTGTAACATCGGTTTCCCCTGTTTGATGAAACGGATATCCTGTCCGATCAGCTGCAGGTCTTCTTTTCGTCGTGAGCTGATAACCGTAGTCGCTTGCTCTTCAGTTCCTTTTTCAACGTGCAGCGTGTAAGCCTCGGTTGATTTGGTTACATACTTTCCTGTGGCCGGGTTGAAGTACGCAAACTTGATCGGCGGAATTTCATAGTCGCCCTCAAAACGTGGCTGGAACAGGTACTCAATGGTTTTATTTCCTGAAACGCCGTTGTCGTTAGCCTGTACATTGTCGGTTGCACGCGGGTCGTACACTTCAAAATCACTTGGTAACTCCAGTTCAGGAGAACGCACCAGACGGATATTTCCGTTACCCGATATTTTCATGGTAAGCGTAACCGCATCGTTAGTGGTAACATCGGTGCTGCTGATTTCCGACGAAACATTAAAGTTCCCCACACCGCCCATAAAATTGGCCGGCTCGGTTGGCAGGTCTTTTACATTCACCGAAACGGCATCGCTGGTTACCCGTGCTCTTACCGTGCGGTAATTATCAAAGAAATCATCGAAAAAACTACGCGCTTTTACCCGTTGGCGAATAAGCAGTGCCATGCTAAATGGCTCAATTGTCAAACGTCCGTTTTGCTGCGGGAAGAGAATCGTTTTTTTCAACGTACCAACCTGGTAAATTTTATCGTTGTACACCTCGCGGGTGAAATTTATTTGCTGCGGAATATCAATGTCCTGGGTGTAAAAACCTTCGTATGTTGGCAGGTTTACTTCATCAAAACCATGCACGGGGACATTTGGATTTACATACAATTTTACGGTGGCAATAATTTGCTCTCCGCGGTAAACGTTGCGTTTGCTTAAATCAACACGAACAAAAAGGTTGTCTTTGTCGAGCTCCACATTTTGCGATGAACCTTGCTGGGGCTGTGTTGCACTTCCCTGCGATTGGTTGGGTTGTGACTGTGCTTTCACCACCTGAATTGACAGCTTATTGGATTCAAAAACCTTTCCATTTACCTCGATCGATCCAGGGCGGATTTCAAAAGTTCCCTCCGCTTTGGCACGCAAAATATAGGTGTACGAAAACGTTACCTCAGAAGTTGTTTTTCCGTTAATGGTTTGAATGCTTGTTGACTGACTGGTGCTTGGCCCCATCAAAATCTGGAAATTGTCGCTTAGTCCCGGAGGAAGCTGCAGGTTTGTTCCCCTGTCGTTAACCTGGAAACTCAGCCTGAATTGTTGTCCCATTTCAACGGCGCTTGGTGCCGACATGGTAAAACGGGTTTGTTCGGCCCGGGCTGTAATTGCCGCGCAAAAAAGAAAAATATATATTACCAGTTTCTTCATCATTGTATCAAAGCCTACAAAATTATTGTTTTTGTTCAATTGCTTTAGTCTGAAATCAATTAATCACTAATCCTTAATAATTAATCCTTTATCCTTCATCGTTTTCCTACCATTCTTTCTCCGATCGCGTACGTTTGGCTTTGGCAGCTTTTGCTTTTTTCACCTTATCCTGAATATCGCGTTCGTCGTTTTGCAAGGCCTGCAACAATTGCTCAGCATCCTGTTTCGAGATTTTATTTTGCTGAGGTTGTTGCTGTTGCTGCTGGTCTTTATTTTGGTCTTTGTTCTGATCCTGATTTTGCTGATTCTGATCTTTATTCTGGTCTTGCTGATCCTTGTTCTGATCTTTGTTTTGATCCTGATTATCTTTATTCTGATCGTTTTTATCTTGATTTTGATCTTGGTTCTGATCCTTATTTTGGTCTTTATTCTGATCCTTGTTCTGATCTTTATTTTGCTGCTGTTGCTGTTCTTTTTTCTTTTTCAGCATTTGCGCATAGGCCAGGTTGTATTTTGTTTCCAGATCATCCGGATTTTCACGAAGCGCTTTTTTGTACGATTCGATACTTTCATCCAGCTTTTCCTGCATCAGTTGCGTATTTCCCAGGTTGTGATTTACGCGGGCACGCTCCACCGGTTCTTCCATTTTCTCCGCCAACTCGCTGAATTTACCTTCGGCATCCTCGAATTTTTGCTGCTTGTATAAGGCATCTGCCAGGTTGTAATTCCACTTCAAATCATCAGGGCGTTTCTCCAGCGCCTTGCGGTATTCGGTTTCGGCATTACTGTATTTTACGGTGTCAACTTTCATGGTGTCGCGCACGGCTTCCATAAACAGTTTGTTTCCGTTACGTACAAATTTCCGTTCGTTTTGCCCGAAAGCAATCCCGGAAACCGTTAGCAGAAATAATATAAAATATATTCGTCTCATCTTTCTAGTCATTAGTCAATTGTCATTCGTCACTTGAAGTTTTCCAACTTCGTGCTCCATGCTTCAATCTTTATCCAAACAATTTTATCCGCTTCAAATACTTGTTTTTACGTTCAAGAATTACAAATTCGAGCAACAGCAAAAACAATCCCACGGCAAAGAAATACTGGAACTGGTCGTCGTACTCCGAAAAAGTGCGCGTTTCCATTTCCTGTTTCTCCATTTTATTTATTTCATCAAACAGGGCATTTAATCCCACCTGTGCATTATTGGCGCGTACATAAATGCCTCCACCGGTAGCAGCAATTTGCTCCAGCATTTGTTCATTCAGCTTTGTTACCACTACATTTCCGTCGCGGTCTTTCAGGTAATCGGTCTGGCCGTTGCGCAACACCGGAATTGGCGATCCTGAAGGCAATCCCATTCCAATGGTGTGTACTATGGCGCCTTCTTCCATCGCGGCCTCGGCTGATGCCAGTGCGTCGTCTTCGTGGTTTTCGCCATCGGTGATAATTATAATGGCTTTGTTGGCCTCTCCGTTTGGCGTAAACGATTTTCGTGCCAAATCGATGGCGGCTCCAATGGCTGTTCCCTGTTTCGGAACGATTTGGGTATTCACCGAATTCAAAAACAGTTTTGCTGAATTGTAATCGGTGGTAATTGGCAGTTGTGTGTAAGCGTCGCCGGCAAAAACAATCAGTCCTATCTTATCGTCTTTTAAACGGTCTACCAGCCTTGAAATTGCTCTTTTTGCACGTTCCAGACGGTTGGGCTGAATATCTTCGGCCATCATACTGTTCGACACGTCAAGTGCGATCATCAGCTCAACACCTTCGCGTTTTTCGGTTTTTAATTTCGATCCGAACTGCGGACGGGCAATTCCAACAATAAAAAATGCCAGCGCCAGCATCAAAATAATAAACTTAACAACAGGGCGGTTGCCTGAGCTGTACGGCATCAGTTGGGCCAGAATTTCCTGTTGCCCAAACTTTTTTAATGCACGGCGACGTGATATACGCGACCAGGCAAAAAACAATGCCAACAGCGGAATTATTAGCAATCCCCATAAATATTCGATATTTCCAAACCTAAACATTTCCATCCTTCTATCTTTTATGGGATACTTCTAAATATAGTTAAACGCATAAATAAACTTACAATCAAAAACAGTGACCCAAGCAGGGCAAAAGGCATAAATTCTTCCGATTTGCGGCTGAATTCGCGCACTTCAATTTTTGATCTTTCCAATGCGTCAATTTCTTTATAAATCTCTTCCAGTTTGGTGTTGCTGGTTGCCCTGAAATATTTTCCATCGGTAAGCGAAGATATTTCCTGCAGGGTTTCTTCGTCAATTTTTACCGGCATGTCGCGCAACTGTATACCAAACTGGGTTTGCACAGGGTAGGGTGCCGTTCCGATGCTTCCCACACCCACGGTGTAAACCCGAATACCAAAGGTTTTGGCAATTTCGGCAGCTGTTACCGGAGCCACTTCACCACGGTTGTTTTCCCCATCGGTAAGTAAAATTACCACGCGGCTGATGGCTTCACTGTCTTTTAGTCGGGCAACCGATGTTGCCAGTCCGTTTCCGATAGCTGTTCCATCTTCAATCATGCCGCTTTCAATATCTTTAAACAGGTTGAGTAACACGGCACGGTCGGTTGTTAGCGGACACTGCGTAAATGCTTCGCCGGCAAACACCACCAAACCCATGCGGTCGTATTCGCGCCCCGAAATAAATTCCATGGCTACATTTTTTGCTGCCTCCAAACGGTCGGGCTGAAAATCCTGTGCCAGCATCGAACTTGAAATATCGAGTGCAATAACAATGTCGATACCTTCTGTTTCGCTGGTTTCCCAGTTTCTTGATGATTGCGGACGAGCCAAAACAACCACAAAAAAACTGATGGCGATAAGCAGGCATACAAACACCAGGTGGCGTAAATAATGCCTGATGGTTTTTGGGGCTTTTATTACCGAAGCGGTGGATGAAACCTGGATGCTTGCGGTATTTTTTTTCTGCCTGAACACATACCACGCCACCATGGGAATCAATACCCATAAAATGTGGAACAGCTCAGGGTTTTTAAATGTCAATCCTTCAAACATCTCTTTTTATTTTATCTCAACTTCTTCAACATTTTCATCATTATCGGTTTTCTCTTCCGCCTTTTTCTGTTCCTCTTTCTTGGTATCGTTTACAAAGAAATAGGCATTCACCAGCGACATGTTATCGTCGTCGGGCAGCGGCTGATACTTGGCAAATTTTACCAGGTCGGCGGTTTGCAGCAACTGGGTAAGATTGGCAAAGTTCTTATCGCTAACCAGTCCTTTTTGCCGGCGGAAACTTTCAACAGTTTCGTCGGTGGTTTGCTCCATGGCCCGAATGCCAAAACGATCTTCAATGTATTCGCGCAGCGTGTCGGTAAGTTCGCTGTAATATTGTTTTGTCTTGCCTTGCTGCCACACTTTTTCCGTTTTGATACGGTCCAGTTCACGTAATGCAATAATATGCGCCGGTTCTTTTGGTTTTGCAGGACGTGCAAATATCGGTTTGTTGTTTTTCTTCCGCTTAATTGAATACAACAGGAAGAAGATAATCGCCCCAATAAGAATCACGCCCAGAATGTAAGGAGTAACTTCTTTTAAAGTGAGCGGTGCATCGTAAGGCATTTTAATATCTGTCGGTCCTTTTGTGGTATCGATCTGCATGGTGTAAACATTCAGCGTAACACCGTTGCTGGGAATGGAGTCGATTGTTCCGTCCACATCGATTTTAAACCAGTAGGGCGGAATTCGGTAACTTCCACTGTCGAAACTGGTAATGGTGTAGGCCTGAATTTGTTTCATCAGCTTCTCATCATCCAACTCAAAAGTGTCGACACCCGAACGGCTGATCACTTCAATCAGGTCGTTAATCGTGTCCGGAACCGCCGGAAACTGTACGTTTACATCTTTCGGATGATCTATTTCCAGGAAAAGTTTTACCTGGTCGCCAATCAAAATATTTGCAGAGTCGAGGCTGGCAGTAGCTTTTATGCGCTGTGCCTGCGTAGTTCCTGCAATCAAAATTGCTGTAAACAGAAATAATATTTTTAGTTTCAATTGCATGCTTCTCTATTTTAATGCCCGTTTTTTAAACAAGGTCATTAACGATTTTACATAGTCTTCGTTGGTGTTTATCGATACATAATCAACACCACTTTTTTTGAACATCACATCCAGCCTTCCCATGTGTTTTATCCACCAGTCGGCATAAAGTTTACGCGTTTTACGCGAGCTGCTGTCTACCCAAACATAGTTGCCTTTTTCAGCGTCTTTCAACTTTATCATTCCTATGGATGGTAGTTCTGTTTCGCGCTTGTCGTAAATGTTCAACGCCACCATATCGTGCTTGTTGTTGGCGATAGAAAGAGCCATTTCCAGGTCTTTGTTATCGTCCATAAAGTCGGAAATAATAAAGGCCGTGCAACGCTTTTTAATGGCGTTGGTCATGTAACGAACAGCCTCGGTAATGTCGGTGCCGTTACTTTCCGGGTGAAAATCGATCAGTTCGCGAATAATGCGCAGAATGTGGCTTTTCCCTTTTTTCGGCGGAATAAACTTTTCGATCTTGTCCGAAAAGAAGAGCACCCCGATTTTGTCGTTGTTCTGAATGGCTGAAAACGAAAGCACAGCTGACAGTTCTGTTATCACATTTTTCTTTAGCTTTTCGAACGAACCAAATTCGCGCGAACCGCTCACATCAATCATTAGCATCACGGTTAATTCGCGTTCCTCTTCAAATACTTTTATGTAGGGATGACCGTAGCGGGCGGTAACGTTCCAGTCGATGTTACGAATATCGTCGCCAAACTGGTATTCGCGCACCTCCGAAAAAGCCATACCACGCCCCTTAAAAGCACTGTGGTATTCACCGGCAAAAATATTGCGCGACAAACCACGTGTTTTTATCTCAATCTTCCGTACTTTTTTTAATAAATCAGTTGTCTCCATGAAATTTGTTTCATGTTCCACGTTTCATGTTGCAGGTTCAGCTATCTCGAACTTGAAACTTGCAACCTGTAACTTGTAACCGTTTTAAGGTACTTCTACCTGGTTCAATATGTCGGTAATAATTTCTTCCTGTGTAATGTTGTTCGCCTCGGCTTCGTAGCTCAATCCAATACGGTGACGCAACACATCCGGACAAACGGCGCGCACATCTTCCGGAATTACATAACCGCGGCGCTTAATAAAAGCAAAAGCTTTTGCTGCCTGCGCCAAACTGATTCCTGCCCTTGGCGATGCTCCATAAGCGATCATATCGTTGTATTTTTCCAGTTTATATTCGTTGGGCTCGCGTGTTGCAAATACAATGTCAACAATGTACTTCTGAATTTTTTCGTCCATGTACACATCTTTCACCACGTTGCGGGCTTTAATAATGTCTTCCGGTTTCAGAATTGTTGAAGTTTCAGGAAATTGTGCCAGCAGGTTTTGATTGATGATCTGGCGCTCTTCCTCTTTTTTCGGGTAGTTGATCACCACTTTCAGCATAAAACGGTCGACCTGTGCTTCAGGCAGCGGGTAAGTACCTTCCTGCTCAATTGGGTTTTGTGTTGCCATTACCAGGAATGGTTCCTCCAGTTTAAAGGTTTCGTCGCCAATGGTAATCTGGCGTTCCTGCATGGCTTCGAGCAGTGCCGATTGCACTTTTGCCGGAGCACGGTTAATCTCATCAGCCAGTACAAAATTCGCAAAGATCGGTCCTTTTTTAATGCTGAACTCTTCTCTCTTCTGGCTGTAGATCATTGTTCCCAAAACGTCCGCAGGCAGCAGGTCGGGCGTAAACTGAATACGCGAAAATTTAGCACTGATTGTTTGCGACAAGGATTTTATGGCAAGTGTTTTTGCCAATCCCGGTACACCTTCCAACAAAATGTGGCCGTTGGAAAGTAGGCCAATCAGCAAACTTTCAACCAGGTGTTTTTGTCCCACAATCACCTTGTTCATCTCCATGGAAATCATATCCACAAACGAACTCTCTCTCTGAATTCTCTCGTTCAATTCTTTGATATCAACTGCTTGATCCATATCTCTTATAAATTTATTTGCTAATTTTTTTCGAAGGCACGAATTTAAAGCATTATGACATTTATTCCCCTATTCTTTTGTTAAAAAAAATTAAGTAGTTGCGAAACAAATTCTGATGTTAACAAAGAATAACAGCTTATTAGGAATTCATTAAGAAATTATGCCCTGATTAAAGTATTTTTGATGCTATGAAGTTGTTGCGGCTAAGCATTGTAATCGGTACATTACTTTTTTGTGCTGATGTACAATGGCAGCGTTTATCTGATATAGAAAGTAGTGTTAAAAATAATTAAACAAGTTCCTGTAAAATCTGTTGTGGTGTACATATTCGAAATTGTGTTTATATATTGACTGCCCGGTATCACCAGTGATATACATGTCCAAATGTTAATTCATGAATTGAAAAAATAGTGTTGAAATCAATCGTTTTTATAATCGTTATTCTCCTGTGCGCTAACACCTGTTTTTCGCAAAGCACTTTAAATGGCAACGAATCTTATTTTGAAAAGAGTCATATACTGGTTCAGCATATAAATGATATTGATTTGCTTTTTTCCGGCAATTCAAACGATGTGGCATTTACTTCATCGTTTTTGGTAAAAGCCTTTATTAATCAAAAAGCAGAGAAACAGCGTTTACTTTCGTTTGGAATCAGAACTGATCTATATACAAAACGGGAATATAGCCAGCGTTTTGATGAAAATGGGCGGTATTACAGAGGTGAGTCGTTTACCGAAATTAGTACCGCTGAATTTTCGTGGGTAAAGTTTCTGACCAATAATCTGGCTATTCAATTGTCGGGAGGCCCCGGTATTTTAAATAAGAAAAAACCGATTCCGGGATTGGCTTTGTGGATTCAGGGAGGAAATGATGGTGCCGGCGGAATTCACAAAATCATTGATAGTTTTGGGAAACAGCATGGGCAAATTCTTGAAGGACGCGATGTGTTAACTCATTTCCTGTATTTTAACCCGGCAGTGAGTTATTATTTGAATCTGTTTCCAAAATCGGGTTATACTCCACATACATTAGTTAGTGAATTAGGCGTGAATTTATGCGATGAGTATGCCGGGAACTGGCTTTTTTTTGAAAATGATATGACCCTACATCTTTTTAGGTTTCCACTTTCAAAAAGGTTGTTTTCGTTTGATTTTATTGGTTCCGGAGATTTTCGTTTGCATCGGGCAGGATTAAAAACCGACACCCGCCTCGGGACAGAAATTTCGTGGGGGAGGGTAACGTTTGGGTATGAACTTACCAAACAGTTTGGCAAGGCGAATATTGATTGGATAGATTATTATGATGATGACGATTTATACCGGATATACTTCAAGATACGGTTCGAAAAACAAAAGGGTAACTATTTAAGAGATAAGGGGTGAGTGACTGCAAATATACGATACTGTAAACGCACGAACCGGCTTTAAAACGATTATAGTATTTATTTGATGCTGTACTTTAATTTTAGCGCCGATTCGGTGTAAAAGTTAACCGGGTTTTAATTTGGTGTGTCTTATTTTGTAGCTTTATACCGACGCAAAACAACTAAATACTTCTATGGATGCAGAGAAATTTAAATATGAATACAAAGATTGTATTGTATTTAAGTCCTATTTCGGTTTAATAACCGTTAACGATGTGAAAGAATCCTGGCTGGATTCTATAAGGAAAAACTTATTTCCGGCAGATACTATTGGATTTATTCTTGACTATCGGTCTGCTCATTTTGATATTGAGCCGGGGCAGCATATCGAAATTCCGGAATTTTACAGGCAAAATCCCAGTGTTTTTGAGCATAAAAGAATTGCAATAGTTACCGAGAATCCTGAAGATATTGTATATCCCATGTTGATTCGGCTTCACGACCGGGGGTATGAATCGCGGCCTTTTAGTACAATGGATGCAGCAATTCAATGGGTTTTAGAAAAGAAACGGGATTTATGAACTTTTCTTTCCGAAGGCAATCAAATAAAAACGTCGCTCAAAAATTCTGAGCGACGTTTTTATTAATCATTACGAAATTTTGATCTGTCTTTCAGGTTGTGGTTTCACTTCATCGCGTTTTGGCAGTACAATATGTAAAATGCCGTTATCGTATTTGGCCGAAATTTTTTCTCCAACTACAGCGTTTTCAGCAACGGTGAATGAACGTTGAAACGATTGGTAACTGAACTCTTTACGTGTATAGTTTTCATTCTTTTCTTCTTTTTCGTTTTTCTTTTCAGACGAAATAGTGAGCACGTTATTTTTAAAGTTCACGTTAAAATCGTTTTTGCTCATTCCCGGAGCTGCAACCTCGATAACAAAATCATCATCGGTTTCTTTTACATTAACTGCCGGTAACGAAGTGTTTGTGCTCGAAAAATTCGAGTGATTCCAATCCATCAATTCATTGTTAAAAAACCTGTCAAAGACTGATGGAAAATACGGTTCGTTTCTTCTTGCTAATTTCATGACTTTATCCTCCTTTAACTTTTTGGTTAAACAATTCATTGAACATTCAGTAACAAAAAATCAAAAGGTATACCATACCTGAATTTCTGAAAATATTTCAGACTTAGCTGTCTGGTTGTCAGTTGGTTTGGTGTATTTTTTTAATATTATTGAAAGTCAGGATTTTGTAAAATGTCAAAATTTCAGCTTGTCTCCTTTATTGTTAAACAACATCTTTATCGCTCTTGCTTTTAATGAATTAATACATTAATTTTATTAAATAAACCTGACGCCCCATTTAAAGGGCCGCCAAATTAAAACAAACAATGAAAAGTTTTAACTCCATAAAATGTTAAGTATAAGTTTTAACAACGGATACTTTTTGGAGGATAAAAACTGCTTATAAAACCGCTGATATTGCATTAGAAACTCAAGGGATAGGATTGACAAAAGTTAATGAATACTTTCAAAAACTTTTAGGCTTCGTTCTGAAGTCGCGTGTTTGGGGTTAACTGGGGCCGCCTCTCTGAAAAAGAGAGGCGGCTATTTTTTTGCAGATAGTATGATTTAACTGTGCATTCAACTTTTTCTGTAATTTTACGCCCTGATAAACGAGAACAATGCCACAACGCTATTTTTTACAACTAAGTTATAAAGGAACTAATTATCATGGTTGGCAAATCCAGCCCAATGCCGTTTCTGTTCAGGAGGTGATGGAGGATGCACTATCAAAAATCCTGCGCGAGAAAATAGAGGTGGTTGGTGCCGGAAGAACCGATACCGGAGTTCATGCTTCGTTTTTTATCCTGCATTTTGATTCGGGAAATGGTATTCCTGAAAATCTGGATATCGTTTATAAACTCAACAGCTTTTTACCTTCGGATATTGCCGTGCAAAAAGTTTGGTCGGTTGATGCGGAGGCGCATGCCCGGTTTAGTGCTATATCACGAACTTATCATTATTTTATCTCAACTGAAAAAGATCCGTTTGCTACTGAAACGAGCCACAAATACCTGAAACCGCTCGATGTGGATAAAATGAACCAGGCAGCACAAAAGCTTTTTAACTACATTGATTTTACAAGTTTTAGTCGCCTGCATACGGATGTAAAAACCAACAACTGCAAAATTATGCAGGCCGAGTGGACGCAGCGCGGCGAGCGATTACAATTTACAATAAAAGCCGATCGGTTTTTACGCAATATGGTGCGTGCCATTGTTGGTACATTGCTGGAAGTGGGACAGGGCAAAATCAGTATCGAACAGTTTTGTGAGATTATTGAAAAACAGGATCGTGGCGCGGCAGGTGCATCCGCTCCGGCGCAGGGATTGTTTTTGGTGGATATTGAGTATCCTGAAAAACTGATACGCAAATCCTTAGATTATTTCAAATCCTGAATTTTAGGCAACTGTCGTTATTTAGCATTCATTCTCTTTAAAATTATTTATCTTTGTGCCCGTTGGTTGCGCGCAAAAGCGTTTAGGGAATCCGGTGGAAATCCGGAACTGTACCCGCAGCTGTAAATCCTGAAACTGATCATTACTCACGCCACTGTCGGTTCAGCCAATGACGGGAAGGCAATGATCAATGGGGATAAGTCAGAAGACCTGCCAACAATTTAGATGAACGAACTTCGGGAACAAAGTTTCGGGAATCAATCTATTGATTTCTGCACCTGATTTCCTGTTAATTTTAAACGGATGAAGATTAAAATACTCGTTGTATTGCTGCTTGCCGGTTTTTCGGTGTTTGCACAGAACGTTAACCGCGTAATTTCGCTGGCACCGTCGATTACCGAGAATATTTACCTGGTTGGCGGAAAAGATAAACTGGTTGGTTGTACGAGTTATTGTATGCTGGCCTTAAATGATGGTATTGAAGAAATTGGCTCAACAGTTGATGTAAATGTGGAGAAAATTTTTGCGTTGAAACCCGACCTGGTGCTGACCATGAAATTGACCAAACCACAAGATATTGCTACCCTCGTAAAACTTGGATTATGTGTTGAGGTGCTGGAAACGCCAGTTTCCTTTGACGAAATTTGTGAGCAAACACAGCAAATAGCCGACTTGATTGGTTGCGAAGATCAATCGACAGAGGTGGTTGCAAAAGCCCGAAAAACAGTTGCAGAAATTCAGGCAAAATCAAAGCAACTGCCTACATCAAAAATATTTTTTCAAATAGGTGCCAATCCGGTGTTTTCGGTGTTAGACAATACCTTTATGAACGATTTTATTCGCTTATGTAATGCAACGAATATTGCCTCCGGATTAACCCATGGAACCTTAACGCGTGAAAGTGTTTTGCTAAAAAATCCGGATGTGATAATTATTGCCGAAATGGGAGGTTTTGGCAAGGAGGAACAAAAAGTGTGGAACAGTTACGAAGGGATGGAGGCTGTGAAAAACAACAAAGTTTATTTGATTTCTTCCGAAACATCGTGTAGCCCAACGCCGGCCAATTTTGCAAGTGCACTGAAAGATGTTTATCGTTTTATAAGCGAGTAAATCCGATATTTAGAAAACAATGAACAGCAAATATTTAAAATGGATACTTTTTTTAGCCGCACTACTGGTGTTGCTGGTGGTGTCTGTTTTGTTTTCATTATCGGCCGGAGAGATTAAAGTGTCGCTGATGCAACTGCCACAAATATTATCGGATAAAGGCAGCATTGAATATACCGTTTTATCAAAAATTCGTGTTCCCCGAATATTGATGGCCATCGGAGTTGGAGGTGCTTTAAGCCTTTCGGGAGTGGTGTTGCAGGGCATTTACCGCAATCCGCTGGTTGAGCCCTATACGCTTGGAATTTCCGGCGGTGCTGCATTGGGGGTGGCTATTGCCATTGTTTTCGGGCTGAATACCATGAGCTTTTTTTCGCTTCCGGCATTTGGATTTCTGGGAGCGCTTGTAACGCTCATTGTCGTGTATCTGTTAAGTATAAAACGTGGAGGTTTAAGCATAAACAGTATGTTGCTGATTGGTGTGATGGTAAGTTTTGTATCCTCCTCTGCCATGATGTTTCTGATGTCGATTTCTACCACCGAAAACCTGCATAACATTGTTTTTTGGGTGATGGGCTCGCTGGATGAATCAAACAATTCGTTGATCGCCATTGCCTTCTATTCATCGCTGACCGGGCTGGTTATTTCGTACTTTTTTGCACAAACACTAAATGCACTTCGCCTGGGAGAGGTAAAAGCACGACACCTGGGAATTAACACCGGAGTAGCCATAAAATTGCTGTTCTTTGTGGCTTCGTTACTTACCGGAATTGCGGTTTCGGTGGCCGGAGTTATCGGCTTTGTAGGTTTGGTTATTCCGCACTTAATCCGGTTGATTATTGGTAACGATTACCGTGTACTTTTGGCCGGATCGTTTTTGGGAGGAGCCATCTTTTTGATTCTTTCTGATACAATTGCCCGAACCATTATTTCACCAAACGAATTACCGATTGGCGTAATAACCGGTTTTGTTGGAGGATTGGTTTTTATTATTGTGTTGAGTCGCTCAAAATCACATTTTAAACTGAACTAGCATGGAACAGTTTTTTCAGATCACTAATTTTTCCTGCGGTTATCCCGGTAAGTTTTTACTTAAGGAGGTAAGTTTTAATGTGGCAAAAGGCGATTTTGTAGGAATTATCGGTCCAAACGGATCGGGGAAAACTACCTTGTTTCGGGGGATTTCAGGAGAACTTCCTCCGTTGAAAGGAAAAATGGAGTTGAAGGGGTTGGATACGCGAAAAATGAATCTGAAGCAGCGCGCTCAAAATATTGCCATTGTTACGCAGAATATCGAAATTGGCAGTATGACTGTGGAGGAATATGTGCTGATGGGGCGCATTCCGTATCACAAACAATTCCAGTTTTTCGAGACGAAAGAGGATTTTGCCATTGCCGAGAAATACATGAAACTAACAGGTGTTGAAAAGCTAAAGGGCAAATACATGAATGCCTTAAGTGGTGGTGAGCAGCAACTGGCAGGCATTGCCCGTGCATTAACACAGGAACCCGATCTGCTTTTGCTTGACGAACCAACTTCGCATTTGGATATCACGCACCAGGTACAAACTTTGAATCTCATCCGTCGGTTGAGTCGCGAACTGGGATTAACGGTTTTGATGATTATTCATGATCTGAACCTGGCCGGCGAATATTGCGATTCACTAATTATGATGCAGGAAGGGCACATTCGTAAAAAGGGACTGCCGGTTGAAGTGCTTAATTATGCCGACATTGAAGCTGTTTACGAAACGGTTGTAGTGGTGCGCACAAATCCCATCTCAAATAAACCGGTGGTATTTTTGGTGTCGGAGGAGGTGATTGAAAAAAGTTGATTCCCGAAAAATTATCGCACGCGCACCGGCTGATAAACCATCATGGTTTGCATAGTGTCAAATTCCAGCGGCTCTTCGCGTTCAATTTCCCGGATAAAACGATTCATTAAATTGTTACGTTTAATTAAATTCCGAAATTCTTTTCTGCTTTTTCTGTTACTTACTTTCATCTCTGTAGTTTTTCTGTTTCAGCAGCTGTAAACAACTTCTATGCAATTATTTAGTGTGTTTTAACTTTTTCAGGAATTTTAAAGTATTTTAGAATATTTAGTGGTGTGCTAAATCAATCTTAATTCTCAATTTGCCATTGCGATAATCGTGTAAGTATCATCTGTACAGGTGTTTGGGTGGGGATGTCGAGTGCTGTTAATAAGTCAATGCTATTTCCTGTGTATCTTTTTCAATAAAATCATTGTTGTTAAAAAATGTGACTATCTTTGTCGGTGAATTTAGGTTCTTAAAATTTCTGTATCAGAAATAAGATGAAAAGGGAATCCGGTGAAAAACCGGAGCTGTACCCGCAGCTGTAAGTCCTATCCGTCGTTTGACGGATCGTGTTATTGAATCATAAGCCACTTTCCGAGGGAATCGGGAGGGAAGGCATCAATAACCGGGATGAGCCAGAAGACCTGCCATAAATTCAATAGTAAATAATTAAGCTTCGGGATAAAAGCTTGAGAAATATATCCGTATTTTTCATTGATTTATCCAAAGCTCCTTAAATTCTAATAATGAGGAGGTTTGTAGTTTTTGGAATCGTATTGTGGGCGCTGGCACAAAGTGTAGCGGCGCAGCAGCCTTTTACCGTATTCGACACCGTTCAGGTTGAGGAAGTAGTGAGTTATGGAAAGCTTCAGAAATACCAGTCGGGAGCTAAAATCGAACGTATTAATGCCACACAGTTTTCGTTAGCGCAGGATGGAAACCTGGAGCAATTACTTTCGCGAAGTTTACCCATTGCCTTGAAAACAAATGCAGGTGGTTTGGCTACTATTCGCATCCGTGGTTCGGCACCCGATCATACCAGTTTTAATTTTGGCGGAATAAATATTAATTCGCTTACGCTGGGCCACTCCAATGTAAATAACGTACCCATTTATCTTTTCGATGAAATTGGGGTGCAGTTTGGCAGTGCCAGTTCGGTAAACGGATCGGGTAGTATCGGCGGTGCCATTCATTTAGGCCTGCAAAACAACTGGACCAACGGTTTTAAGGCCGAAGCCCGCATTGCAAACGGTTCATTTGGTGAGCAGCTTTACGGAACAAAACTGTTTTGGGGAAACGGAAGGTTTGAAGCGGTTACACGTGCATATTATTATTCGAAAACAAATGATTTTAAATTCACGAATCCCAATTACCGCGATTTCGAAAACGACATTTTTGAAATAGAAGATAAGCAGCACAATGCATCAATTGAAAATATTGGATTACTGCAGGAACTGAATTATAAGTTCAACAAAGACGAGTTTTTTATATTTAATGTGTGGCTTGAAAAAGACTGGCATCTGGTTCAGCAAAACATGCAAACCAACCTGAGTAATCCGGATTTGCGCGAAGAGTATAACAACGATCATGTGCGTATCTGGACAGGTTATAAAAACCGCAAAAATCCCTTCAAATTCGAAATTAACGGCGGGTATGTATATGATAATGCCGTTAGCAACGAAAATACTTCTGATACCATTTCAACCCAACGCATAATTGGCGAGGCTTTTGTCGAACACGATTTTTCGCCTCAGGCCAGTTATAAAGCCGGAGCAAAAGTTACCCGTATTTATCCAACGGTTTATGCTTATTCCGAATCTTTGAAACACGAGGATCGGGTAGACTTGTATGCTTCCTACTATCATCGTTTTTTTAACCGTTTAACCGCAACTCTAAATTTACGCTATGGTTATGTTACCGATTTCGACGTTCCTTTTACGCCTTCGTTCGGATTGAACTACCTGGCGCTTTCAAAAGAAAAGTATGTGCTTCGGTTTACCGGAAATATTGCACGCAGTTATCGTGTTCCAACTTTTAACGACCGCTTCTGGGTGCCCGGCGGAAATCCCGATCTGAATCCGGAAAAAGGAATGAGTTACGAATTAGGCTCAAAATGGAGCTACTGCTTTGGAGAGATCTCAGGGAATGTAAAACTGAATGCTTTTCTGATGAATGTGGACGACTGGATTCTCTGGAAAAACGGAGGAGCATATTGGTATGCCGCGAATGTGCAAAATGTGCAAAGCAAAGGTTTGGAGTTTATGACGGATTGGAATTATACCATTTTGGGATTAAAAGCAAATTCGGGGCTGAATTATACCTATACTTCTGCAGAGCGTAAAAAGTCGCAAAATAACACGAACGCGCTTAATCGTCAGTTGGAATATGTTCCGCTTCACGCCGGTAATTTTTTCACAACGGTAGCTTATAACAAATTCGATTTCACGGTAGACGGAAGTTACAATGACGAGCAATTTACTGATGAGGAAGAAAAAAATGTTCTGGATGCTTTTTTTCTGATGAATGTGGCTGTTGGTTACAATTGGAAAATCGACGGACAGAATCAAATTCGAATAAATGGAATGATCAACAACCTGCTGGATACCGATTACCAGGCAAGTTGGGGCTATGCCATGCCCGGCATCGTCTACCGGTTAAGTATTACATATAAATTCAAATAAAAAACAAATTACAAAATGAAAAAACAATTTAAGATTTTGACGCTTTTGGCGGTGTTGGCCTTTGCCTTTACTGCTTGCGACGACAATGATTCGGCAAGTGTTACAGCCGGCTTTACTTATGCTCCCGAGGAGAATATCCAGGCGGGAGACACTGTGTTTTTTACTAACACTTCATCTGAGGCAGTTAGTTACGAGTGGAGCTTTGGCGACACTGAGACTTCAACAGAAGCAAACCCATTTCATATATACACCGAACCAGGTATTTATGATGTTACGCTGATTGCGGTAAATGGTGGTGTTAGTAATACAGTTACGCACCAGGTGAATGTTGATGCATCTTTGGCGTTCATTGTTAACGCCGGTAGCTGGTCGGGAGATAAATCGACCATTACAGCTTACAATAAATATACTGATGAGGTGGTTAACAGCTATTACAATTCGGTAAATGGATTGGATATCACTTCAAATATTCAGTTTGCCTATAACTACAACGGCAAAATTTATATGATGGGAAATACTGCCGATCAGGTTTTTTGGGTTGATGCAAAAACATTTGAGCAAACAGAAAACGGAATCACCAATCAGATTGTAGGCCCACGCAACTGTCAGGCACGTGGTGATTACTTGTATGTTTCATGCTGGGGAGGCAAAGTGTATAACGATCCTACTCTTTCGTACATTGCCAAAGTGGATTTAACTGCGGGAGAAGTAGTGAAAACTATTCCTGTGCATTACGGACCTGAAGGTTTGGCTATTGCCGGAAATAAATTGTATGCAGCATTAAATTATACAAATCAAGTGGCGGTTATTGATCTCGATTCGGATGAAGTTTCATACATAGATCTTCCTGAAGGTAACATCCCTTCGTATTTCGAAAAAGATGATCAGGATAACCTGTACATCAACTTGGGAGTTGCTTATGACGATGAAACCACACAAACAGGAATAGGTTATATCAATACATCTACTGATGAATTTGAAGCCAAGTACATTCTGGATGGCGTTAGTAGTATGAACTATGTTGATGTTTTTGAATTTAATGATGATTTCTCGAAATTGTATATCGTGACTACCGGTGGTTATGGAATGCCTGGAGGTGTGTCTGTTTTCGATGTAGCATCAAAAAGTTTCGAGGCTGAAAAATTTATCGATGGAGTGAATGGCCTGAATGGTTTGGGATACTATGACGATAAACTGTTTTGTTTCTTCTCAGACAATGTAACTTCAAATGGCTCAGTAATAACATACTCGCCAGACGGAACAGAACTGAACGAGTTTGAAACAGGGATCGCGCCATTCATGCTTTTAACTGTTGAATAAGCAATGAACAACCCAAAAATATTTTGCCTTAATCTGCTGTTGGCCTGTTTTATCGGATTATCGGCTTTTGCCGGCAACGGAGAAAAGGTTACTGTTGAAATAGATTTTGGATCCTTGAAACATCCAAAACTGAAAATCGAGACAAATTGGAAAGAAGGGCTTTCGGCTTTGGAAGCCCTCCAGTTTGTTGCGGAAGTAAAAACACATCCCGTAGGGCAATATGTTTTTGTTGATGAAATTGATGGTGTAAAAGGCGAGCCGAACCAAAGTGTTTGGTACTACAAAATTAATGGTGAGCCGGCCAAAAAGATTGCCATCGACCAGCCCCTTGAAAGCGGCGATGTAATAACCTGGATATATAAACAAGATGTTTGCAGTTCGAAAGAAGACAAATAGCTATAGGAATAATTATAGCAGTTTCTTCCCTAAGTGCGGCACTCAAAGCACATGATAATGATTCTTACCCCTGGTCGTGTACCGGGGGTTTGATTTTTTGTAACTTTTGAAATTCAATTTTAAAGAATGGCACAAATTACATTTATAACAGGTGGTCAGCGCTCGGGTAAAAGCAGTTTTGCACAAAAACGTGCAGAGAATAGTTCCGATGCACCGGTTTATCTGGCAACTGCCCGTATCTGGGACGAAGATTTTCATAAGCGGGTAAAACGCCATCAGTCCGATCGCGGCGAACAGTGGCAAACCATTGAAGAGGAGATTGAAATCAGTAAACATGATTTGGTCGGGAAAACAGTTATGCTTGATTGTATTACGCTGTGGCTGACCAATATTTTTTATCAGAACAACAACGATGTAGATGTCAGTCTGGAAGTAGCCAAACAAGAGTGGGACAAATTTATCAATCAAGACATGAAACTCTTTGTGGTAAGCAATGAGTTGGGAATGGGCGTTCATCCCGAAAATGAAATCGCCCGTAAGTTTGCCGATCTGCAAGGTTGGATGAACCAGTACATTGCCAAAACAGCAAACGAAGTCTTTCTGATGGTTTCCGGAATACCTGTTCAAATCAAAGGAATTTCAAATGATGATTAACGAATTGAGATTTCAGAATCCTCTGCGTACTGGCGCCTTTGCGAGAGAAATATTCTTCGAATCTTCGTGTTCAAAAATTATATCTGCGCATATCCGCGCTATCTGCGAGCAATAAAATAAAAAACCAAAAACAATGACATTAAAAGATCAACTTCAACACAAAATTGATAACAAAACCAAACCAATCGGATCGCTTGGTTTGCTTGAAAACCTGGCCCTGCAAATCGGCATGGTTCAAAACACCTTGTCTCCCAAAATAGAAAAACCGGCGCACCTGATTTTTGCTGCCGATCATGGTCTGGCCGACGAAGGCATCAGCCCCTACCCAAAAGATGTAACCTGGCAAATGGTAATGAACTTCTGCGCCGGAGGTGCGTCGATCAACGTTTTTTGCCGTCAGAACGAGTTGGATTTGAAAGTTTACGATGTGGGTGTTGATTACAATTTTCCGGCAGAACTTCCGGTGATTAACGCAAAAGTGGCAAACGGAAGCCGTAATATGCGAAAAGAACCTGCCATGACCGCGGAAGAATGCCTCGCCGCAATGGAGGCAGGAGCAAAAGCAGTTCGCGAAGAAGTAGCCAAAGGGTGTAATACCATTGGTTGTGGCGAAATGGGAATTGGAAATACCTCGCCTTCGTCGTTATTGATGCACAAATTTACCGGCCTCCCAATGGAAAATTGCACGGGTAAAGGCTCTGGCTTGAAAGATGAGCAGGTAGATCGTAAAACCAGAATCCTAAAAGAAATTGCCGCGAAATACAATCCGGGCACACCCGAAGAGATTCTGGCCACTTTCGGAGGCCTCGAAATTGCTGCCATGACGGGAGCTTACCTCGAAGCGAAAAAACAAAATATGCTTATCCTGATCGATGGTTTTATTGCTACGGCTGCTGTGCTTACGGCAATTCAAATGGATCCTGCCGTAAAAGATAATTGTGTATTTTGCCATGGTTCCGACGAAAAAGGGCATAAGATGATGCTGGAGTACCTTGGGGCAAAACCATTGCTGCAGTTGGGAATGCGACTGGGCGAAGGAACCGGAGTTGCCGTTGCAATGCCGCTGGTGCGTTCGGCTGTTAATTTCCTGAACGAAATGAGCAGTATGGAAGACGCCGGTGTTAGTAATAAGGATTAAACGCCTGCTTTATAAAAAGCAATGTTTTGTTGGATCCATCAAGTGATGATATAACTTTGTTACCTAGGCTGATTGTTAATCAACCTAAGTTGGAAATAAAACAACCAAAGTTGGAAGAGTATCAATCAAGGTTGGAAATGAATCAACTAAGGTTGATTACAAAGCAACCAAAGATGATATAAAAACATCTAAGGTTGATAAGCGAACAACCATGGTAGGAAAAGAAACAATTAAGGTTGATGGCAAATCAATCCGAATGATTTTGGCAGAAATAAGCGACACATGAGAAATGAGATAAAAATATTCCTCACGGCCCTGATGTTTTACACCCGAATTCCGGTTGGGCGAATTGAAGGATGGTCGGAGAAGATGTTGAATAAATCAACGCGCTACTTTCCGGTAATCGGATGGATTGTTGGAGGAGTTGGGGCAGTGGTTTATTTTGCTATTGGCGCTGTGCTGCCTGTTACGCTGGCAGTCGCACTTAGCATGGTGGCCACCATATTGTTGACCGGAGCATTTCATGAAGATGGTTTCGCCGATTTCTGCGATGGTTTTGGTGGCGGTTACACGCCCGAACGTATCCTGGAAATAATGAAAGACAGTCGGATTGGTACCTACGGAACAGTTGGGCTTTTATCGGTTCTGGCGATAAAGTTTCTGGCCTTGTCGCATGTCGATGCCATTAGAATTCCTTTCATTTTAATTGCCGGGCATGCATTAAGTCGTGTCTTCCCGGTGTTGCTCATTTATTCTTCTATCTATGCGCGGTTGGATGCAACAAGTAAAACCAAACCTGTCGGTAAAGCCGATTCTTTATTTTCATTGCTGTTTGCATTGGTTACGGGGGGATTGTCGTTGCTGTTTCTTGCCTGGCAGGAAACAGTTTTGGTGGTCGCCGTTTTGCTCATCGTAACTTTTTTCTTCCGAAATTATATCACGCGCAAATTAGGCGGGTACACCGGCGATGTGTTGGGGGCCTTGCAGCAACTCTGCGAAGTGCTTTTTTATTTGTGTATTCTCGCTTATCAAAATGTGGGATGAAGATTTACGCGATCCGACATAGCAGCGTAAATGTAAAACCCGGAATTTGTTACGGGCAGACCGATGTTGATGTGGCCGAAACGTTTCATGAAGAACAAAAACGCTTGCTACAGGATATTGAGCAGGTGAGTTTTGATGCCGTGTGGTCGAGCCCGCTGTTACGTTGCCGGAAACTGGCAGAGAGTCTATTTCCTGATGAGGAAATCCATTTTGACCCGCGTTTTAAAGAGCTGAATTTTGGCGACTGGGAGATGTTACCCTGGGACGAAATATATGCGCAAGCTGAAGGAAAAACATGGATGGACAATTATCAAACTTTGCCAACGAAAAACGGCGAATCGTACCCCGAAATGGTGGCACGTGTTTCGGCTACTATCAATGAAATTAGAAACTTAAATGCTGAAAACATTGCCATAGTTGCCCATGCCGGAGTAATTCGCATTTTAAAAAGTGTGTTCGAAAATGTACCCATTTCACAACTCTTTGAAAATTTTAAACCGGCGTATGCCAGTGTTACCGTATTCGAAATAGATAAGCATGAGTAAAACAAAAACATATCGCCCGATAATGTTTGTGGGCACCGGCTCCGATGTGGGGAAAAGTGTTGTTAACGCAGGGTTTTGCCGCATTTTTAAACAGGATGGATTACGTCCTGCCCCGTTTAAAGCGCAAAACATGTCGCTGAATAGTTTCCCGACTCCTGATGGTTTGGAGATTGGTCGTGCGCAGGCTGTTCAGGCCGAGGCATGTGGCATTGATTGCCGTGTGGAGATGAATCCGGTGTTGCTAAAACCAACCGGTTACATGGATTCGCAAATTGTGTTGAATGGCAAACCCTGGGCAAACAAATCGGCAAAAGCATATTTTAACGAAACCGACCGCGATTTTCTGTTCAACGAAGCAATGAAAGCTTTTTCGCGATTGGAGAACGAATTTAATCCTATTGTTGTGGAGGGGGCAGGAAGTATTTCGGAAGTTAATCTTTGGAAAAAAGACATCACGAATATGCGGGTGGCTGTGGAGAAAAATGCTGCCACTTATCTTATTGCTGATATTGATAAAGGCGGCGTGTTTGGAAGTGTTTACGGAACGATGTTGCTATTGCCGGAGCAGGAACGTAAGCTGGTGAAAGGGATCATCATTAATAAATTCAGGGGCGATATTACCTTGTTTGAGGATGGTGCAAAAAAGCTTGAGGAACTTTGTGGTGTGCCGGTGGTGGGTATCATTCCGCATTTCCGCGATATTTATATTGATGATGAAGATTCGGTGGTGGTCGACAAAAAGCAGTTTAAGGCGGTGGAGGGAAAAACAAATATTGCCGTGGTTTTGCTACGACACATGTCAAACTTCACCGACTTTAATTTTCTGGAACAACTACCGGAAGTTAACCTGTTTTATGCGGCATCGCCCGAAGATATCGATGAGGCCGATATCGTGCTATTGCCCGGTTCAAAAAATACGATTTCTGATATTCTGTTTCTACAAAAGCAGGGAATGGCAGCGGCGGTGAAAAAGGCGCACGATCAGGGAAAAGCTGTTTACGGTATTTGTGGCGGTTTTCAAATGATGGGCGAGTGGATTGCTGATCCGCACCACGTGGAAGGCCAGATTGAAAAAGTACCCGGCCTTGGAATTTTGCCGGTTGAAACTATTCTGACTGAAGAGAAGGTAACAGAACAGTGTTCGTTTACTTTTCAAAACGGCGAGGTAGGTAAGGGCTACGAAATTCATATGGGCGAAACAATAGCGAAGCAGGAAAGCCCGGCTTGTATGGTAAACGGCCAAAAAAAGGATGGTTATTACCTGAATGAACGAACCTGGGGAACTTATATTCACGGCATTTTTGATAATATCAGCGTGGTTAACCGAATTTTAAAAGAGTCGGGGAAACAGCTGGCAACCAAAATAGATTTCCGGCAATTTAAAGAAACTCAATACGACAAACTGGCCCAGCTGATCAGAGAAAATGTAGATATGGAATACATTTATAAATCGATGGAAATTGAATGAACAGCTTACTATAATTATTCCGCTGCTGGCGGGTTTTGCACTTGATTGTCTGATTGGCGATCCTCATTTTCTGCCACACCCCATTCGTTTATTTGGCAACGCAATTTCTGTTGGTGAAGCAAAGTTGAACCGGGGCAAAAACAAAAAGCTAAAAGGGGCATTTCTGGCTTCTTGCCTCATTCTTACCACTTACTTTGTTTTTGAACTGGGATTATCGGTTTTATCCGCCTATCAAAACCTGTTCTTTATTGTTTCTGCCATTTTGGTTTTCTATGGTTTAGCCAATCGCTCGCTTATTCAGGAAGCATTGCGCGTGGTAATAAAACTGGAAAAGGAAGGATTGGAAGCCGGTCGGCAGCAATTGTCGATGATTGTTGGCCGCGAAACAGAAACGTTAAACGAAAACCAGATAAGAACAGCAGTTTTGGAGACACTGGCCGAAAACCTCAGTGATGGGGTAATTGCTCCCCTATTTTTTTATTTCATCGGCGGAGTGCCTGCAATGCTGGCCTATAAAATGGCCAATACCCTCGATTCGATGATCGGCTATAAAAGCGAACGATACAAAGATTTTGGTTTTTTTGCTGCAAAGCTCGATGATGCGTTGAATTTTATTCCCGCACGACTTACTGCGATTTTAATGGCTACAGTTAGTTTTAACTTCCGGGCCATTAAATTCATCGTTAAATACGGCAGGAAGCATTCAAGTCCAAATGCAGGATATCCGGAGGCTGCCCTGGCCGGTATACTGAATTGTCGTTTCGGGGGGCCAAACCGTTATCACGGAAAACTGGTTGAAAAGCCTTTTATTGGCGAGAATCCAAGGCCGGTAACAACGAATGATGTTTACAAAGCATGTTTAATCAACTTCGCAGTAACGATGGTGTTTATTGGAATTATTGTGCTTTGGTGGGTATAAACAAAAAAAGGACGGGTCAACACCCATCCTTTTCACTAACTAAACCAATAAAACTAATCAAACCTAAACTTATGAACTAAACTTGTATGACAAATGTAAGGAGTAAATATGAATTGGAGGTTATCCTAATGTTAAAAAATGTGTTTTATAACATCTTTTTAATCTATTGCCACTTAAGGAAAATCTATTGGGAGGTTGTCGGTCGGTGTTGAATGGCTTGTTAAATCTACTGTTTGGGTTAAAATAAAAAAAGGACGGGTCAACACCCATCCTTTTCACTAACTAAACCAATAAAACTAATCAAACCTAAACTTATGAACTAAAACTTATAGTACAAATGTAAGGTCTTTCTTCGAAACAAAAGTTAATCTAATGTTAAGTTGTTGAATATCGTATTGTTATTATTTATGAGTGATAAATGTCATCTATCGTTCAAATGTTGCTATGAGATATTAAAATGTAATTTTAAATACGTGAAAGGCGGCAAAAAGATATGTTTGATTTCGTTTGAGGTCATAAAAAAAGGACGGGTCAGCACCCATCCTTTTCACTAACTAAACCAATAAAACTAATCAAACCTAAACTTATGAACTAAACTTGTACTACAAATGTACGGCGAATAAGGCGAAGGGAAGTTAATGCAATGTTAAAATGCCACACGATAACATATTTTAACTTTATGGATCATCAATCAAATTGATCGGAATTGTTTAGTCCTGTTTTTTAATTGTCAGAATATCAGTGTCTAATGCCTGTTGTGGCCTGTGTAAATACTTTCAAAACCTGGTTTTTGCGAACGCGTTTGTGTTATTTCCGATGTTAAATACGTATTAAGAACCTGGAAAATGTCCCAATTTTCAATTTTTAACTAATGAAGTATCCAAAAAAATAAGAATTTACTTAACACACGATCCTCTTTCTGCAATTTCTGAAACAGATATTTTTTCAAAATATAATTCTGTAGGAATGTAAACTGATTTAAATATGTTCTATGGGAAATTGACTAAATGTGAAAATCAGTTCGCTGATAGATGAAATGTAAAGAGTGGGTGACTACCTGCTGCTATTGGAGTCTGGTTGGTATAAACTAAAAAAGGACGGGTCAACACCCATCCTTTTCACTAACTAAACCAATAAAACTAATCAAACCTAAACTTATGAACTAAAACTTATACTGCAAAGATAAGGTGCATATGTGAACCGGAAGTTACCCGAATGTTAAAAAATGTGTTTTATAACATATTTTAAATCTATGCGATCTTAAAGAAAATCTATTGGGTGAATATAAAGCTGTAAGATAATTTGTGAGGAGAATTGGATTTGGTTTAGGGAATAAAAAAAGGATGAGTCAACACTCATCCTTTCCACTAACTAAACCAATAAAACTAATCAAACCTAAACTTATGAACTAAAACTTATGCTGCAAAGATATGCTGAAAAACATGTTCTGGCATCAAAATGGATCTAAAATCGTCTAAAAAGACAGATATTTTAACAAACGCTTAAGCTTTGGAAAAAATTTTAGAAACAATTGCATTAAAAAAGCCCGCTACAAGTTGTAACGGGCTTTACTATTTTATCGTTAATACGTTCTATTGATCGTCTGGTTTGCTTTTATCTTCATCAGCAATCGACTCACGCATGGTGGTATCGGCCATTATGTTTTTGTATTTCATGTAATCCATAATTCCAAGGTTTCCGCTACGGAAGGCCTCCGAAATTGCCAGTGGTACCTGAACCTCAGCTTCGATTACCTTAGCTCGCATTTCTTGTGCTGTAGCTTTATTTTCCTGCTCAAGCGCAATTGCCATAGCACGGCGTTCTTCTGCCTTAGCCTGGGCAATATTTTTGTCTGCCTCAGCCTGATCCATTTGAAGCACTGCTCCAATGTTTTTACCTATGTCGATGTCGGCAATATCAATCGATAATATTTCAAATGCTGTTCCAGCATCCAACCCTTTTTCAAGCACTACGCGCGAAATAAAATCCGGATTTTCCAAAACTGCTTTATGTGAATGCGATGATCCGATTGACGAAACAATTCCTTCACCCACACGAGCGAGTACTGTTTCTTCTCCGGCTCCTCCAACCAATTGTTTAATGTTTGCCCGAACGGTTACCCTTGCTTTTGCAATTAGCTGAATACCATCTTTTGAAACTGCAGTTACAGGAGGAGTATTAATTACTTTCGGATTTACCGACATTTGTACGGCTTCAAAAACATCGCGACCTGCAAGGTCAATGGCGGTTGCCATATTAAAAGGCAGTTCAATGTTTGCCTTTGCGGCAGATACCAATGCATGAACAACCCTTGCTACGTGACCACCGGCCAGGTAATGTGCTTCCAAAGCATCGCGACTTAATTCAACATCGGCTTTTGCTCCTTCAATCATTGCACGAACAATTACTCCAGGAGGTACTTTACGGAAACGCATTAAGAATAACTGCAGGAGTGAAATTCGTACTCCAGATACCAACGCTGAAAACCATAATCCTATCGGGATAAAATAGAGGATTATAAAAAGTAATACGATTGCCCCGATTATTAATCCCCAGGCGCCTACTGCTTCTACTATCATGTTTTATTTACTTAAAGGTTCAACTATAATTTTATTGGATTCAATTTTTAAAACTCTGATTTCGGTATTGTGGTCGATGAAAGCACCGGTTGATTGGGCTTCCACAATTTCGCCATTTACTTTTACTTTTCCCATTGGTGCTAATCTTCCAATCGATTTGCCGGTTTCGCCTACTACAATTTTCTCCCTGTTTATAAGGTCAACTTTTCCAACAATGTTCTTTTCCAGAATCATTTTTTTTCCTGTCCGCGATTTAAAGAAGTAGTAAATCATAGCCGGTGCAAGAATAAGGACTGCGGCCAGTGTTATAAAACCGACAAGTGTTCCGTATTCGGCAAAAGCCACATACACTGCTCCTCCTAAAAGAAGAAAACCGCCAATTCCGGCGATGGTAACTCCCGGGATTACTGCAAACTCGATAAGCAATAGTAGCAGGCCGAGAAGAATAAGCAAAATAATAGCAAGAATGCTCATATGTTTTAGTCAATAGTTGCGTTTAATTCACGTTCGATCAATGCATCTTTCAGTGGCTTTAGTGCATCAAAAGCTCCTTTTTTTACATCGCATTTGCCTTTGTAATGAACCAGCATTGTACATTGTGTCGCCTGTTCATATTCGTGGTTGCAAATGTCAATTAAAGCATCGATAACATAATCGAATGTGTGCACATCGTCGTTGTGCAAAGTCAGGAAATTCTCTTCAACAACTCCTTCTCTGAAATCCCCCTTTGGGATCTTTTTTGTCTCTTTCTGCGTCATTTGTCGTTTGCAATTTCTTTAGCTTCACTCAAAGTTATTCTTTTTCCGTTAAAATACGGCACAACATAGGCATCTTCTACACCTTCTCTACGCACTTGTTCCTGCATTTTTAGTGCATCGTCGTAGTTTGTAAGGTTTCCTGTAGTGTATACCACAATGCCTTTTTCGTCGGTGTAATTCTCAATTTTACGAATATAGGATAACTTGTCGAATAATCGTTTTACATAGGGTGGTAATCCACGGCTATAGGCGCCCAACTGTATTTTATAAATCAGTTCGTCTTCTGTTGTTTCTTCGGTTTTGCTACTTGTTGTTCTTGTTATCGGTGCAACTGATGGCGCCACCAGTATAATCGAATTCGGTTTTTTCGGGACTAACTGAGATTTGTAAGCCGTTAAATACTCATCGGCCTGTTTATGGAAGGCATCTATTTCTTCGTAAGAAGCGTCCTGCCAGAACGAATTTTCTTCTTGTTGCGATTTTAACAGCAATTCTTCCGCAGTTGCACGTAGCTGAAAAATACTTGTTTCGTTATCAAGAATTTGTTTGCCGAGTGTTTGCCGCTCGGTGTACGATGTTGTGGCACCGTATTGTTTTCGCAGTTTATCTGTATTGCTTATCGTTTGCTCCAGCTCTTCCTGTTTCGCAGTTCCTTCGGTATATAGCTTTAAACCTTTTTTTGTTTTGAAAAAAGTAGTGTCGGGATAAGTAATCTCTGCATTCACTACAAAGTTTATCGGCTCCGGTAAAATCTCAACTTCGGTTGTTTCTTCGATGACTACTGGCTCAGGAATGATTGAATCTGCAATGGTTGAGTCCATCAAAACCGAATCGTGTGCAGCAATAATCTCTGTTGAATCCAGGATCTCTGAAGCGATCACTGTTTCGCCAATAACCGGGTTAAATGGCTCGGGTTCAGTTGTGCGGGGCACAGCAGCCGGCATTACATCGCCCGCTGCAGTTTCAGCAACTTCCGGTGCTTCATTCTTTTTCTCAAACGGATTTATTTTCTCATTGCAAAGCTGCATTTTTTCAGAAAGACCAACTTCCTGTGCCGTTGCCACATCGGTTTTATTACTGAATAATTTATAGTAATTTAATGCTTCCTGAAAACGGTTTTGGGCGTGGTACTGAACACCAATATAATAATTGGTTTTTAAAGGTGCCTCGCCCAAACTTCCGTTTAACAGGTAAATAATTTCATTTGTTCCGTAATGTCCGTTTTCGGTACGGCAGGCACCATAATAGTAATTAACCATCAGGTGGTCGGGCTTTTCATCCAGCAGCTTTTTCAGAATCAATTCAGCCTCGGCAAAATCGCCTTCTTCGTATAAACGAATGGCTTGCGATAACGGATTTTCCTGGCTAGCTCCAAAAACGCTGTCGGAAGCAAACAAAAAAATAGATAATATTGTTAGTAGTGCTAAAACCTTTCTAAAAATCATATGAAAACCAGTTCTGTTTTATGTTTGTAAAGCTACAAAAAATCAATTTTTTTTAGAGATTAAATTAAACTGAAGTAGCAGCTAAGATACAGAATTGAGCTGAGATTTATCATTTATTAAACTATATTTGTAAAATTGAATAATTCGTAAGACATGGCAGATTTAAAAGTTGGAGATAAGGCGCCGGATTTTGAAGGTAAAAATCAAAATGGAGAGAAGATCGCTCTTAAAGATTTTGCCGGAAAAAAACTGATCCTTTATTTCTATCCGAAAGACAATACTCCCGGTTGCACGGCCGAATCATGTAACTTAAACGACAACTACGACGCGTGGTTGGAAAAAGGTTTTGATGTAGTGGGAGTAAGCCCCGACAGTGAAAAATCGCATCAGAAATTTATCGACAAATTTGGGTTCAAATTCAACCTGATTGCCGATACTGAAAAAGAAATTCTGGAAGCTTATGGCGCCTGGGGACTGAAAAAAATGTATGGGAAAGAATACATGGGCGTTTTACGAAAAACCTTTGTTATTGATGAAAATGGCGTAATCGCCGAAATTTTCGAAAAAGTAAATACAAAAGATCACACGAATCAGATTATTGAAACATTAAATCTATAACCTATTCTGAACATGACAAAAGAGGAGAGAGCTCAAATGAACAAGGAAAAGCTGAAAGCGCTTCAGCTAACAATGGATAAAATTGAAAAGAGCTATGGTAAAGGTTCTATCATGCGCATGGGCGATCGCGCCGACGAAGATGTTCCCGCTATTTCGTCAGGATCGATTGCGCTTGACGTAGCATTAGGAGTTGGTGGTTTCCCGAAAGGCCGTGTAATTGAGATTTACGGTCCTGAATCGTCGGGTAAAACAACGCTGGCTATTCATGCCATTGCCGAAGCTCAAAAAGCCGGTGGAATTGCCGCAATTGTAGATGCCGAGCATGCTTTCGATCCGTACTACGCCCGTAAATTGGGTGTTGATATTGATGAACTTTTAATTTCGCAGCCCGATAACGGTGAGCAGGCTTTGGAAATTACCGATAACCTGATCCGTTCGGGAGCGTTGGATATTGTTGTAATCGACTCGGTTGCCGCATTAACACCAAAAGCCGAGCTGGAAGGTGAAATGGGAGACTCAAAAATGGGACTTCAGGCACGTTTGATGTCGCAGGCATTGCGTAAACTTACGGCCAACATCAACAAAACAAAAACCTGCTGTATTTTTATTAACCAGTTGCGCGAGAAAATCGGTGTAATGTTCGGTAACCCGGAAACAACAACCGGTGGTAACGCGCTGAAATTTTATGCGTCGGTGCGTTTGGATATTCGTCGTATCGGACAAATTAAAGATGGCGAAGAAGTGAATGGTAACCACGTTCGTGTGAAAGTGGTAAAAAATAAAGTGGCACCGCCATTCCGTAAAGCTGAATTTGATATTATGTATGGCGAAGGAATTTCTAAATCGGGCGAGATCATCGATTTGGGCGTTCAGTACAATATTATTAAAAAGAGTGGATCGTGGTTTAGTTATGGTGAAACAAAACTGGGGCAGGGCCGTGAAACTGTGCGTCAGTTGGTAATCGATAATCCCGAGCTTGCTCAGGAATTGGAGACGAAAATTATTGAAGCCATTACAGGAACAGTAACCACCACCACAGAATAGATTAACTGATATAGACAGAATATACCGGGTGAATTGATTCTGTCGATTCATCCGGTTTTTTTATAAGGCAGGCTTAAAGATGAAGTAGTTTTTACAAATATAAATAGATAAAAAAAATCGTATGAAAGTGTTAAAGTTTGGTGGAACATCCGTAGGTTCCGCCGCAAACATTAAACGTGTAAAAGACATTGTACTAAACCAGAACGACGATGTTGTTGTGGTAGTTTCAGCCCTTGGTGGCATAACCGATAAAATTCTAACGGCAGCGCACAATGCTGCCTCTGGTACAGGCGACTTTCATACGGAACTTACGGAAATCAGACAAAGACACGACGAAACATTAAGTGAACTTTTTAATGGATCAGGATCGGTAAAAGAGCATGTTGATGTATTGCTCGACGAGCTGGAGAAATTGCTTACCGGTATAACTCTGGTGGGCGAATTAACACTGAAAACACTCGATCGAATTGCCGGTTTGGGCGAACGAATTTCGTCGCATATTGTTGCCGAATTTATTGGCTGCCCGCGAAAAGACTCGTCGGAGTTTATTCAAACCGACAGCAACTTTGGTAAAGCGGCAGTTGATTTTGGCGTTACTAACAATAGAATCAAGGAAACTTTTGCCGGTTTTAAAGGAGCGGCTGTTGTGCCCGGTTTTATCTCGAAAAATGCCAAAGGCGAATTTACTACGCTTGGGCGCGGTGGATCTGATTTTACTGCCGCAATTTTGGCTGCAGCCCTTGATGTTGAGATTCTGGAAATATGGACCGATGTAAACGGCTTTATGACTGCCGACCCACGCGTAATTCGCAAGGCATATACCATTCCTGAGATCTCTTATTCGGAAGCCATGGAGCTCTCGCATTTTGGTGCCAAAGTAATTTATCCGCCAACTATTTTGCCGGTTTATCAAAAGGGAATTCCCATTCAGATAAAAAATACTTTTGATCCGGAAAACCCGGGAACCAAAATTGTAAAAGGTGTTAAGAACGGTTTCGACCGCCCGATTAAAGGTATTTCTTCCATCTCAGGAATTACACTGGTTACTTTGCAGGGCATCGGAATGGTGGGTGTTACCGGCATTTCAATGCGCTTGTTTACTGCACTCGCAAAAGTAAATGTAAATGTTATTTTAATTTCGCAGGCGTCTTCAGAAAATTCAATCAGTGTGGCTATTGAAGAAAAAGCACTGGATGTGGCCGAAGCTGCAATTCGCGAAGAGTTTGAAAAAGAAATTGCTGCCGGACAAGTGAATCGTATTGAGCTGGAACGAAGCGTTTCGGTTGTAGCGATTGTTGGCGAAAATATGAAACACACTACCGGTATTGCCGGAAAACTTTTTTCTACCATGGGAAAAAGTGGGGTGAACATTATTGCCATCGCGCAGGGAGCGTCGGAGTTGAATATTTCGTGGGTAGTTAAAAACGACGACCTGCGAAAAACCTTAAATGTGGTGCACGAATCGTTCTTTCTGTCGGAGAATGTGGAGCTGAATATTTTCCTGATGGGAATTGGTACTGTTGGAGGAAACCTGCTGAAACAGATTAAACAACAACAGGAGCGACTATTAAAACAAAACCACCTGCGATTGAAGTTAACCGGAATTGCCAACTCTAAAAAAATGCTCTTTAACCGCGATGGAATTGAAATTGATTCCTTTAAAGAGCAGTTGGATGCTTCGGAGAAAACATCTTCGTTGCAGGGTTTTGTTGATGAGATCAAGGAAATGAATATTTACAATTCAGTATTTGTGGATTGTACGGCAAACGACGCAGTTGCCGATCTTTACAAGGAAATTTTGAGTTCGAACGTTTCCATTGTTACGGCGAATAAAGTAGCCGCTTCATCGGAGTACGATAATTATGCCGAACTGAAAAAAATCGCCAAAAAGAAAGGGATCAAATTCCTTTTCGAAACCAACGTTGGTGCAGGTTTGCCAATTATCAATACGTTGAACGATTTGGTAAATTCGGGCGATAAAGTATTACGGATTGAAGCCGTTCTTTCCGGCACGCTCAACTATATTTTCAATACTATTTCGGCTGAAGTTCCATTAAGTAAAACCATTCAAATGGCTAAGGAAGAAGGTTATTCTGAGCCTGATCCCCGGGTTGATTTAAGTGGTGTTGACGTGGCCCGTAAAATTCTGATTCTTGCCCGCGAGTCGGGTTATCGTATTGAAATGGATGATATTTTGATCAACCGTTTTGTACCCGAAGAATTATTTGCCGGTACACTCGACGAGTTTTGGAACGGTGTCTCGGAGTTGGATGCCAAGTTTGAAACCGAACGTCAACGACTGGAAGCTGAAAATAAAAAATGGCGCTTTGTGGCTAAGTTCGAGAATGGTAAAGCCGAAGCCGGATTGCAGGAAGTAGATTCTAAGCATCCGTTTTACGACCTGGAAGGAAGCAATAACCTGGTAATGTACACGACCGAACGCTATCATGAATTCCCGATGCTGATTAAAGGATACGGTGCCGGAGCTTCGGTAACGGCCGCCGGCGTATTTGCCGATTTGATAAAAGTGTCGAATATTTAGAACAAAGTTGTTGCTAAAAGCATTCATATAAAAAAGTAAAAAAACTTAGAAGACCGGTTGCCAACTGCTGTCACCGGATACTGGTCTTCTCTTTATTTTCTGAACAACATGAAACACATTATAATTCTTGGCGATGGCATGTCTGACGAGCCACTCGCAGCCTATGGCGGAAAAACTCCGCTCCAAATGGCAAATAAACCACATATCGATTGGCTGGCAAAACACGGCCAGTCGGGCTTATTAAAAACCGTGCCCGAAAGTATGCATCCGGGTAGCGAAATTGCGAATATGGCCGTATTAGGCTACGATGTTGAAAAGGTTTTTGAAGGCAGGGGAGTACTGGAAGCGGCCAGTATGGGCGTTGAATTACAACCCGGAGATTTGGGTATGCGCTGTAACCTGATTTGTGTGGAAGATGAGAAAATTAAAAACCACTCGGCCGGACATATTTCAAATGAAGAGGCAGAGGAACTGATTCGTTTCCTCGATGAGAAATTGGGGAATGACAAGATCAAATTCTATTCAGGTGTATCTTATCGTCATTTGCTGGTAATAAAAGATGGTGTTAAAGATTTTGCCTGCACACCACCACACGATGTGCCGGGAACATCCTTCGCCGGTTGTTTGCCAAAAGCCAAAACCGAAGCTGCACAAGAAACTGCTGACTTGGTTGTCGATTTGATTTTGAAATCGCAGGAACTTCTAAAAAATCATCCGGTAAACCTGAAACGTAAAGCAGCAGGAAAAGATCCGGGTAATTCTGTTTGGCCATGGTCACCGGGCTATAAACCGGCCATGCCAACGTTAAAAGAACTATTTGGTATCGAGAATTCGGCAGTTATTTCTGCGGTCGATCTGATCCACGGAATTGGTGTATACGCCGGAATGAAAGTGATTCATGTGGAAGGCGCAACCGGTTTGTACGACACCAACTACGAAGGAAAAGCACTGGCTGCAATCAATGCGCTTAAAGAAAACGATTTTGTGTATTTGCACATCGAAGCAAGCGATGAAGCGGGCCATGAAGGTGATGTGGAACTGAAAACAAAAACCATTGAGTATCTTGATCAGCGTGTGGTAAAATACATCCTGGAAGAAACGGCAAAAATGGACGAGGACGTGGCCATTGCTATTTTGCCCGATCATCCAACGCCATGTGCACTAAAAACACATACCCGCGATGCCGTGCCGTTTACCATTTATAAACCGGGTGCTGAAGCCGATGCGGTGGAGGTATACGATGAGTTCGATCCACGAAACGGAATCTTTGGAACTCTGCAAGGTGACGAATTTATTCGTGCATTTTTGAAGTAAATATCCATTTGTGGGAATCAAAAGGTGTTAAATTTCTGATATATGTCATGTTTTTGAGGTAGAGGGAGTCTTGCCTTCATCTCAAAATTCTATTTTTGTTGGAGTAATGAAACGAGCTTGTAAAATTATTTTCCATTTATGCATATAGTTATAAGCGAGTTACATCGAACACCCCTAAAGCTTTAATTGAAGTGAGATGAAATACTATAGTACAAATAAAAATACCCCTGATGTTTCTTTAAAAGAAGCAGTTGTAAAGGGACTGGCGGCAGATAACGGATTGTTTATGCCCGAGCGTATTGAAAAATTCGAGCCTGCTTTTTTTGATAACATCCAAAACCTGTCGTTTCAGGAAATCGCTTTTGAGGTGGCAAAGAAATTCTTTGGTGAAGATATTGAAGAGGCCAAATTGAAAGAGATCGTTTTTGATACCCTGCAATTTGAGTGTCCGGTTGTAAAAGTTACCGATTCTATTTATTCCCTGGAGCTGTTTCATGGCCCAACGCTGGCATTTAAAGATGTTGGCGCACGTTTTATGGCGCGTTTGCTCAATCATTTTCTTGGAAAGCAAGAGAAACTGGTAAACGTTTTGGTGGCCACATCGGGCGATACAGGTAGTGCGGTAGCTAACGGTTTCCTTGGAGTTGACGGCATTCATGTTTACGTGCTTTATCCAAAGGGAAAAGTTAGTGATATACAGGAATCGCAGTTTACCACACTGGGGCAGAATATTACAGCATTGGAGATCGAAGGTACTTTCGACGATTGTCAGCATTTGGTAAAAACGGCTTTTCTTGATGATGAGCTGAATAAAAAGTTGGTGTTAACATCGGCTAACTCCATAAATGTTGCGCGTTTTCTTCCGCAGGCATTTTATTATTTTAATGCGTATGCACGCCTGAAAGAAGCTGGTAAACTTGATGATAACCAGTTGGTTGTTTCAGTGCCCAGCGGAAACTTTGGAAACCTGACCGCAGGGTTGATTGCGGCAGAAATGGGACTGCCGGTAAAACAATTTATTGCTGCCAACAACGAAAACGATGTGGTTTTTGAATACCTCAACACTGGAGAGTATAAACCACGTCCGTCGGTTGAGACCATTGCCAATGCAATGGATGTTGGTGCCCCAAGTAATTTTGCGCGTATTCTCGATTTATACAAAAACGAGCACGCAGTAATAGCCGGAAAAATTAAAGGTTACCGTTATTCTGACGAAGAAATCAGAGAGGTGATTTTGAAGGTTTACAACGAACGCAACTATTTATGCGACCCGCATGGAGCATGTGGTTATCAGTCGTTAAGCGATTATTTGTCGGAGAATGAAGTTGGCGTATTTTTAGAAACGGCACACCCGGCAAAGTTTACAGAGACGGTAGAGAAGGTTGTTGGAAAAGGTAAGGTAGAATTACCTGAAAAGCTTGCTGCCTTTATGGAGGGCGAAAAGAAAAGTGAACAAATGACCAAAGAATATCCTGATTTTAAACGTTATCTTCTGGATCGTCCAATTTAAAGAAAAAATGTTATTGAACAGTTGACTGATTTTTGTGTTTTAGTTGGAGATGATAAATTTAATGGTAAATTTATTCAGTTTTGAGTGTTACTTTTATCCCCAAAGTGTAATATATATTATATAGATTATCATTTTCAAAGAGAATTAATGTTAACAAGAACAATATATGAGACAACTTAAAATCACGAAGCAGGTTACTAACCGCGACACCCTCTCGCTGGACAAGTACCTGCACGAAATTGGAAAGGTGGAGTTGTTGTCTGCGGAGAAAGAAGTGGAGTTGGCCAAACGAATAAAAAAAGGTGACCGCCAAGCTTTGGAAACGCTGATTAAAGCAAATCTCAGGTTTGTTGTTTCTGTTTCGAAACAATACCAAAACCAGGGGCTCAGTCTGCCTGACCTGATTAATGAAGGAAATTTAGGATTGATAAAAGCTGCGGAGCGTTTTGATGAAACCCGCGGATTTAAATTTATTTCGTATGCTGTTTGGTGGATTCGCCAATCGATACTTCAGGCCTTAGCCGAGCAGTCGAGAATTGTTCGTTTGCCTTTAAACAAAATTGGTTCGATCAACAAAATCAACAAAGCATTTAACAAGTTGGAGCAGGAATTCCAGCGCGAACCTACTGTTGATGAGGTGGCAGAATTAATGGAATCAAAACCGGATCTGGTAGAAGATTCTATGAATTTTTCAAGCACACATGTGTCCATGGATGCCCCTCTTCGTGAAGAGGAAGCGAATAATTTGTATGATGTAATGCTCAACGAAGATTCACCGGATCCTGACGGAGAACTGATGGATAATTCACTTCGTAAAGAAATAGAACGATCTTTGTCAACACTCGGGGAACGGGAAGCGGAAATTTTACGTTATTACTTTGGGTTAAAAGGATATCAGCCGCATACGCTGGAAGAAATCGGAGATGTTTTTGGATTAACACGTGAGCGTGTTCGTCAGATAAAAGAAAAAGCAATAAAAAAACTAAAAAACCAATACCGAAACAGGTTACTAAAATCATACCTGGGTAAATAAACGAAACTTATGAGAGCTTTGGTAGCACCCTCCATTCTATCAGCTGACTTTAACAATCTCGGAAAAGATATCGAAATGATCAATCAAAGTGAAGCTGATTATATTCATTTTGATGTGATGGACGGGGTGTTTGTTCCAAATATATCGTTCGGAATTCCGGTAATAGAACATGTAAAGAAAATTGCACAAAAACCGCTCGATGTGCATTTGATGATCGTCGATCCGGATAAATTTATTGAGCCTTTTGTTAACGCCGGTGCATCGATTATAACGGTGCATTACGAGGCCTGTCGTCATTTACACCGTACGGTGCAGTTAATAAAATCGTTTGGAGCTAAGGCAAGTGTTTGTTTAAATCCACATACGCCTGTAGCCGTTTTAGAGGATATTATCGGCGAATTGGATATGGTGTTGCTTATGTCGGTAAATCCGGGTTTTGGAGGACAGAAGTTCATCGAAAATACTTACAGGAAGGTGGCACAATTGCGCAAAATGATTGATGACGCAAATTCTGACTGTAAGATTGAAATTGATGGTGGAGTAAACTACGAAACTGGCAAAAAGTTGCTTGATAAGGGTGCCGATGTACTTGTTGCCGGAAGTTTTGTTTTTAGTGCCGAAAATCCAAAGGAAATTATTTCAGGATTAAAATCATTGTGATGAGTGAACGGCGTTGTCGTGGCACTCTTCAATATTCTTTTCAATAACCTTTCGTGGTAAATCCCTCAAAGCACAGTCTCCTGCAGCGCATTCGGAGCAGTTGTGTACCATGGTAATTTTATCCTTTTTAAAATCGGTTGTTTTGTTTTTTTTAGCCGGTTTAAAAAAACGACGGTACACTTTTAGTCCTGCCCAAAAAATGGCAGCAGCAATAATCAGATATGTCAGAATTTCCTGGATCATATTAAATGAATAACATCCCGATATTATAAGTTACAAACGCGGCTACCCACGCCAGGGCCGTGGTGTAAAATACCGAAAACGCGGCCCATTTCCACGAGCCCGATTCGTTTTTAATACTTGCCACAACACCAATACACGGGAAATAAAGCAATATAAAAATAATGAATGCCAGTGCGGCAGGTGTGGTAAATACGTCCTGCCCTTTATGCTTACCCAACTGATGAACTTCGTTTTGTAATTTTTGCTGCAGGTTTATGGTTGTTTCACCATCCTGCGATTGATAAAGTACTCCCATGGTACTTACCACAATTTCTTTTGCCGGCAAACCGGCCACCACAGCAATACTCATTTTCCAGTCGAAACCAAGCGGACTCATTATCGGTTGAATGAGTTTGCCAGTTCGTCCAAGATAAGAGTTGATCAAACGGTCGGATTCCATGGCATGGTTCACCTCCGCAATACGTTCGTCTTTTTGTATTTCGGGGATTTCCGAGTTTGTTATCTGCTCTATTTGTGCTTCAAAACCGGAAGTATTCTCCGTTTTTCGCGGGAAATATTCCAATGCCCAAATAATAATAACACCCAACAAAATAATCGTCCCGATCTTCTTTAGGTAATGTTGCGTTTTGTCCCACATATGGTACACCACATTTCGGAATGTTGGCAGGCGGTAGGTGGGGAGCTCCATCACAAAAGGTGTTTCTTTATTCTTAAAAACTGTTTTATTGAGAACCTGCGCTGTAATAAAAGCAAAAAGAATTCCAACCGCATAAATTCCAATTAAAATCCAGGCTTCGTATTTCTGGAAAAAGGCAGAAATAATAAGTATATAAACCGGTAGTCGCGCGCTGCACGACATAAACGGGATGATGAGCATGGTAAGAATCCGGTCGCCCCGACTTCGCATGGAACGTGTGGCCAGAATAGCCGGAACATTACATCCAAATCCCATTATCATTGGAATAAACGAGCGGCCGTGCAGACCAAACCGGTGCATTATATTGTCCATTATAAAGGCCGCGCGAGCCATGTAACCCGAACCTTCAAGCAGCGATATAAAAAAGAAAAGAATAAGGATATTAGGCAAAAACACCAGTACACTTCCGGCGCCCCCGATTATACCGTCAACCAACAGGTCGTTCAGCATGCCATCGGGGATTATATTTTCCACTAAAGTACCGAATGCCACTACGCCCGCATCAATCCAGTCCATTGGGTAAGCACCCACCTTAAAGGTCGTCCAGAAGATAAAAAACAGTAGTGCAGTAAATATCGGAAATCCGAGGTAGCGGTTGGTTAACACACTGTCGATCTTTTCCGATTGGGTTTTCTTTTCCTTACGTTTGTTGCTGTACGTTTCGCGTAAAGCACCGGCAATAAAACTGTATTTGGCATTGGCAATAACCGTTTCGCTATCGTCGTTTTCAAGCAGTTCTATTTTCTTTATTTCTTTTAGGGTAACTTCCTGTATCTCTTCGAAATTAGAGTATTTCGAAAGCAATTCGATTACCTGGTTGTCTTTTTCAAGCAGTTTAATGGCCAGAAAACGCGACGAAATCTTATCAGTGATCGGTTTGTCTTCTTTAATTTTCTGACGAATGGTGCGGATCGATTTTTCAAGCTCTTTTCCATAATTGATATGAATATGGCGCGAAAAATTATCGCGGCCCTCAAAAACTTCAATAACTTTTTCAATTAAGTTATCCAATCCGAGCCCTTTCGAGCTAACCGTAGGGATGAGAGGAATTCCAACCAGTTTCGATAACTCTTCCTTATTCAGTTTCAGCTTGTTCTTTTCCAGCTCGTCGAACATATTCAGGGCCATAATAACCCTTAAATCCATGTCGATTAATTGTGTGGTAAGAAACAGGCTTCGTTCCAGATTGGTCGAATCCAGCACGTTTATTACAATATCAGGAGTTTGTTCGTAAATAAACTTCCTTACAAATATTTCTTCTTTTGAATAGGCCGTTAAACTGTATGTGCCGGGCAGGTCGTAAAAGTTAAATGTATAATCGCCGCTTTTAAAAGTGGCTTTATGAACGTCAACCGTAACACCGCTGTAGTTTCCAACTTTTTCTTTCGAGCCGGAAATAAAATTAAATAGCGTGGTTTTACCGCAGTTGGGATTACCTACCAATGCGATATTGATTGTTTTTGTACGCGCCGAGTGGTCGATTAAATCGATATTTCGGTCGATAGTACCCTCGTAAGTGTCGGTTGATGTTTTTTTGAACTCGGAGGCCGGAATAACCTCAATCTGATCGGCTTCCGATTTCCGCAGCGTAATATTATAGTTCAGAATTTTGTATTCGCTGGGCCCTCTAAATGGAGAATCTTTTATGGCCCGAACTTCGTTGCCACGGATAAATCCCATTTCAGTAATCCTCTTCCGGAACGAACCATGACCTAAAACTTTGGTGATTATCACCGGCTCATTATTTCTTGCTTCGCTTAATTTCACTCTCCCCCTGCTTTCTGTATTTAAATTAAATAAAAATAAGCCTACAAATATATTTAAATTCCGATGATAAAAAATAAAATATATTTGTTCTTTACATAGTTACAACAAGTGACTATTTTTGTTCGAACGAAGGAGGTTAAATGGAGGAAGATAAATTTTATAATAATATTCAGAAAGCATTGGACGATCTGCCCGAAAACTTTAGTATTCTGGAGGAACAGATAGATGTTGGTATTCAGATGAAATACTTTGAATTTGCCCGACTACTGAAGGACAGGGACATATCGGAAGAATGTTTTGAGGCGAGAGAGGAACTTTTTGACAAAGAAGTTGACGAAGAACGTAAAAAGGAAATACTGACAGCCATTGCGGTGTACGACGACGTGAAAGCGTACCGAACGCTTGAGAAGTTTGTTGAAGAGGCTGAGGGTGACCTGAAACAATGGGGAACGCTGGCTTTGCAGGAAAGCAGAATGCTGATGCATAGCTCGTTACTTGATGAGCAACAGGTGTTTATATCAACGGGACTGGGCGGAAAAGGCAAAAAACTGCGCTATTTTGTGGTGTTTCTTTCGGTTAATGAGAACGAAATGTTAACAGAAACGCAACAAAAGCTTCTTAAAGATGAGTTAATATTCGAGCTCAACAAGCAGGAAGGTGTGTTTGAATCGATGGACTTTATGGAAGGTTTTTCATCGGCTTTGGTAATGTTACCGATTACGGCCGAAATCAGAGATACATTTCAGAATGTAATTAACGAGTGCAATCAATACGGAGGCTTTTTACGCGAAGATATGGTAATTACCAATGTTAAGATTTTGTCGCGTAGCGAGATTATACAATTAATACATCATAAGGAAAATAAGAATAACGATGAGTTGGAAAACGAATAAGATAAATGTGGCTATTCAGGTATTGCCTGAAGCCGACGGAAACATAAAATACGAGTTAGTTGACAAGGCAATTGAAACCATTCAGCAATCGGGATACCGTTACCAGGTGTGCCCGTTTGAAACTGTAGTTGAATGTGGATTTCATGAATTTCCGGATTTGCTGGAGCGTATTCATGAGGCCTGCGGCGAAGCAGGAACACAACGAATGATCACCAATATGAAATTGCAGGTGAATTTTGAAAAAAATGTGACCATTGAAGATAAAATGGAAAAATACTCGTAATTATTTTGCTGTTAGGCGGTTGAAGACTTCAGCAGAAAAGCAGGCAAAAATGAATTGTAATTAATTTCAATAAAATTTCTGTGCAGATTTGTATTTATACAAATAAGCGCTATATTTGCACCGCTTTTAAAGCAAACGAGTTCTGGACCTGTAGCTTAATTGGATAGAGCACCTGACTACGGATCAGGAGGTTAGGGGTTCGAGTCCCTTCAGGTTCACTGGTTGAATATCAAAGAGTTGCATTCATGTTGAGTGCAACTCTTTTTTGTTTATATACTAACAAAAGCACTAACTTATTCTTCTATTTATCCCATTCATAGGTATTCTCTATTGAATTTGATTTTTCGATTTTGCCGCTGTTAATTTCGCTGCTCATAACTGTGAACGATTTTCCTTTTTTTTCATTTGGTTACCTCATATATTTGTTGTCGAAAGATTCAGAGAAATGATCTTTCATAAAGCAGCACTATTCTTGAGACATCGCCATGTTACCAACTCAGGAGTAATTTGAACTTGAAGCAAGTTAGTATTTAAAAACTAAAATTGCTACGTATGTTTAATGATTTAAAAATTGGCGATTTAACCGTCGAACAGTTTCTACAGCTAAAACAAAAAGATTATCCGGAAATTTATGGAGTGACTACTTTTGCTGAAGTAGCAGAAATTACCAAGTCTACCGCCTATAAGCTGATTCATAGGCGTGAAGTTCCACACTTTAAAAGACCTGGTAGTAGTAAGGTGTATTTTCGGCACAAAGAAGTCATTGAATGGATGACGCAGTGTCGAGTTCCAACGATTACAGAGATGACCGAATCAGCCATGGTTTAGTTATTCTCTAACTTTTTCAATTGTCATGAGTGAAAATTTTTAAAGAACAATTATGAATTTAGTTAGAGATATATGGAAAATCAAAAAGCTAAAAGTATAGAGGAATATACTCTGTTGCTGTGTCTTGATTCCGGTGAAATAGAGGTAGTAAAACTCGAAGATTTACCTCGTAACTGGCCGCTGGGACAATACTGTAGCCGGCGCACCGGTTCGAAAGCTCAGATGGAGACTTTACGACGGACACTGATCGATAACAACCTTAAAGTTTTGATGCGCCATGGGTAGAAAGAAAAGATCCGGATTGGATTATTACCCAACGGACACTAATAAATTTAGTGACCGTAAAATCAGGCGCCTTAATAACAAGTATTTAGGAATTGGGTACTTGGTGTATGATTTTATCTGCTGTGAAGTTTACCGAGACGAAGGGTACTACTTAAAATTTGACCGAGATTACTATTTCGATGTCGCTGATGTACTTAAGTTAGAAGAAGAGCAAGTTAGAGCCATAATTGAATATTGCGTTGAAGTTGATTTGTTTGACAAGACTCAGTTTGATAAAGGAATTATTACCAGTCGAGGGATCCAGCATCGATGGATTGATGCCAGTAAATCAGCCAAACGCAGCAATATTGAAATAAATCCGAAGCTATTGGTTCCTGAAAGTTCTACAAATACTTCAGAATCTTCAGAAGATGTATCTGTAAATACGGAAGAAACTCCTATAACTTCGGAAGAAAAACCGATATCCTCCGAAGAAAGTGCACAAAAAGAAGTAAAGGAAAGTAAAAAGAAGAAAGGAAAGAATATTGATTTAACCTTTATTGAAGATGATAATTGGAGACAATTAGTTGAAACTTGGCTTGACTATAAAAAAGAGCGTAGCCAGTCATATAAAGGGCTTCAGTCAATAAAAGTATTTTATGCCAAACTTCTCGAATTATCAAATTCAAACTTTCAAACAGCCACAGAAATTGTCAAAAACTCGATTGCAAGTAATTGGAGTGGTGTGTTCGCCTTAAAAGATAATAAAAAGGCAGGTGAACAGCCCGGTCAAACCTTACATCCTAAAAATGGTCAAGAACGTCAAAAACAATTAGAAAATGCAGGATTCTAAAAACATATTCAGTGCTTCGTTGAAAGAATTGCAGGAGAATTTTGGTTTTAAAACCAGGGAGTTTCCCAGCTTTACTTTTGGGAATATTGATAAATGCCGTGAGATTTTAGCGGGTTCAATACTAGCCTCAGATAAGACCATTGACAAGTTGGTTTGGATTCCTGAACTTGAAGAGGTTGCGGGGTGGATGGTTGATACAAAAGGAAAAGGTTTATTTCTTACCGGGGATGTCGGAAGAGGTAAAACCAATATTATTCTTAAAGCAATTCCTTTAATGTTCTACCATTTTCAACGAAAGGTTGTAAAGGCTCATCATGCAGAGCAGCTCGTTAAACACTTGGATGCATTAAAACAAAAGAAATTTATTGCCATCGATGAGATGGGAGTAGAGCCTATTCATAATGAATTTGGTTCAAAGTATGAGCCAATGAATAAGCTATTTAATCTTGCTGAAGCAGAATCTAAAATAGTTTTTATCTCAACAAATTTGGATGGAGAAATGGTTTTAGACCGGTATGGTGTAAGAACACTGGACCGAATAAAACGGCTGTGTAAAATTATTCAGTTCAAAGGCGAAAGTTTACGAAAATAATCAGGGCTCAGCGCCCTTTTAAAAATAGAGTGTAATGGAAAAAGTAAAAATTATTAACGGTTACAAGGTTCGATACAGAATCGACAAAAACGGCCAATGTGTACCGAACACAGGCGATGTACTAAAGGCCGTAGGATTGGAGCTAATGTGGCCAAAGATCCAATTATTTTATGATCTGGTCTCCGACACAGAAACGGTAGAGTTTCTCCGCTGGGTTAGTTATGTGTGTGACATCCGTTTCGACACAGCACGGGAACGCGTCAAGCATTATTTCATACTTGACGGAGGTTTGCGAATGGAATACGCGCAAACAGCGAAAAGAAGATCTGACGAGCTTGTTATGGCCAGAGATCACATTTCTGCAACTGAGGTAGACTATTTCTTTTCGAACGAAGAAATTATAGAGATGCTAAACGATGAGGGCTTTAAATTCAAATTAATGACACAAACAAATTGAGATATGGCAGAGAAAAAAGAAGCTAAGCAGATCGCGATCCGGCGCGACAAGTATAACCAGTGCCGGGTGCAGTGGAGAGTTAAAATACCTAAATACCAGGCAATTGCCAATGAGATTGCAGCTCTTGGAGTTGAGCCGACTAAGGATCTATTATTGCAAACTGCAAACAACAATCTGGCAGGCTTAAAGAAAGCATACGAAGCGACTTTAACGGGTACCGTTGGCGATATCAAGCGCGCACTCAATGAGCGTGAGAGCGTCCCGGAATCAAAGACGGAATTAAATGTAAACCCAAACAAAGACGAAAGTACTTTCCACCTCAAAAGTAAAGACCTTTCGAAGTATGAATATGCCGGCGACCTTAAACTACTGCAGGAAGCAATCGAAAAGCTAAACTCAAACATCGGAGTACACGTGGATCTGGATTATGTTGTTGGGCCGGCCATGAACCCGGAGTACATCACCGTTGAGAATGGTAAGGTCTTAATTACAGAAGAAACGTACAAGCAGATCGTTGACGAACATTTCACGATTCGAGCGAATACCAAATCACAGCTGGAAGCTTATGAAAAGGCGCTGGCAATTCAGGACCAGGTAAACGACCTGATGAAACGGCTCTGGAAGAATGACGATGAACGCAATCAAGCCGAATTCGCGGACTTATTCCAGTTTGATGAGAACGGCCAGTATCAATTTGACCCAACGACATTAGAACACTTTTAACAACAATAAAACATAAAATCATGTACGAAACAAGCAAATGTAAAGACTGTGCATTCTTAGCACGAGAGAAAATGGTCCCTAAAGACGGTGGCTATAGATCATCTATCCCAACGTGTTTGAAAAACGAAAATATCGGAGCTGATTACAAAGAATCATGCACTCCGTTCCTGGATGAGTCAGATCCCGGTGCAGCATCGGCAAAACAAACAGCTTTTGCAAGTGACTATATTTATGCTGAGCAGGTGAAAAACTACATCGTGGCAAGATCAAATGATCAGGTTGAGAAAATCTTCGAACATATGGCAATCAGATACCAACCGGAATAAAAAACAAAATTCTAAATATCATGGAAAAAGACACGATCTGGAAGGACGAAAAAGCGATCAAGGACAAGATCCGAGAGTGTGAGCAGGTACTACCTGTAGGTAATGAAGTATTGGCAATCTTGAAGGGCGAAGGCATTGAAAGGACCATCGATCATGTGAAAGGCTTTTACACCGGCTCAGCCGATTATTTGATTGGCGTTTTGGGAAAAACAGCCCGTGAGAAAGTTGAAAAAATGGATCTGCCAGAAAAATTGAAAAGGTCACTTTTGAGAGATGCTACCGAAATCGATCAGCCGAAAGTTACCAGGATTCATTCCGAATTTTACAGGGCGCTTGCAACGGCAAATGTTAAGGTAGATGATCTGGAAATCAATAAAAAGGTCGAAAAACTTCAGCTTAAAAAAGCCTTTTTGAAGGCCATCGAAGAAAAAAACACCGTTACCATAGATACACCGGCGAAAAAGGAAATGTGGAGCTCAATACAGAACTTCTGCAATGCTTTTAATTCAATGGAAGAAGTAGCCAAAAGAACCGGCATTCTCTCCATTCAAAATACAATTGATGTTGACGAGGCTTTTATCATGATTATACACAAAGAAGGTAATTATGCGAAAGCTGAACCGGACCCGAGCTTCTTTCTAGGCTTCCAGGGTATCGGAAAACTAGCATCGAAGGAGACAGGAAAATAATTTATAAACACCTAAAATTTACAATCATGGCTTTTAAAACACTAACATTTTTAGAGATTCGAGAGCAGCTAAAAGGAACCAATTACGATTCAGACGATTGGGTTCAGGAATGTTACAGCTGGGTAAATAGCAACGAGTCGACGGTAAAAGAATGGATCGCTCACCGCGATAAAGTGGAGGAGGAATATCTGGAACTTCAGAAAAAACCAGGTATAGGCGATATGGGACCGGCGGCCCTTCTTGGTATCGACGAAAACGGAGATGCTTACACGTCATACGAATAAAGATATTCAGTTCACTTTTTTATTGAGCAGTGGCTTTGCTTAGGAAGGGGCCGGTGGGTTCCTTCCGCTTTCCCGAACTAAAAAAGAAAATATGGCAGCTAAAAAAGACATACTGAAACTTACCGCTAAACAGCAACGGTTTTGCGAAAATTACCTGATCGATCTTAACGCTACTCAGGCGGCTATTCGTGCCGGTTACTCTAAAAAGACAGCACGAAGTCAGGGGCAACGTCTGTTGACAAATGTTGACATCCAGGACCAAATATCAAACCTGCAAAAAGAAGCCCGTAAAACAACCGAAATCACCCGTGAGGAGGTATTGTCAACACTGGCCGCAATAATGCGTGCAAAGCTCCCGGATTACTTTAAAGACGGTAAAAAGATGGATCTGGAAAAATTGACGGAAGGGCAAAAGCTTGCGCTTGAATCGATCCGGGTAACAAAGTCGAGCTTTTCAGTCAAGCTCACATCCAAGATCGCAGCGATTGAACGCATTAACGCCATGCTTGGATTTAATGAACCGCTGGATATAAAAATGACCTACAAAAAAATGCCAGAATCTCAGTTGAATTTCATTATTGAGGAGTTGGTTGAAAAATCAAAAACACATGGGTAGAATCGATGTCAACAATATGTCCCGAGAGGAAAAAATTCAGCTCATCGAAAATATTGAGAATGGTGAGATAAGAATTGTAAACGGTGAAATTGTATCACTTGAATTTGCGGGAGGGATCTTCTTTGATAAGGAAGGTCGGTATTATCTGGACCAGGAAAAAACTATTGAAGTTGATGAGAAATACATCACGGAAAAAGCTGAAGCATCGGAAGAAAACGGAGTGATATTTTTCCCTATTCGCACCATAGGATATGAAGACAAAAAGACAGGAAACAAGAGTTAAAACTAGCAAAGTGTATAAAATTGAAAAATATTAATTGTGTAAAAGTTTAACAATCAATCGATTAAGACTCTATTAATCACAATGTTAATTATAAGACATGGCAGCAACGAATAAAAAAACAGCAACGAGAATGCTCATCACACCGGAGTTTTTTACAAAAAGAGTAACCCAAATTCTCAGGAAAAATTTGAATGCTCTTCTTTTTCAGTACCAGATATCCTATAAGATTGAGAAAGATCCGGAAATGAAGGAAAAGAGACTTGCAGCCTGGTTGCAAATTCAAAAGGATCTGGCACAAGTTGAGGCTGTGCTTGGAATTGCTGCAAAAGAAGATATTGAGGGAGTCTATGTCAAAACATCTGAAGGGAAGGTTTATGATTGTAGTACTATTAAACCTAGTGAGCTAGGTGAAGACTCTCTCTCAAATTTACTGGTGGAAATATCAAAAACGATGAAATGAAAGGTCGCATTGTCATACAAAACACCGCAAACGTCATCCGGGCTATACAGAACCAAGTAGCCAAAGCCGATGAAATGACACTGGAAGTACTGAAGTATGCCGGTGAAACCTTTGTAAAAAATGCCAGAGAGAACCGGCAATTTCAGGATGATACCGGAAACCTGCAATCATCAATAGGTTATGTGATTGTGAAGGACCGGAAAATAGTTTTCAAAGCACTTCGCGGAATTGGAAAGAGTCCAACATCCAAAGGAACAGAAGCCGCTGAACGGTTGGCAGAGGCAATAATGATCAATCTGCCCAAAGGATTTTCGCTCATAGGATTAGCAGGTATGGAATACGGGATATATGTTGAGGCGATGGGCATTGATGTTATTACCGGCTCGATACCGGAAACTCAGCGACTATTAAAACAGATTTTCAAAGAAATAAAATAACCTTAAACAATAGAATCATGATAGCAGGAGGATTACAGGGTTTGCACTTCGTCAACACGATGAGTAACGCGGATTTAAAACGAAAAGCAGCGGAGGCTGAAGGTATAATCGGAGCCATGGGCAGAAACATCGGGAAGTTAGCTCCCTTTGCACCACTGGCCGCTGGGGGTTTAATACTCGCTAAGCTAAGTGATGACGCTTATGATTTCTCAAATGAGTATTCAAAGGCTATGCGAGAGGTCCAGACTATCTCTAAAGCTACTCAAAGGGATTGGGAAGGAATGAATAAATCGATCATCGATTTAGCGGCAAATGGTCCCGACGATGCCATTCAATTGGCACAAGCTTATTACCAAATCGCCAGTGCTGGGTATGACGGAGCTGCAGGTCTTAACTTGCTGGATGTGGCAAGTAGAGCAGCTACGGCCGGTATAACGGACACCAAGACAGCTGCAGACGGTTTGACAACCATCTTAAACGCCTGGGGAAAGGATGCAACAGAAGCGGAACATGTTGCAGACGTTCTTTTCAAAACGGTTGAGAAAGGTAAAACTACCTTCCCCGAATTGGCTCAAAATATAGCTACCGTAGCTCCTATGGCCAGCGCGATGAATATTTCCCTTGAAGAGATAACCGGCTCAATAGCTACCCTTACCAAGCAAGGTAACACTACACCCGTTGCTTTGACACAAATCCGACAAGCGATCATCGGTCTAAATGAGAATTTAGGTGACGGTTGGAGTGAAGCGATGACCTTTCAGGAAGCCTTACAGCAGGTTCGTGATATGGCCGGGGGATCTGACACCAAATTAAAGGAAATGATGGGTCGTGTTGAAGGTATGAATGCAGTATTATCATTGACAGGAGATAAGGCCCTGGAAGCTGCCTCAGATCTCGACACTATGACAACCGCTGTAGGATCCATGCAGACAGCCTATGAAACAATGATGCTTGAGGCTGACAACAAATGGAGTCAAGTTCACAACAAATGGCAACGCGAACTTTCGCAGGTCGGTGATAAGTTAAAGGTCGCCTCCTCTGGTATTGCTGATTTTTTTAACAGGATTCTTACTGATGAGCAAGCTGACGTTATTGGACCAGCTTCTCAGTCAGCAATCAATAACCTCTTTTCAGACCTCAATCAGCTCGATGATAAAGAAGCCAAACTCAAGCTTATCACTGATAAGATTATCGAGTTGAAGAATGAATATGTGAGTTTAGGTCAGGAATCGGCTCACTGGGAAAAAGGTCAACCGAGTTGGTTGCAACGACAAGCTGAGAACTTCAATGCGGCTTTGGGCTTTGGACCAGCCACAATGCCCGGACGATATAACCAGGCAAACCTCGAAATCGTTCAGAAAGATATTGCGATCAATGAACAGGTTAGTCAAAAGCTTGAAGAGCTTTACAGACAGGTTCTGAATTCTGCAGGTGGATCTTCAGGATCCGGAGGTGGTGGAGGAGGTCAGGCTAAACCTTGGACTGTGGGAGAAAGTCAGGCAGAGATTGAACGGCTTAAAGAGCAGCTGGGAACCGTATCGATCGAGCAGGAAGTTGAACTCCGGTTTAAAATTGCCGATGAACAGGCGAAGGTTGATGAGTTTTACACTAAAGTTAGAGACCGGTTTAACCAGGCGATAAATGAAAGCTGGGAGGCGCCTTTTAACCGAACCGTTGATACAGAAGGGGCGAATACAGAAATAGCTTCGCGTGGTGATGCTTCGAAAATGATTTCAGATCAAGCGGAAGCATACAGACAGCGGCTCAAAGAGACTACAAAACTGCTTAAGCCTTTGCAGCAGTTAACAGACGAAGAGTCGGAACAGTTAAGAATTGAGGAAGAGAAGATCAAAATCCAATTGCAACAAATTGAGAACCAGGAAGAGCTTGCAAAGGCCATGTATGACAGCTCTGAAATACTCGGAGCCTTAAGTTATGCTATTGGGGAGGTAGATTCTGAAGCTGGAAAAGCAGTTGGAAGATTGGCAGATATGGCCCGAAATGCAAGTAACATGATTGCTTCCTTCTCATCGCAGGATTATTTATCGGCAGCGGCTTCAGGCATAGGTCTTATTGGTAATATTTTAGGATCTGTCAGTACATCGCGCAGCGACAAATTAGCGGATGCCCTGGATAATATAAATGAATCACTTGAAAGACAGGCTACACTACTAGCTGCATTAAACGGAGAGGATTGGTTTGAGGCTGCAGGTAAACAGGCGCAAAGGCTAAGAGAGGATATTGATGAATTAACAGAAACTCTGTTACAATACACGCTTGTTCCGCGCGAAATAGCCGAACAATACAGAAATGCAGCTGATCAGAGAGGCGGTGAAGCTTTGGCCGACATGTATGGTATTGACACAACAGGATGGTCACTAGATGATATTTTGAAAGCATTAAATGGCGATTATGATTTTCTGGCAACAGAGAAAATGTACGGTGACGTAAACAACCTTCTTACTACCATTCTGAATTTAAGATCTGAGCTCGACAGTATCAGTAATGATTCGGTTTTCGATAAACTGGGTTTTAATACAGAAGATATCTCAAGTATACTTTCCGACGGAATTACACAGGGGCTTAAACTCTCAGAAGGAGGTTTAGGTGATTTTGCAGACAGTTTTAAAAAACAACTTAACGACGCCATACTTCAGGCGGTATTAGGTCCGCAAACTGATCAGCAGATTCAGGCATACATGGAAAAAATGAGAACCTATGCCGATATCGAAGAGGACGGATCTATGTTTTCTGATCAGGAAAAAGCGGAGCTGGAAGACCTCTATAGAACTCTGATTGAAAACACCCAACGACAAGCTGACGAACTTGGTTTTATGGCAGATGACTCAGCGGGGGGATATGCCGAAGCTCAGGGAATTCAACGCAGCATAACGGAAGAAACAGGAACTCTATTAGTTGGACAATTCACATCCATGCGAGATTACCAGGTAAGAGCAAACGACACAATGATGGACCAGTTGGCCATGGCAGAAGAGCAGTTGGAAGTACTTCAGGATATTCGGGACAATACCTCCTATAATCACAATTTAGAGGGCATGCACGAAGAGCTGAGAACCATGAACCAAACATTAAAAACCGGATTGAGCGTTTAGTTTTTTGTTTCCATATACTCATGTTGAAGGGCTGGCCGGTAATGGTTGGCCCTTTTTGCTATCTTTATGCCTCAATCCTTTAAATACTGTTATGGCAATGAAAACCGGCACTTGTAAATTGTGCTTACAGGAAAAACCATTATTAAACAAATCTCATATCATCCCCGATTTCATGTACCGACATGGCAAGATATATCACGATGATCATTCCATACATAGAATCAGCCTAGAGAAGACCACAAACAGTAATTACACTAAAAAGGGTATTCAATACAGTGGCGAATATGAAGGAGGTATTTTGTGTAAAAACTGTGATGGGATTATAATCAAAGAATATGAAGATTATGCCATAAATTTTTTATTTGGCAAGAATTTGAAAACCGAATTTATTTATACCAGAGGAAAGGGAGATTTAACAGTATCGAATGTTGATTCTGGGATGTTAAAGTTATTCTTTCTTTCAATTTTTTGGCGATCTTCAATTTCTTCAAGATCATTTTTTAAACACGTAAAATTGCCGAAGGAAGTAGAAGAAAAGTTGAGGCTGATGATATTAAATGGTAGTCCGGGTAAAAAGAATGATTTTCCTTTTATTCCTGTTTATGATTTTGGAAAGGATCCTAAATTGAAACAGTATATGGGGCAGCCTGTCGGACTGCATCATGATACAAGTTATCTATTTGTTTTTCCTGCAATGTTTGTTCAGATTTTTCTACATAAAAAAATGCTCCCAAGGAATCTGAGAAGATATGGTATTCGTCGCAAAGGAAAGATTAAATTTCTTTTAGCTCCTCCCCAATACGTGAGACAAATGTTACATGATTTATATGGCTGATTTTTCTGTCAAACTGGCTGAATTTATACTTTATGACTCAATATTTTTTGAGCCAAAATCACAAGGGGCTAATAGTCTGATATTTAACGATTGCAAAGTGTCCCTATAACGGTTATTGTGTTAAATAGAATTTTCTTTAGGAGTAAAAACAAAGGTTCCTTTTTGCCCTCTTCTGGGCTTATTATGAGCATAGCCATAAACAAAAATACTATCCGGAATTCCATCAGGATAAGCCTTACATGATTGTTCACTGTATATGTTAAAGTGTTGGCACTGGTGGCAGTATGGATCCGGGCGTGTGGTCATAGTTCTTATCAGAGGGTTCACTGTACTAAAGTACGTGAGGGTTCTAGTTCGCGCATGACTATTTTTTTTTATTTACAACTAATTCGGTCCCACAGTTCGGACACTTAAAATCAAAGTCTTGTTTCTCTTCTTTAGTAGGGATGAATAATTCCCGTATATCTACATCCAGGACCAGTGCAATTTGTTTTAATAATTCCGGCTTTGGAAAATGATTTCCATTGATAATATTTGAGATTGTGGCGGGAGTTACTTCAACTAATTCAGCCAATTCCTTCCCGGTTTTTCCTTTCTCTTTTAGAATCTCCTTCAGTTTTAACATGATATTTCATTCTTGAATTCAAACAAAGTTATATAAAATTATAGTAAAACTAAATAAAAGATTAAAAAATTATAGTATTGCTTGCATTGAATTATAATAATACTTACATTTGTTGAGAATAAATTATAGTAATACTAAATAAAATGGATTTAAGACAAATAACAATATCGAAAGCCAACCTGATAAAATCAATCGGTGTAGGTGGGTACCTGAAAATGTTTTTGAACCATTTAAAATCACAGCCTGGATTAAGCCGGGCGGAAGTATTTGATACTTACTACCAGGTTAGAACTGAAACCTTAAAACAATATTCACTATGAAAATCATTTTTCAAACACTAAATGTATCGATCAGTACTGAGGTTCTCTCCGGTGGGGAGCAATCTCAGTTAATGCAACTGGCTGAAAAGTCAAATAGCGGAAATGAACTCAGCTCGGAAGAGAGCAGCTTTATTGAATCTATGGCCAGCCGGTCAAATCATTTTGTTTCGAATTATTAAACCTTAAAAAGAATAGAGATATGGAAAATCAAAGAATGACAATTGCAATTACTTCAGGTTCTATCAAACATGAAATTACGCTGGATGGACCTTACATGTATGTATGCACATCTAAAATCGATTTGCGTGAACTGGTAAAACTCTGCGAGATTCAAGAATTAAAAGAAACAGGCATAGCATTAAAGGAGTCTACTTTTAGAACCTCACAGTTAATGGCTGCATTCATTAACTCAGGACTAGAAGGTGTCAAAGAAAGTGATATTGCACCTAGTACGCATGATATTTGGTTAATACACGAACTTGAAAAGTTTTTGAGTTCTACCGAGTGGGTCGATCAACATCCAAGAGCGAAGGAGTAACTATTAAACCTTTAAATTGATAATCATGGAGAATAAAAAAATTAAGCATGTTTTTGATGATGAAAATGGTAATAAAAGTATGGTTACCATTGACGGAAATACAATAAAGTTCGGGGGAATGGTCTATTCTTTATCAAAGTTGGAAGATCTATTAATACAGATTGATCCCGGAGGCTTTTCCAAAGCAATTAATAGTGTCGTTTATGGATTGGTTCAAGTAACTTCTGAGGCAATTAACAACGATGTAGACGTACAAGGTATGTTACCCACAGCTTCAGACATCTACTATGCAAAGCAGCTGGCAGAATCTTTTGCAGAGATGGAAGTGAAATAACAACAACCGGAATTTAATCAAGCCTCCTTCGGGAGGTTTTTTTGTGTAGTTAAGTCAAAAATTTAGTCACAATGAACAGGAAAGTCAGCCAGCCTGATATAGCCATAAACTTAAATACATCATTCCAGGTCATGTCATAGTAACTCAACTTAAAAATGAAAAACTCAACAATTAGTTTTAACCGCGAATCAATTTTCTTTTTCATGGTACTTCTCCATTAAAATTAAACTGAATTCGCGACCCCGCTTAAATGTACACTCAGAATCACGTTTTCGAAAGGACAACTTTTGAGTCAAAAAACGACTGCTGATTATCAGTGAGTTATGGTTTTTGTTTTTAGAGTAACTGACTTGAAGAAAAAAACTGCTAGAAATTTGACAGAATATTAGTGGTTATTTTGACGTATTGATATCGACTGAATTTCCCTCATTTGTGGTATTGAATCAAAAATGCTATCCCGTTACCTTTGACTTGAACATTTAAAATATTGAGTCATGAAAACAAGTATGCGAATTGCAGAGATCAGAAAAGAGTTAAACATCACTCAGGCGGAACTTGGACGCCGGTTAGATGAATCAGTAATGTATATCAATAAGGTTGAATCCGGGGTCATAAATCTTAAGCAAGCCACAATGATTAAGCTCTACAAACGGCTCCGGGTCAACCTTAACTGGTTGTTGGTGGGTGAAGGTGATATGTTTTCGTCACGTGTGGACTAAAACCCTTGCCCTTTTAGTACACTAGTCCCTCTTATTAGTACTTTATTGATATATTTGAAGTTATGGCACGTGAATTGAAATATATGACGTTGGAAGAGCTTCTGGATCATTTCCTATTAACCAGGGGAGAAGCGGAGCTTTATGAGCTGATCCCTTTATTGATCATTGCGGCCGGTTCAGAAGAAGAGGTCACCAGGATCCTCACGCGAATCCGCGATGAAGGGAAAACATTAAAAGTCTACTATCCGGAATTTGATAAAGCGGTACCTGCAGGTGAGTATATTGGTGAGATCGAAGACGGAGCTTTGTATTTGGTTTAGTCATTGAGCAAATTGAAGCGCAATATCTTCATGTATCCATGTGCCGGAAGCATTTCCACCCCTTACCGTGGCAACTATTTTTTCCAAACTTAGATTTCTTAGTTTGGCCAATTCTTCCAAAGGGAGATTTCTCACTTTGGAAAGTGCTTCCATCAATCTACCCGTTTGCTCATTTTTCAGCCAATCCTTTGGCTTTCTTTTGAACGGCTTAGCCATTTCGGTAGCGTTAATCGGTTACTAAAATTTTAGTATCCGGGTTTTTCTAAAATTTTGGAAAAACCTCTAAAGAAAAGTTTTACTGAAAGATTAGTAAAACCTGCTTCCACAAAATAATGGAACCAGCTCTCACTTCAGAAAATTCTGAAACGAACCCTCATTTGATAAAATTGTCAAACGAGGCCGGGTACAAATTAGATCCTCATTTAATTTATTTATTAAATGAGCCGTTTTCTAAATTCTTAGAAATCGATATATGAGGACGGCTGAAAATTCGGCCGTCCTTCCAAAGCAAGAATTCTTGCTTTGGTCATTCCATAAGTTTGTGGAGTGAGCTTCCTGGAAAATTTGATTATTGCTTTTAGAGTAAACATTTGTTAAATTTGAGAAAAACTAATTCAAAAACCTTTTAGCATGGACATGAAATTCATTAAGTATTCCCACAAAGAGAGTTCGTATCGTTTAATAAACAATATCGGGATAACGATCCTTAGTTTTGGAATCCTGTTTAGTATTATTGGTGCTCTCCTGGGATTTGCACTATTTACGGAAAGTGACACTGGTGCTTATTTGATCGGCGCTTCGATTGGGTTATTCTTATGGGCGTTGTTGTGCTTTGGGATTTGCAAAGGTATTTCAGAGCTTGTATTCAGATCATACCTGAGATTCAGATTGGATCAACACAAAATGAATGATGAAGATCTATTCTATGAAGTGAAAAAGTAGATCTAAATTAACAATATTTGGTCGAACGGCCATTCAAGAGGGGACCATCACGAAAGACCAGCCATTTGGCTGGCCTTTTTTATTACATCTTAAACATCCTCTGTCGGAATACGTATAATAAAATGCCGCTAAATCCTACACAACAAATAAGTACGTCACGCAGTAGCGAAGCCTGGTATTTAATGCCGGGCTTTGTTATATCTTGAACTTTAAATATTGAGGGATAGTGCTGTTTACATTATGTGTGTGTTAATAGATTTTGTTTATATGTTCTAGAGCATCGTTTACGCCGTGTAAATATATTATGTTTGAGGCGTCCTTACTCAAAAGACATTACGTTCCGGTGTTTTCGTATTTAAAACCCTAATGCAATCAATTAAAAATCAATTGCCATTAGAAAGGAACAAAGAAATTGCCCGGTATCATCACTACCGGGCTTTTTTGTATCTGTACAATACGGATAGGGTGAAGCGGGTTACCTTATTGCAAGTCCCGCAAAACACGTATTGAAACTATGAGTAAGGATTCAATAGAGTGGATTTTTTGCAAGTATATTGTGAAAAATGGAAAAAGAATATACCACCCAACGGGTGGCGTATTCAGATTTCCTAAACCACGTAAATAGGTTTTTAATTTTGTGAAACACCGGTAGCGGGGTGTGATGGCCCCGTGGTACTTTAGGGGCGGCTGAGTGATGGCGGCCGCCCTTTACCAATAACGTAATTCTTCTTTTAATGTTCGATTAAAGCGAATATTGCAATATGAATGCCGAACCAAAATCCGGCTTTTTTTATGCCTTGTTTATAGAGATTTAGACAATTTAAATTTCATCTCCAAAATCCAGTAATTTTTTAGAAATCTCCTTTTTAGTATCAGTCTCAAAACTGTCAAGGTAATTTTGAGTGGTTTTCATATCTGCATGTCCTAAACTTTCAGAGATATATTCTGTATTTACCCCGGATCTTTTCAATACCGTCGCATAAGAATGCCTGGCTGTATAGGTAGTAACCTTTTGATTCAGTTCTACAGCTTGAGCAATAGAATTAATATACTTGTTAATTTGCTTAACCGTCTGCTTAACCTTACGATGCAGGGTTTCAGGTGAATCCGATTTGCGAAGAATTTGGAATATGTAGTTTTCAGGATCCCTTTTTTTATTTCCCCATGTATCAATTATTTGCTGAAGCTCAGGAGTAACTAATATCGATATTGGAATAGGATTTCTATTTGTTTTTTGCGTTTTTGCCCGTGATAAATAAATTGATTCTCCTTTGATATCTTTGTATTTCAGGAGGCAAATATCTTTTACATTCAGGCCACTTGCAAAGTATGAGAAGAACCATAGATCTCTGTAAAAATGCTCGGGTGAATTAGGGATCACTTTAAATTTGTATAATTTTCCTATTTCAGTAATAGTAAGAGCTTTTTTGATGTTTCTGGAAGTTGGAATTTCATATTTATCCTTTCCGAAAGGGTAGGAGTCTTGTTTAATAATTCCAGCGCGTATAGCGTCGTTAAATATCTTCCTGAGGGGTCTGAGGTAAATGCCTATTGTGGAAGGACTCCTTTCTTTTTTTAACATCCATGCTTCATAGTTGGATAGGAATTTGGGAGTAATATCTCTGAAAGTAAGTTTTTCCTTGGAGTTGAATTCCTTTAATGAAACCTTCGCGCATTCGTAGGAAGACGCTGTACCTATGCGGCCAGATTTTTTCATATTTTCAATCTCACGTTCGAAGGCAGCGGTAACACTCTCTTTTGATCCGTATTTGTCCAGGAATAGAATTTTAAACCGGTCAAATGAGAATTCCGGCATATCGCAAATAATATCATTAGCTTTTTTGAGTACCTGGTAAATGATCTGCTTTTTATCTTTCAGGTCTCCTCGAACTTTTGGGCCAAGTATCTTTTTGTAATCATCTTCGGTGATGTTGATCTTCGTTGTTAAGTAACGTGGTGTGCGATCATGAATAATTCTTATTCTTACCGAGTATGTTTTATCCTTCCTTGGTCTTATAGTGTCTAGAAAAGCTGCAAGTGATACTCCTTTGCTTTTAAGTTTGTCAAAATTCTGTTCAGGATGAAAAATGAGATCTGATGACATGTTAGTTATTTTGTATTAATGACTAACAAATTTACTAACAATATGGGAAAAAGGAAGAAAATGAATGATAAATATACATTCTAAAAAGCTTGTTAAACGATTGATTTAGATAATCATTGCTCAAAATGGATAAAAGAAGAAAAAACTAAAATTATGACTACGGATCAGGAGGTTAGGGGTTCGAGTCCCTTCAGGTTCACACTGGGAGTCAAAGAGTTGCAAGATTTATTTCTTGTGACTCTTTTTTGTTTTCGGAGATCCCAAAAAGAATGCTCTTCCGATTTACTTTTATCTTATCTTTTCAATTACCCATTGTAACATATTGTCCTCTCCCCGCGAAAAACTTTCCCATTTGTATTGTAGAGGAATGTCGGGTTGCACGCCTTCAGAAAATTCTTCCTGAATACGAAACAGGCGTTTCGAGTAACAGATGACAAGTTTGGAGTTGGGAAGCTCAAAAGTGTCCATGTCCTGAAAGCCCGTTGGATTGGAACCTGTAGGTTCGCCAACAATTTTTGCGTTTAGCAATTCGCGAAATAAGGCTGTGTTACTTGTTGCTGCCGAAAAAGTGACTTTGTCAGCCAAAACATAAACACCCGATTTCCAGTCAACCGGATCGGCAAGATTTAAAGCATTGGCCAAAACCAGACCGACATAAAGATCGCCACCGCCATTATTGCGTAGGTCAATTACCAGTTTACGGATATTGTGTTGAAAGATGTAGCCCACCATTTCTTCACCAATTTGCATCATCTCTTCAAAGGTTGGGTAGCTTTCAAAATGTATATAAAGTCCATCAGTACCTGAAATTGGAGTGTACCAAAAACCTTCAATTAAGGTTTCTTCCGGCTTTTCGATCTCGGGAACTGAGATTGTGAGTTCTGCAAATTCTATAGGTTCGTTATCTGCAGAAACGCTTAGTGTTTCTGTAAAAACAGTACCATCGTCGCTTTTAAAAGTAAACGAGGCTTTGTCTTTTTCTTTGATGAGCTTTAATTCAAAAAGCACTTCACTAATCGGGAAATACTGTGCAGTTCTGATAATTTCTGAGTGCCGGTTTTCAACAAACTGCGCTACCTCGCTAACTTTTTGTGCTGCAATTGCAATTGGAGTTTCATCAACAGCAATAAGTTGGGTTCCCAATAGGTGATCGAAACCTTGGACTATTTTTACAATGTGCCACTCGGTGTCAAATTGCTGGATTTCGAAGGGGAAATTATGAGTTTCCACACTGCTTAAGGGAATGGCGGTATGTCCGTCGCCAATTTTTCGGGTCAAGCGCATCAGGTCCATTACAAGCTGAAAATCGGTTTTATTATCTATCGATGACTTAATTAGCTCTAACTCGGAATCAAAGTCGGCTCTCGAAATTCTGTTGTAAAGATCAATGTGTTTTTGCTCTAATCCGGTTTTATAGGCTTTCAGATCCTGCAGCCAAAATTCTTTTTCCATTTGCTGGGCGAAAACCTTTAAAACGGCAAGGCATAGGATTAATGTAACCAGTATGTTCTTCATTTATTACGTGTTTAACAGCTTGCTGAGTTCTTCAATATTGGTTCCGCTAAGTATTTGCACCGATTGGGTAATTTTTTCAATATCCCAATCCCACCACCTGAGTTTTAGCAGTGCCTCAATTTGCTCCTCCGAGAAACGTTTGCGAATAGGATTTGCAGGATTTCCACCAACAATGGTGTATGGGGCAACATCTTTTGTTACGGTTGAATTTGTTGCAATAATTGCCCCGTCGCCAATTTTAACACCAGGCATTATTGTTGCATTGCTTCCAAACCAAACATCGTTGCCAATTTCTGTATCGCCTTTGTATGGATACGTTTTTCCGTCCATGGCATTTGCCCAGTCTTCTCCGAAAATGGAGAACGGGTAAGTAGAAATAGCGTCGGTAAGGTGGTTGCCACCATTCATAATAAACCTTACGCCTGATGCAATCATACAAAACTTGCCGATGATGAGTTTGTCGCCCACAAAATCGAAGTGGTATTTCACATTTTTCTCGAAGTTGTTCACGTCTTCAAAATCGTCATAATACGTGTAGTCGCCCACAATAATATTCGGGTTTTTGATGATGTTTTTCAGAAAACACAAGCGGTCGTAATGGGGGAGCGGGAATGTTTTGTTTTTATCAGGAATATTCATGTTTGTTCGTTTTTAAGATGAAGAATCTATTTGACCGAATCATAAAAGAAATCAATTAGTTTATGCTTGCCAAATTTGGGAGCAACCATATCGAAGCCCATAGCAGTAAGGAAAAATTCAACAGGGCCATAAGTTTTTTGAGGGAAGAAAGTACGGACAAAACCGATACTTGCTTTTCGCAGGAAATCGGGAAGATGTACAATTTTAATCTTTTTGCCGCTAGCTTGTAAAGCCATTTCCGCAATTTGGTTGTGCGAAAGGATATCGGGGCCACCAACTTCAATTTCTGTTTCGTCTGTCTCTATGGCATCGAAACAAACTTTTGCGAGGTCGGCACCGTGTATCGGATTTAATTTTTTATGGCCGTTTCCAAAAAGGTAAACGCTGCCTTTTTTTGCCATTTCCAGAAAGTCTTTCATATCAGAGAAAAATCCTGTTGGCCGGATAACAGTGTAATCAAGCCCCGAATTTTTAAGCTCATCAACAAATCGTTCCTTTGCCTCGCAAATCTTCAGCTGCCGCATGTTTTGTCCGTTCAATACCGATACATAAATAAATTTCCTAACGCCCGCTTCTACTGCCTCATTTAACAGGTTTTTGTTTGCCTGGTAATCAACGTCCATGTAAGTTAGTCCATCTTTCTGGCGGGTTATTCCAACGGTTGAAATAACCATGTCGACTCCATTAAGTAGGCCTTTTAATGACTCCGGCCGAGTAAGTTCAGCTTTTACCTTTTGTAAATTCTTACTGTCGAAAGCGGCCAGTTTTTCCGTATTCCTTGCCAATGCGATTCCTTCAGCATTTGATTCGATTGATAGTTCCACCAAATATTTTCCTAAATATCCGGTAGCGCCGGCTATGGCTATTTTTTTCATTTTTGTTTGAGTTTTATTTTACGGTTCATTCTTAATAATGGTATCACTAATCGTGTTTCTGCTTGTACTGCTGTTGTGTACGTTGTTGGCTGTTCTGGTTGTGCCTCTATATAGCAGAAAAACATCTTTTAAAGATCGGAATAATTTTTTTGCCCTTTTTCTTAACCGGTTTGCCGGGTAGAACTCATCATCTTCAGCAGCAAAAATGTATAATGGGGTTTGAATCTTTGCCGCTTCAATTTCTGAAATTTCGGGGATTCGGAAAATGTTCGTTGTCAGTTTTTCATTTCTGAGTATTCTGAATCTTTTTACTGAAAAAAGCACTTTGAAAAAATACCTGAGCCGACTGGGTTTAACGATTCCAGCCGGAGCAACTAAAAAGGTTTTGGTAATTCGTTTTTCGTCGAATGCTAAAGTTTTCAGGGCAATAAAACCACCCCGGCCAAAAGCAAGCAATATTGCATTCTGAACAGCTAAGCGCGATAAAATTTCGAACATCCATTTTCCGTACGAGTTGTTTTGTAAGTTAGGCTGAATCTCTGCACTTCGGCCGGCTAAATTCGGCAGATCAACAGCATAAATTTTAAAGTCGTTTACCAGTTCTGTTAACGTTTCAAATTCGAGTGGAGAACATGTTTCTGCTCCTTGTATAAACACCAGTGCACGTTTGTTCTCGGTGCCTGTAATCGCAATATTGGTGTCGCCGTAGGTGGTCTCAATAGTCATTAGCTCGTAGCTCACCGGCAATTCATCCAACTTTTGTCTGTACCTATCTGTAGTGTTTTGAGTGGCTTTTCCACTTCGAAAATAGGTGCTCATTGTTTTTCAGCATTCCTTAAAATAAGCGAAAGCACTTTTACCATAAGTACTACCGATTCTTTTACTTCCTCGGTTTGATTTAATGTGCCGGCGAGGTATACATCCAATTCCGGACAATAAAACATAAAGGAACCTGTGCTTCCGGAATGGCCGATAATGGTTAAATCCGGAAGTGTTGGAAACAATTTTCGAAAGGCGATTTTGCGCAGGCCAAAACCATATTCCATTCCATGTGTTTCAGGTACCCAGTTTTGCATTGCTTGTAGTGTTTCGGCTGAAATAATTTTACCCGAAAAAAGTGCCTGCTGGAATTTTATCAAATCGCTACCGGTAGAAACCAACCCGCCTCCGGCCCAATCCGAGCTAAGACTTGCAATTGAGCTCACCTCAAAATCGGCGGCATAAGTTTCAGCCAACTTTAAAGTCTGCTCCAGTGGTGTTGAGCGAAAATGCATGGAGGTGTGTTTCATTTCCAGCGGCTTAAAAAAGTGCTCCTCAAAATTATTCTGCAAGTTTGTTCCACTCAGTTTCTCTACGATTAAGCCAAGCAAAACATATTCCGTATCGGTGTAATTAAATCCGTTTCCGGGAACAAAAAGTGGCTCCATTTTCTGTTTTGCAAACTCAATGGTTTCCACTGGTTCCCAGAATTTGTCCGGTTCGCTAAACAGCAACTCCATCACATTGGCACTGCCGTCAATGGTCTTCCCTTCGAAATAATCGGGCAATCCCGACGTGTGTTGTAGTAAATGTGCAATCGTTATTTCAGCCGAATAATCCACTCCGTTGTATACATGCAGGCCGTGCATTATCGAATCGGACAAATACATATTAATAGGATCATCGAATTTTAGAGAACCTTGCTCCACCAATTGCGCGATGGCAGTTGCAGTAAATGTTTTCCCAATACTGGCTGTTAAAAACGGATTGTCGGAGCTTACTTTTTCGCCACTCTGAAATGTACCACCTGTATAGTTCCAGTCGATAGAACGCGAAGGAGAATACACGCTCAGAAATGCATTTCGGATGTTGTTCTTCTTCAGTTGCTTTTGGAACAGGTCCTCTGTTTTCTGCTGTATGCCGGTATTGTTGTTGTTCGTGCATTGCAGAAATATTCCCAGCAAAATGAAAAGTATTACTACTCCGAATTTTGACTTATTGACTATGGATAAATACATTGTATGAAAATAATTAAAATGCGTAGCCGATTGAAAATTCGCCCAGAAATCCATTCATAAAGGTGTAATCATCGCGGAATACATCAATGGCATCCAATGCTGCCTGGCTCGAATTATTTACTTTTAACTCGTCGTAAGCATAACCGTAACCCAAGGCAAAGTTTAGCGAAAGTCCACTTTTCCAAATCCAGCGTTTCCCAACATTTAGGCCAAGAGTGCACTCGGGTAGTTTGAAATCAAAATCTCCGGTTTCCAGCGCACCGTCGCCTTTTATTTTGCGGTAGCGCGCAAAGGCTCCTGCATAAAAGGAGTTTAAACCTCCGCCAATGTGATAACGGTAGTTTAAGATTACCGCTTTTCCGCTTGATTCGATATTGGCATCGGAATAGGTATCGGGAATCGTTTCCAGGTCGCCGCGCAACACTAGTCCGTGGTTTTCGCCAAAAAGATGCTCAACATTTGCCGAATAAAATCCAAAAGCAACTCCTCCCGGACAAACATTTATGGCCGTGCGCGCCGGACTAATCCATCTCTCGTTCTCTTTTTTCGTGTTTTCATGGCTTTGGGCACTTGCATTTTGCACTAACAGAACGCTTAGTAACATTAAAACCAAATAAGGTAGTCTTCTTGTTTTTCTCATCGTTGTAGCTTTTTTAATTGTTGTTTTCATTTCGATTAAATTTTGTTTTCTGTTGTTTTGAATTGTTTTACGCTACAAAGATGAAGCAGAAAAAAGAGTCAATCGTCCGAAAATGTAATTCCGCACTCATTGGTGAAAATCCGTACTTTGGGGAGATTTGGAACCTTGAGAAGTTGTGGGGCGAAAAATAGGTTTTATCCTTTGCTGTTTTTTAACCAGTTACCAGGTGTTGTGCCTTCAGCCTTTTTAAAGTAGGCATTAAATACAGTTTTGGAATTAAAACCGCTTTCGTAAGCCATTCCTAAAATAGTGAGGTGGGCGTTTTTCGAATCAGTTGCAAGTTGTTTAAAATGGACAAGCCTGAATTGGTTAATAAACTCGTTAAAGTTCATGCCCGTTTTTTCATTGATGAGATACGAGAGTTTGTTTGGATGGAGATTGAGCATTTCGGCCAGCGTTCGTAAACTAAGCTGTGCATTCAGAAATGGTTGTTCCGTTTCGATAAAATTTACCAGTTTTTCAAGCTGTTTGTCTTGTTCCGGAAATTCTGATTCTGTATTTTTTTCTTTGGTCGGTACATGTTTAATTTCTTCTTCAAGAACAAAATTTGAAATGTGTAATGTACCGAAAGCATCAAATTTATGAAGTGGTTCAAGTGATGGGTCTTGCCTGAAATTAATAATTTGACCACGTTTTTGAGTAATATATTTACTCAATAACGCCATTGCTTCCAACTGGTGCTCGGTATTGGCCAATATGAAAAGTTCGTACGGAACCATTTGTCGTTTGTCTTCGGCGGTTGATTCCCAGTTTTTTAAAGTTGCTTCGGGCAGCGTTTTAAGACCTTTGTTTCGCACATTAAAATAGATCTGTTTTACCTCCGGATTGGGAGTATTGGCAATAGCCTGTGCAAATTCATCCTCTTTGTTCAACCAGATCAGGCATAAAATCCGGAGTTCGCGTGCGAGCACAAAATCGGGATTTATTTGCAATGCCTTTTCGATAAGTTGCAGTGCCGTATCAAAATGGCGCTGGTAGTAATAAATGTGCGAAAGCGTGTAATAATGGTTAGCCGACAGCGGATCTACTTTCATGGCTTTTTGAATGTATTCTTCGGCTTCTTTAAAGTAACCATGAGAAAGAAGCAGTTCGGCCATTGCCTCCAGTCCGTCGGTAAATCGCGGATGCAGATTCAGTGTTTCAATCAGTTGTTTATAAGTGGCTTTAAAATCCCACTCCATCCAAAAAGTGCGGCCAATAAACGACTGGCCATATTCGGGAAGTGATTTATCAAGATCGCTGGCAATCATAAAATTTCTGATCGCTATTTCAAAACCTTGCTCCGCCGGCATATACCCCCAGGCAGCCAGCAAACCGTAACTTTGCACCAACCCGTAGTAGGCTCGTGCAAATTTTGGGTCGAGTTGCACGGCAGCCTCGTAATATTTTGTTGCTTCGGCTATCGAATCGGCATCCCATTTCAGTTGAAAAAAATGACCTTTCAAAAACAGCTCATAGGCTTTCATGTTTGTGGTTGGCTCGCTCACCAGTTGTTCCTGAATGTTGAAGTGTCCAAAATTTTCGCGAATCTGGTTGGCAATCAGCAAACTTATTTCATCCTGAAGGGCAAAAATATCTTCAATTTCGCGATCGAAATTTTTCGACCAGTAATGTGTTCCGTCCGCTGCATTTATCAGCTGAGCTGTAATACGAACCCGGCTTTGAACTTTACGAACGCTACCTTCGAGTACTGATGAAACGTCTAACTGCCGGGCAATTTCGCGCACATCAACATGTTTGCCCTTAAACGCAAACGAAGAGGTTCGCGCAATAACCTTTAACCCGTCGATTTTGGTTAACGCGTTAATTATTTCCTCGGTAATACCATCGCTGAAATATTCGTTGTCCGGGTCGGAGCTCATGTTCACGAAAGGGAGAACAACAATGGATTTATCGGTATGTATATGGGACGTTTCTTCACCCATTTGGTTGTTAGCTACTTGTTTTTATGCTGTATCTAACAAAATAAGTGGTTCTTGGTTGATAAGGCCACAAAAAAATATGTAAATAATTATACCGTTAAAGTTTTCTCCTTTTTAACTGATGCAACAATAACATAAACCAATAGCGAACCTGCAATTCCAAAAATATTGGCATCCAGTTCAAACGGAAGCTCTATTCCCGACAGGATGAGGAACAACGTTAATGAACCTCCGGTAAGCATGGATAACAGTGCTGCTAACTTATTCGGGTTTTTGGAAAACAAAGCTGCCAGCACCGGAATAATCATTCCCGAAACCATAAAGGAGTAGGAGTGGAGCATCAGGTCCAGCACACTGGTCATTTTTAAAGCCAGCAGCAACGCGATTGAGCCAATTATCAAAGTCAGTAACTGCGAAAGAAGCAAACTTCTTCTTCCGTTGTGCAGACGAAATACATCGGTTAACAAGTTGCCCGATGCAGCCATTAAACAGCTGTCGGCAGTTGACATGATGGCCGAAAAGTAAGCCGATAAAACAATACCCAGGAATCCAACCGGAAGTATGGTTTTTAGCAATACCGGAAGTCCCATTTCAGCATCGAGGTTGGCAGCGTTATAGCCCGGCAGCAATTGATTCTCCATAGCCACACGTGCAAACATGCCTAAAACCACACCGATAAATGCCATTAAAGGGTATTCAAACAGTCCGGCAATAAACCAGCCTCGTTGTGCTGTTTGTGTATTTTTTGCCGCGTAAATCCGCTGATAAAGTGTCATTCCGATAAACCAGATCGGTATAATGGTAAACATCCAGTTAACAATTTGCTGCCAGCTTACCGAACGAAGCGATAAAAACTCAGCCGGTAATGTTGCTGAAATAGCTTCGTAGCCTCCAATACTGGTATAGGCGAAGGGCAGACCAACAAAAATAAGCCCGGCCATAAGAATGATCCATTGAACGGTGTCGGTGTAAATAACCGCTTTTAAACCACCCAGAACGGTGTATACAATGGCAATCGTCCCCATAATCAGTAGCGCCTTATCAATGCTAAGCCCGTCGAACGTAGAGGCCGCCAGTTTAGCGCCTGCCAGAATTTGGGAGCTGGTAAATCCCAGGTACCCGATGGCCGATATCAGCCCGGCAATGAGGGCTACTCGTTTGTCGAAAACGTACTCAAGATACTGAGGAAAAGATAAAAATCCTTTTCGGCGTGCCAGCCCCGAAACTTTTGGAATGAGAAGAACACCGCTAAGCCAGGCTCCCAATAAGCCGGTAAACAAAAGCCAGCTACCAGATAATCCCATGGTAAAACCCAATCCACCCAAACCGATGGAAAAACCTCCGCCAACATCAGTAGCTACCACCGATAACCCGATGTGAATACTACTGAGTTTACGGCCTCCAACAAAATAATCGTCTGTATTTTTATTTTTGCGCAGAAAATAAACGCCTACGCCAAGCATTGCCAACAGGTATACGCAAAAAATAGAGAGATCAATCCACCCCATTATTTAATATCAACATTAAGCTTGAGGTATGAAGATTGGTCAATACGTTTCACAAGACCTTTATTAAGTAAGGAAGAAATTAACTCCTGGCCTCTTCTGGCCGACAGTTTAAGGTCTTTGATGATGTCGCCATAAACGTATTTTTCTTTTTCGTTTAATAATATTAAAATGTCTTTTTCAAATTGATTACTGATTTTCTGAATGTCAATTGTTTCTTTACTCATATATTTTTTCGTTCATTTTTGGTTCTGATTTTCCTTTTCCGTCAATTCGTTGAATCTGCTACAGTTTTTCCAGCCTTTCATTCCTCGGTTACAAAACACGTTTCTAAAAAGTAGCAAAGGCATATCCTTTGATTTCTCCTCTCCTTTATAAAGAGGGCAGGTTTTTGCAAAATGACATCGGTATCCCAGGTTCATATCAGATATGTTTATATAAAATGTTTAAACTTTCAATCTTTCCGGCAATGTTCGTATTCTTTATTAATGTTCCCGAATAACAATAATCCATCTTCAGGAAGGTTTTTGTCATTCCTATCGAATTTAACCGGGCCATCGTATACAAGGTTGTAATTCCCTGTTCTTTCATCGATTTTTCGAGTGCGTTTAATAACAGCACCGACAGGTTCTTACCGCGTTGGTCGGGTAGGGTAGCAAAGTCGGTCATCTCGGCATTTTTGCCTTCTTTGTCAATCTCGGCCGATGCCAGAGCTACCAGTTTTCCATTCGATTCGGCTCCGAAATATTGTGTTCCATCCTGAAATGTTTTAAGCACATAACCCGGATTATAGATCGGAAACGGATAAGTTACAAAAACTTCGCGATATATGTCGGTTATTTGCTCATAGTCTTCTTTTTCCAGCTTGCGCACCGTTACATTCGAATAGTCGGTACCGTTGGGCGTAATCGAATCCTGCACCTTCAGCATTTGGCTAAGGTTGTTCAGTTTTTCCGTTTCAATATCTAAAAGCCGGTCGGAATTCAGAAACTTCGAAACAAAAAACGCAGCTTCATTGTCGTTGTAAAACGCCGGTATTTGTGCCTCGGATAGAAAACCGTTGGATAGAAATACCGGGGCGGCGTGCACCGGTATTTTACAAACTATTTTACTGTACTTGTTTTCTCTTGCCAGCGTATTTATTTCTTCAACAATTTCCGACGGACAATCCGTGCTACCCAATTTCATCAGGTAGACACGGTCGTTTAACTGCCCGTGTTGAATTATGCTTCCGTTGCCTAATTTTTCAATTTTATCCTGCATCTTCTTCCCTCCTTATCATTCGTTCGTTGTCTTCGGGTATCAACGAAATGGCATCGTCGGTATCCGATAATAATTTTTCAATTCCAATTGCGTCTTCTTCTGCTCCCTCTTCAATTTTTAAGTCGAGGTTGCAATTTTCACAGTTTCGGTCGCACAATTTTGCTTCGTACGAGTCGGGTTCTTTATAGGTTGTTATTACTCCTTCGTAGTTTCGCAACACTACTTTGTTGGTCGACCATGAAATTATATAATTTGGCATTACCGGAATTTTACCTCCGCCGCCGGGTGCATCAACCACATAAGTTGGACGGGCAAAACCACTGGTATGCCCGATAAGGCTTTCCATAATTTCGATACCCTTACCAATTGGTGTTCTGAAATGCGAAAGTCCTTCAGAAAGATCGCACTGGTAGAGGTAATAAGGTCGTACCCGGTTTTCCACCAGTTTGTGGAGCAGCGATTTCATAATCCGCGGGCAATCATTTACATCGGCTAAAAGAACCGATTGGTTACCCAACGGAAATCCGCCGTCGGCCAGTTTTGCCAATGCTTCTTTTGATGAAGCCGTAATTTCTTTCGGATGATTAAAGTGCGTATTAATCCAAAGTGGCTGGTATTTCTTTAAAATCGAAACCAGTTTATCGGTAATCCGGTAAGGAAGTACCACCGGCATTCGTGTACCAATTCTTACGATCTCAACATGTGGTATTTTTGTTATTTCCGACAAAAGCCAGTCAATCTTTTCATCAGGCAACATAAAAGGGTCGCCTCCCGATAACAAAACATCGCGTACATGCGGGTTGCCGGCAATATAATCGAGCCCTTTTTGCAATTGTTCTTTTGACGGCACATAGTCGATATCGCCAACTTTACGTTTACGCGTACAGTGACGGCAATACATGGAGCAAATATTACTTACATGAAATAACACGCGGTCGGGATAACGGTGTGTAATCCCTTCAACCGGGCTGTCGCTGTCTTCCGATAGCGGATCTTCCAGCTCTGATTTTAAAGTAATAAGTTCTTCAACCTGGCCAAACGACTGTTTAAAAACCGGATCGTTTTTGAAATCTTTCTTGTTAATTAGCGAAAGGTAATAAGGCGTTATCGACAAGGGGAATTTGTCGAATGTTTCTTTTAGATTTTCCCGTTCATTCTCATCAAATTTAACGCCTAATAGTTCTTCAAACTTTTCCAGTGTTTTTATGGAGTGCCGTAGCTGCCACCTCCAGTCTTTCCACTTCGAAAGTTGCGCTTCTGTCTCAATTTTGTGTGCAATTGTCTGCTGTCTGTTATTATAAATCATACATATTTTTTTACTCAAAAGTTGTTTTTGAGTATGTTATGAACTAAATAGATAAGTCGAATACAATCAGTGAGTTGTGTTAGTTGGGAACAAACATCAGCCTAATGTTGCGGATGTTGTTCTCAACAATTACTTTCTCTGCTGCACTTAAGTTGGGTTCGGGTACGATGATGTGAAGTTTTCCGTGTCTTTCTTTTGTGAAATGCGCGAAAAAATTCCATTTTTCTGTATCAATATTATTGGTTAACTGAATTTCGTAAATGTTGGTTTCACCATTTTTTTCGGTGGTTATAATATCAGGAATAAAACCATTATCCTCCGTTTGCGTTGTAATAGGAGAAGAAGGAATATAGTTTTTTAGTAACCCGGTTTGTAACGACATCTCGTATGCCTGTTCTTCCAACTGGGGAACAATTGACTTTGCTACCTGCTTTTTTGTTAAAGAAGTTATATTCATATCTGAAAATAGTTTCTATGCGAACAAAAATACAAAAAAAAGCGGGCATGCAAATTCATGTAGCTTTTAAATTCATTGTTAATAATGAATTTACATAAGTGGAATGCAACTTTCTGCAGATAATAATATATTTGTAAATTAGAAATAATTTCTATAGAAATAATACACTATGAGTAGATTAATAATTGCCTCAAACAGGTTACCTGTAATGATAAACAGAAGTGCAGATGGAATGACTATAACTCCCAGTGCCGGTGGTTTAGCTACAGGTTTGAAATCATATCACAAAGACAGCAACAGCGTTTGGATAGGCTGGCCGGGTGTGATGCCCGAAACAAAAAAGGAAGAAAAGGAAGTTATCGGTTTGCTGGAAACCGAACAATGCCTGCCTGTATTTTTAAACGAAGAATTAATTACTAATTATTACGATGGGTTTAGCAATGCAACGCTTTGGCCCTTGTTTCACTACTTTGCCGAGTTTACTGAGTTTAACGAATCGTATTGGGAGTCGTACAGCAAAGTAAACGAAATGTTTGCCGATGCGATTATCGAAAATGCGGAAGAAGGCGACGTGGTTTGGGTACACGATTATCAATTGTTGCTTTTGCCCAACATCCTTCGCGAAAGACGCCCCGATTTAACCATCGGATTCTTTTTGCATATACCTTTTCCATCATACGAGTTAATACGTATACTTCCATGGCGCGAGCAAATTGTAAATGGACTGCTGGGAGCCGATCTGATTGGTTTTCACACCTACGATTATGCCCGACACTTTATTAGTTCGGTGAAGCGTTTGTTAGGACACGATGTTGATTTTAACCAGATAAAACTGGAAAACCGTCAGGTGATGATCGATGTATTTCCGATGGGTATTGATTACGAGAAGTTCGAATCGCATGCGCTGGAGATACAAAGCAAACCCATTCAGGATCGTTCGAAAGAACACCAGGACATTGACCGGTTCCTGTTAAGTATGCCAAACCGTAAATTGATCCTTTCTATCGACCGTTTGGATTATACCAAAGGTATTCCGCAGCGTTTAAATGCTTTCCGCGAGTTTTTAATGAAACATCCGGATTACCGCGAAAGAGTTTCGTTGATTATGCTTACCGTTCCTTCGCGCACGGATGTGGAGCAGTACCAAAATCTGAAAAATGAGATTGATGTGTTGGTGGGGAATATTAACGGTGAATTTGGAACGCTGAACTGGAACCCGGTAATTTATTTCTATCGTTCGGTTCCGTTCAATAACCTGATTGAGTTATACAGCTCGGCCGATGTGGCTTTACTAACACCGCTCAGAGACGGAATGAACCTGGTGGCCAAAGAGTATATTGCGTCAAAAGTCAACAAAAAAGGTGTTCTTATTTTGAGTGAAATGGCTGGTGCATCGAAAGAGCTTGGAGAAGCCATTTCGGTGAACCCTAATAATATCCCCGATACGGCCGATGCAATTTACAGGGCGCTTACCAAACCCGACAAAGAAATGGAGAAAGCCATAACGGCCATGCAACAGCGAATAAAACGTTACGATATTCATAAGTGGGCTTCGGAGTTTATGAAAGCATTAAATAAAACGATTGAAAAACGCTCGGAGCATCATGCACGAAAAATTACAGCCCAGTTAAAGAATAAGATCTTCACGGATTACAATGATAAGCAGTCGAAAGTTTTGTTCCTGGATTACGATGGAACTTTGCAACGTTTTTTTGCGAATCCGCAAGCGGCTAAACCCGATGAAGACTTGTATAAGTTGCTTGATAAACTGGCAGCCGAGAAAAATACAACGCTGACATTGGTAAGCGGGCGCGACAGAGAGACTTTCGACCGCTGGTTTGGAAAAAGAAAATACAATTTAATTGCCGAGCACGGAGCCTGGTTAAAAGAAAAAGGCAAAGGTTGGGTTGAACGTAAACCTGTTCATACCGAGTGGAAAGAGAGTATTTTGCCGGTGCTTGAATCGTATGTCGATCGTACTCCGGGAAGTTTAATCGAAGAGAAAACCTATTCGCTGGTTTGGCACTACCGTAAAGCAGATATTGAATTAGGCGTGTTGCGTGCGCTTGAATTGGTACACGATATTTCAAACCTTATCTTTAACCAGGATTTGGAAATACTGGAAGGGAAAAAGGTTGTTGAGGTAAAAGTTTCGGGAATAAATAAGGGAACGGCTGCAACCGACTTTTTGCATGCTAATCCTGCTGATTTTGTGTTGGCAATGGGCGACGACTGGACCGATGAATTCTTGTTCAAAGAGTTACCCGAAGAGGCACATACCATTAAAGTAGGTACTGAAAATTCGGCCGCAAAATATTTCGTAAACAACTACAAGGAGGTACGAAGTTTTTTGAATGAGCTTGTAAAATCATAGTTAAAAATACCTTCGTTTATAAGCTTTCTGTTAATACTAATTCAAAAATCATTAGGTTGCGGCCATGGATAATTTGAACTACTCGATAATCGGAAATTGCAAAAGTGCTGCATTAATTTCCGACAAGGGATCGATTGACTGGTGTTGTTTGCCCGATTTTAATTCGTCGTCGGTGTTTGCAAAAATACTCGACGAAAAGAAAGGTGGGAGCATGGAGTTCCTGGTAGACGATAGTTATGAGATTAAACAAACATACATAAGAACAACAAATATTGTTTCTACATTTTTTCAGAATGAAGATTCGTGTTTTGAGGTTGTTGATTTTATGCCTCGTTACAAAACAAGCGAGTTCGGGCATTTTACCCCTCCGGATATTATTCGGTATATAAAGTACAAATGGGGGGAACCTAAATTTAGGGTTCGATATAATCCAAAAGTGGAATACGCCCGTTTTAATACAACAACGATAGCCGAGGAGGAGTACATCAAGTGTTACACCACCGAAGGAGATTACGACTCGTTGTACCTGTATACTGACCTCGATAAAGAAGATATTTTGCAGGAAAACGAAATTACCTTAACTGATAATGCGTTTATCCTTATTTCTTACGATCAGAAACTGCTGAATCAAACGCTGGAACGGCAATACCTGAAACTTCAGAAAACAAAAGTGTATTGGCTGGAATGGGCCAACAAACTAACGTCGTTTAAAAAATACAACAACGAAATAGTTAGAAGCGCGCTTGTTCTGAAGTTGTTGAGTTACGATAAATCGGGAGCCGTTTTGGCGGCTGCTACAACATCGTTGCCCGAAACAATAGGCGAGGAGCGAAACTGGGATTATCGTTTTTGCTGGATCCGCGATGCGTCGATGGTAATAAAAGTAATGTCGAGTCTGGGGCATCTCAACACCGTGAAGCGTTTTATGAAATTCATTATCGATATTATTCCCGATAAGGATGAAAAGATACAGATCATGTACGGCATAAATCGCGAGAAAGTGCTCGAAGAGGAGACTTTGGATCATTTAAGCGGTTATAAAAATTCGTATCCGGTTCGTATTGGTAATGCTGCTTACATTCAAAAACAGAATGACATTTACGGAATTCTGATGGATGTGATTTTTCAGCAGTTTACCGAATTTAAGATTTCGCTTGAAGACAGTGAGTCGCTCTGGACAATCGTGCGTAGTATTGTAAAAACGGTAGCCAATAACTGGACAAAACCGGATAAAGGGATTTGGGAGATTCGAACCGACGACCGCCACTTTACCTTCTCGAAAGTACTTTGTTGGGTAGCAATCGACAGAGCAGTAAAAATTGCCCGGTTTATTCACAAAGAAAGATATGTGGCGGAATGGCAACCGCTTGCCGACACCATTAAAGAAGATATTTTTACCAATGCGTGGAACGAAGAAGTTGGCGCATTTACACAGTCGTACGGATCGAAAGATCTCGATGCTGCCACGCTGCTGATGCAGTCGTACGGTTTTATCGATGGAAAAGACGAACGTTTTGTAAAAACGGTGCTGGCCACCGAAAGGGAGCTTTGCGAAGATGGATTAATGTACCGGTATAAAAACGAGGATGATTTTGGTTTGCCAAGTTCGTCGTTTACTATTTGTACCTTCTGGCTCATTAATTCGTTGTATGCAATTGGTCAGCGAAAAAGAGCAAAGAAATTATTCGATAAACTACTAACGTATAGCAACCACGTGGGGCTTTTTAGCGAGGATATCGATTTTAAAACCAAACGTTTGCTGGGGAACTTTCCTCAGGCCTACTCGCATTTGGCTTTAATCGAAACGGCTATAAACTTCTCGAAAGGGCAGACCACCGAGGATGAGCAGATTCTGGACGCGATTCACTGATTGATTGGCTTGAAATTGCCATTGCTTAGGTTGAAATCGTGATTGCTTCACTTGCAACGGTCGTTGCTTTAGTTGAAACTGTCATTGTTTCAGCTAAAGCTGACATTGCTTTAGTTTAAGTGCTTGTTGCTTTGGTCGCAGCGCTCGTTGCTTTAGTTAAAGTGCTTGTTGTTTTAGTTGAAGCGTTTCTTGTTTGAGGTGAAGCTCTTATTGCTTCAGTTGAAATACTTATTGTTTGATTAAACGTTAGAAAACGCTATACCCGGCGATGGGAAATAATTGCCACGAAAATTGCCGGTTTGCTTTATAATTGCTCATCCAGGTCGGAATCCATAGTAATTAACGGCGAAGCGTCAATTTTTTCGATATCAAGTATTTTTACCAGTGTATTCAAACCGGCCTCAACAACTCCGAATTCCTCTTCGCTAAGTTGCAGAAGTTTTTCCGATAATTGTTCGTGCAACAGTGATGGCATAGTGCTCAGCAGTTGATCGCCCGATGAGGTAAGAGCTATATTCACAACACGTTTATCACCCGATTTGGGAAGACGGGCCAGGTAGCCTTTTTTCTCAAGACGGTTTATAATACCGCTAACCGTACTCGGATTCAGGTTTAGGAATTTTCGCAGTTCGCCCTGCGTTGTCTGATAGTTAGGCGACTCGTGCAGAAAGTTTAAACAAAGAACCTGTGGAATACTTACGCCGTGTTCTTTCTGAATTTTTTTTGACTCGATGTCTACCGAGCGCACGATTTTGCGAATTTTAATTAGAATATCTCGTGTTTCCATTCCTTCCCGATCAAAAATTTTTGCTAATATATTAAGAAAAAATTAGAGCCGCTATTTCGTGGAACAACGATTGAAGGAATAAAGATTCAATTAATTCAACGACTTCGTTATTTTCGCATCATATCAGGAAAGACAAAATGCCGACCGAAAAAAAACGTAAAATAATACATGTTGATATGGATGCATTTTTTGCGTCGGTAGAGCAGTTGGATCATCCCGAACTGCGTGGGAAGCCCATTGCTGTTGGAGGCAACAGCGACCGGGGAGTTGTTGCCGCGGCCAGTTACGAAGCCCGAAAGTACGGCGTGCGCTCGGCTATGTCGTCGAAGGTGGCCAAACGAAAATGTCCGAACCTGATTTTTGTAAAACATCGTTTTGAGCGTTACAAAGAAATTTCGGCGCAAATACGAAGCATTTTTCTGGAGTATACCGATTTGGTTGAACCGTTATCGCTTGATGAGGCCTATCTCGATGTTACCTACGCCAAAAAAGGTCAGCCTTCTGCTACATTGATTGCCAAAGAAATTCGCCAGCGTATTTTCGAAGAAACCGGGTTAACTGCATCGGCAGGCGTTTCGTACAACAAATTTCTGGCTAAGGTGGCTTCCGATGTCAATAAACCCAACGGAATGTTTGTGGTAACTCCCGATAAGGCACAGGATTTTATCGATCAATTGGAGATCAGGAAGTTTTTTGGAATAGGAAAAGTAACGGCCAAGAAGTTAAATGATATTGGTGTGTGCTATGGGCGCGATCTGAAAATGATCGACAGGCTTGAACTCACCCGAATGTTTGGCAAAGCAGGCAATTACTACTACAATATTTGTCGGGGTATTGATAACCGCGAGGTGCAGCCATCGCGCGAAAGAAAGTCGGTTGGCGCTGAAAATACCTTCTCTCAGGATCTGTTTTTAGAGGATGAACTAAAAAAAGAATTATTGGTAATTGCCGGGAAAGTTTGGGAGCGGGCCGACCGATCAGGGGTAAAAGCCAAAACGGTGACCTTAAAGTTTAAATATGCCGATTTTGAGCAACATACCCGAAGCAAAACCATTGAGCCCTACATCAACACAAAAGAGCGTTTTATTACCGAAAGCCTGAAACTGATGAAATCGGAGGGTGGGTTTATAAAAGGAATCCGCTTGCTGGGGCTTACACTCTCCAATTTTTTACACGAGCAAGAGGGTGAAATTGGTGTTCAGCTGGTGATTGAGTTCTAAAAAGGCCGAAAGAGCATAAAAATCACGAGCCTCAGTTTTGTTAGTTTGTTTATGAACGAAAAAAGGCCGGAATAGCTACCAGCCTTTAATCCCTTTATTTTATCAGAAGATCATCGTTTATAGAACTCCTATCAATTCTAAAAATTCGTTTAGGTCCCAGTAATCTTTAACCCAAACTATTTTACCATTTTCAATTTCCATAACAGATACTCCCGGTAATTCAAAATATACATTGGTAGCAGGAATGCCCATTTGTGGCCAGCCAACTGTATTTGTGCCTTTCCACATCCATTCAACAGCCGCAAACTGTTCATTCGCAACAATTGAAATGGTTTCAAAACGTGAGTCTGGTGCTCCGGAATAGGTACCGATGGCATATAAAACAACTGCGGTTTTATCGGTGAAATTATTACCTCCTGCTTCGGTGTAAATAAATTCATCGGCTAAGAGTGAAGTGAGCAGGTCAGTGTCGTGAGTATCCCACGCATCAGTAAATGCCTGGGCAATCGACTCATTTTGTTCCACCAACGGATTCTCATCACCGTGGCTGGAACCAACATTTGATATGATACCTTCAGTGTGCATGTACATCGTCGTTATATTTGACGGATCATCTGCGCAACCGGTAAAATCCATACTTCCTTGTGCCTGACTAAACCTGCCGGTACCACCATTAATTTTTATCTCCCCACTAATTTTGTTCTCGAGGATGTTAAACGACCCGTTTAAGGTATACTTTAGAAAATCACCATTGGCCGCGCAAACAGATCCAAACATTTCCCATACTATTGTCCAGCTCTGTTCATCCATTTCCACCGAAATAGTGTACCATGTGCTATTATCAGAAATCAGTTTTCCCAAATGCGACAAATTTCCTGACAAGGTTCCAAAAACAGGAATGCCATTTAATGTTTCAGTTACGTGCGATTGAATCTCGCCCTTTATCGGAGTCATTTTCATTTCAGCCAATTTAAGCTCTACATCTTTCTCTGGTAACAACGGGTCACTCATATCACAAGTTGTCAGCAGCAGACTTATGCTCCATAATAAAAAGATTAATCGTTTCATTTTTTCCAATTTTAAAAGGTTTCTAATACTATTGTGTACGGCTACGAACCTCGTATCAAAATTACAGTAATGCCAAAGGCTGTGCTTTGGTAATTGTCTCAGATTATTTGGGTTTTGTCTCAATTATGATCTTTGCTGTTGAATGAGCGTGTTGGGTGCAATTCCAAACTCTTCATGAAAGCAGGTGCTGAAGTGCGACAGATTCTTGAATCCGGATTCAAAAGCCGCTTCGGTAACGTTTTTTCCTTTGTTTTCCAATAAATCTTTTGCTCTGTAAAGTCTGCACAATCGAAGATAACGGCCAATAGAGTTATTAGTAAGAGCACTGAATTTTCGATAAAGCTGGGCTCTACTCATATTCATTAAAGAACAAATTTCATTGATCCCGAAATCTTCGTTAACCATCTCTTTTTCAATCAGTGCGTTAATCTTTTTTAAGAATAGTAATTCGGAATTGTAACTTGTATTTTCTTGTTGAATGCTTAAAGGAATTCCTCCTAAGTGTTTTTGCATTTTCCTCCTCAGCTCGAGCAGATTATTTAGTTTTAACAGGAGTTCTTTTTCGTTGAAAGGTTTAATCAGATAGTGATCGGCACCATATTCAAACCCGGTCATTTTTGATTCAAAATCGCCTCGGGCAGTTAAAATCACGACCGGAATATGATCGGTCCGAAAATCTGACTTCAGTTGTTCGAGCATCTCAAAACCGTCCATTTCAGGCATCATTATATCTGAAAGGATAAGGTCAGGAATGATCTCTTTTGCTTTTTCAAGCGCAGCTTTGCCGTTCGGTGCCAGTTTGATATTGTAATCAGTGTTTAAAATCGACTGAAGATATTCTACAACATCACCATTATCTTCAACAATTAGCAATAATGGTTTTTTTTCGGTCTCATTAGCAGTTTTATACCAATTATTTTTTTCATAAGAAGGTGATTTGGAAATTTGTGTGTGGATCATTGTTGAGCTAATCACAGAGATGCCGTTATCAGCAACTTTTTCTGCTGTTTTTGTTATAGGCAGGGTAATCTTGAATGATGTACCTTTTCCAACTTTACTTTTCACGGTAATATCTCCATTCATAAGCTTAATCATTTCATAAGCTACTGACAGACCTAATCCGGTGCCCGAAGTTTGGTTGTTGTTATAGGGAGCCTGGTAGAATCGCTCAAAAATTTTACTAACTGATGCTTTGGGGATACCACGACCGTTATCAGAAATCAAAATACAAACTGTTTCTTTATTTTGAGAAAGTTCAGTTTTTACATCAACGCTTACCACTCCTCCCGGAAAAGAAAATTTAATAGCATTTGATATTAAGTTGGAAATTGCATGCATTATTTTATCGGGATCGTAATCGGTGAAGATTGGTTCCTTGTTCTGATTTGTCATTAGTTTTACTTCCGCATTTTCTGCGAGCGATTGGAAAGATCCGGTTATAATCTTAACAAACTGGCAGATGTCTCCATGGATCAAATTCAGTTGCATTTCATTTGCTTCAATTTTGGCGATGTCCAACATTTGATTCACCAACCGAAGCAAAACCTGGCTTTGTGCCTTAATTTTTTCAGGACCATCTTTCATCCATCGATCGTTGTGTTTTCCCATTTGTTCAGCAACACCATGAATGACTGTAAGCGGTGTTCTGAATTCGTGTGAAACATTGGTAAATAGTTTGGTTTTTGCTTCATCGATTTTACGCAACTTATCAGTTTCCGATTTTTCATAGCGGCTTTTATCTTTCATGAAAAGTAAGACGATAAACAGTATGCATGCATTGATCCAAAATGTTAGTCCGACAAAAGATAATGTGTTTATTTGCGGTGTAATATATTCCGGAGTTGTTAATGATGACTGAAATACACCTACTATTAAAATTGTGAAACAGTACCAGATAAACATACCTATAGTCCAACGAATATTGCCTGCAAGTATTGATCCCATGGCACAATTCATTCCAATAAAAACATATCCCAGAGAAGTTGTAAGCCCACCGGATTGAAGCATGGCAAACATTGCACCTGTTGTAAAAACGGTGAAAAGAATGTTGATAACCAAATCGAATCGTTTGATTTGACGATACAATGGGAAGCCAATGCCGTAACCCAGCAGAAATAGAAATCCAAACCACGATAGTGCCCATAATTTCCATATAAATAGAGTGACATATATCGAGAGAAGGACAAAGATAAAGGTAACAACCATCCAAATCCAGGCCCACCGCTTTCTGAGTTGTTTTTCGCGATCAAGCCTGGGGTCTTCCAGATAACGATCAATCCATTCGATAATTTTTGTGCTGGCGATGTATTTCATTAATTTGATTTCTGGTTTTGATTGTGTATGGCCATTTATATTGGTAAACGACTAGTGAAATAAATACGTGATACAAATTCGTGAAGTTTCGCCAGAAGTTTAAAACTGTATTTTGAAAATGTATTTTATTCAAAATCTAAATGAAGGAAAGATATTAATGCTGCAGTATTGTCCATATTTCTTCTGTGGTTGAAACTAAAAAACGCCGAAAAATTTCGATATAAATACAAACACACGTATCTTCATCCCGATTATTAACTGCCTTAGGTCGAATAGGAGACTACTTCTAACCTCGGTCTTCGGACTTCCACCATTATTATGAAACGAATAAAACGCTTTTTACTGATAGTGATTCTTTTGGCGATAATTGGCTACCTTCTGGGGCCGAAACCTCCTAAACCTGAGTTGAATAAAGACCTGCCATCGCTATCGGCAAGTATTTCAAACATCGAGACCTTTGTGGAACGAAAAGAAGCATCTTTTTCCATAAAACCCGATAACGAAAGCCGCATTTTCTGGGCAAATGATTCGTTAAAAGAGCGCACTGATTATTGTGTGTTGTACCTGCACGGATTCTCCGCATCGTGGTTCGAAGGGCACCCCGCACACGAGCGTTTTGCTCAACATTTTGGCTACAACTTATACATCCCGCGTTTGCACGATCATGGATTGGTTACCGAAGATCCTTTAATTGATATGACTCCCGATGGATTATATGCTTCGGCAAAAGAAGCATTAATGGTTGCCCGTAGTTTGGGAAGAAAAGTGATCATCATGAGCACATCAACAGGAGGAACGCTGGGATTAAAACTGGCGGCAGATTTCCCGGAGTATGTTGACGGACTGATAATGTATTCGCCTAATATTAAGGTGGAAAACGGCTCAATGGCCTTACTATCAAAACCCTGGGGATTACAAATCGGGCGAAAGGTAATCGGTGGGAAATACCGTATTTCAGACGATGATCCGGAGTCGGAAGATTGTAAATACTGGAACTGCAAATACCGTGTGGAAGCACTTGTTTATCTGCAACAACTGCTGGATGCCACCATGACAGAAGAAACGTTTGGCCGTGTATCAGTGCCGGTGTTTCTGGGATACTACTACAAGGATGATGAGAATCAGGATCAAACGGTAAGTGTTGATGCAATGCTTGATATGTTTGATGAACTGGGAACCTTACCCAATCAAAAGGTGAAAAAAGCCTTTCCTGAGGCCGGTGATCACGTTATTGCGTGCGAACTGACATCGGGCAGTGTGGAAGAAGTAATTGCCGAAACCATTCGTTTTGGAGAGGGCATTTTAGGATTGGAACGCAGATAACGCCGATTGTTTGGATTAACTCTGATAAAAATCTGTGGCTCTCAGTAAAATCAGCGTAATCAGCGTTCGGTCTTACTGAATTTGAGCAGCTGCCTCTTCGTCTAAAAACCAGGTTAAGATTCCGTTTGTAGGAGAAATATAGTAGGCCGGTAGCAATTGGGCTGCATCATTATCATTCATAATCTCTGCAACCCGCAAGGCTTTATTCGAGCCTGTTACCAGGAAAAATATCTGGTTGGCATTATTCAGCACATTTCCTGTAATGGTAATACGTTTTTGCCCGGTAAGCGGATGAACGGCAACTGCGCAGCTTTGCTCGTCTTCAAACAATTCCAGCTGGTCGGGGAAGATTGATGCCGTGTGTCCGTCGTCGCCAAGCCCCAGAATGATCAAATCGAATACAGGATCTTTACCCCGCGAATTAAGGCTTTGCTCCATCTCTTGCGAGTAGCGCAGAGCTTCCTGCTCAGGATCATCCTCGCCTTTTATGCGGTGGATATTTTCTTCGGGAATAGTAATATTTGAAAGCAGGTAGTCAACCGTCATTTTATAGTTGCTTTGTTCATCGGTCGGGGGCACACAGCGCTCGTCGCCCCACCACAGATGAATGCGTTCCCACGGAATTCGGTCGGCGTATTTTTTACTTATTTTTTTAAAAAGTCCTTTTGGAGAATTTCCGCCAGACAGTGCAATATCGAACACTTCCTGATTCGAATTTTGTACCATCTTGATCAGTGCTTTCGCGATGGCCTTGTAAACATCTTTCGGTTTCGAATAGATTTTTACTTCAGTAAAGGTTTCCATTTCAGATAGTTTATGCTGTTAGATAATACAATGCAATATGCAGATTAAAGTTCACAATACAAGCCGTCGTTGTGTAAATTCTTACAGGGGTAACGCCAATCTCCGTTAACGATAAGTTTGGCGGATTCTTCCGGCCCCCAACTTCCGGCCGGGTAACCATAAATTGGAATTTCAGGATTGGTTTCCCATGCGTTAATTATGGGCTGAACAAATTCCCAGGCAGCTTCTACAGCGTCGCCCCGCGAATAAAGAGTTGCGTCGCCTTGCATACAATCCAGCAGAAGGCGTTCGTAGGCTGCCGGAACTTTTTTGTCGGCCAAATCCGAGTAATGGAAATCCATGTTTACCGTTTGCACCTTAAATCCGGCTCCCGGAGTTTTCATGCCAAATTTCAGCAGAATTCCTTCGTCGGGCTGAATTCGGATGATCAGCTGGTTGTTACTGTCGGAAGTGGCATTGCCAAACAAATGATGAGGTACTTTACGGAAGTGGATAACAATTTCAGTTACGCGCGTCGGTAATTTTTTCCCGGTGCGAATATAAAATGGCACGCCTGCCCAGCGCCAGTTATCGATAAAGAATTTAAGTGCCACAAAAGTTTCGGTGCGCGAAAGTTTGTCCACGCCGGTCTCCTCGCGGTAACCGGCTACTTTTTTGCCTCCAATGGTTGAGGCGGTATATTGGCCGCGAATAACATAACGCGATACTTCATTTTCTTTAATCGGTCGTAGCGACTGAAAAACTTTTAGTGTTTCGTTTCTTATGGCATCGGCTTCTACCACAACCGGAGGTTCCATGGCTACAAAACCCGCTACCTGCAACAGGTGATTCTGCAACATATCGCGCAAAGCTCCGGAGCTTTCATAATATCCGCCACGGCCTTCCACTCCTAAACTTTCGGCTGAGGTAATTTCAACCCGCTCGATATAACGCCGGTTCCAAAGCGGCTCAAAAATTCCGTTCGAGAAGCGGGTTACGAGCATGTTTTGTACAGTTTCTTTGCCCAGGTAGTGATCGATACGGTAGATTTGTTCTTCCTCGAAATAGTTCAGTAGTTGTTTGTTTAGCGCTTTCGCTGATTTTAAATCTGTTCCGAAAGGTTTTTCAACGATCAGTCGCCTAAAATTATTCTCCGATTTTGAAAGACCATTCTGGCAAAGCATTTTCGGAATTACCGGGTACAACGATGGGGGAGTTGATAAATAGAATACGTAATTCTGCTCAATCTCCAGCGAGCCGGAAATTTCATCAAGCCGTTCTTTTAACGGAATAAAATCGTCGGCTTCGTTATTCTGAACGGGTTGATAAAACAAAAGCTTTTTAAATTCTTCGCGTTTTTCATCGTCGGGAATAAATTCATCGGCCCGGTTTCTGAATTCATCATCGGAAAGTGCTGAACGCGAAGCCCCCAACACTGCAAACTTATTGGGTAACAGGTTTTGTTTGTAAAGTTCGAATAGTGCAGGTATTAATTTTCGTTTGGTGAGGTCGCCCGATGCCCCGAATATGATGAGAATTTGATCTTCGACTTTCTTCATGGTTAAATTTTAGTGTTGAACGCAATAAACCAGAATATTGTTTTTGATAATGCGAAAAAATAAATCGTAACTCACTTCCTTTTCGGGATGCCGTAAAGCGCCGGTGAAACAGGAATGCGCATTATAATCGAACGGAGTAATTGCAATTTGCTCGTTAAACTGAACTCCATGGATTCCAGAACATTTAAAAATAGCTTCTTTTGCTGCCCAAAGCAATATTTTTACGAACTGCGGATCTTTGCTACTTTCAATAAATTCAATTTCTGCAGTGCTGGCAAATCGGGTAACAACTTTATCGATATTCCGCTGCAATTGTTCAACGTCGATTCCAATGTTTTTTTCGGATAAAATAATGGCTGCCAGATCAGCAGAGTGTGTGATGCTAATGTTTAAATCGGAATTGATCAGTGACGGTTTGCCAAATTCGTCGCGGTAGATAATTGGGGTATTTTCGGGTATCAGGTTATGAAGAAGTATGCGTGTAGCCAGAAATTCTTTTCGGCGCTTTTCGGCTTTAAAAGTTGCCAAACGCGCAGTATCATCGGAATTTAATATACATGATTTTAATAAATCAGCAACTGTTTCTTTCAGCTCCCATACACCGATTGTGCCGTTTTGGTTGGCTATTTTTTCAATTAGCGGCATTATTTCCAGCTTGTGGTTTCAATCATGTGAATCACATCGGGTTCGATAAAGTTGATTACCGGACTCAACGAATCGATGTCGGGAACTTCGCGTATGTAGAACGCTCCGCGTAAAAAATGCCGGGTGCTGTCGGTTAAAAAAAACTGCATGGGCGACGCGGCATTTCCTTCAATGGAATAAATGGTTCCGTAAACCTTTTGGGCAGGATTCATAAACAAACGCTCGTCAATGGCGTCGGCTTTTATTGAATGTTTATAGGCCAGCGTACGCGTTTCTTCCATTAACTCGGCTAAAAGTTTGTAGTCGTCTTTTTGGCTGTTCAGCTCGTAATACGAAATGTGTATTTCCACTTTATTTTCGGGCACTGCAACATTTACCCAATAAGGTTCGTTGCGGTTTCTGGAGTCTTTTTCAATCCTTGCATATTCCGGTATTTCAAAATTGTACGGAAATGTCCGGTTCAGATCTTTGTAGCTTTTTTCAGGAAAATCAATGCGGTAATATCCCCGCGGTTTAGGCGTGTAATCTTCTTTACAAGCCACCAAAAACAACAATAAAAATAGTGTATATGCGAATCTCATCTTCCCAAAAATTTAGTCACGTTTACTACTTGTTAATAACCACCTTGATTTGTTTAATCCGGCGGTTATCAACCTCTTCAATGGTAAACGTGAACGTTTTGCATTTTACCTGCTCTTTTAACGAAGGAATCTCGCCTTTTATTTCAAGAATAAGGCCGGCAAGCGTATCGGCATCACCTTTTACTTCGTCAAAAATGGTATCGTCGCAATTTACTACCCGGTAAAAATCACCCAGTAAAATCTTGGCGTCGAACAGGTAAGAGTTTTCCGAAAGCTGGGTGAAGAAACTTTCTTCGTCATCAAACTCATCGGCAATATCGCCAACGATTTCCTCTAGAATATCTTCAAGCGACACAATACCTGAAGTTCCTCCGTATTCGTCAACCACAATGGCAATGTGCACTTTGGTTTTCTGAAATTCTTCCAAAAGCGAACTGATCTTTTTGGTGTCGGGCACATAAAATGGTGGACGGATTAATGTCTGCCATTTAAACGTTTTGTTTTTATGGCTGTGTTGAAGTATATCTTTAATATAAAGTAACCCGCTGATTTCGTCGAACGAATCGATGTAAACCGGAATTCGCGAGTAGCCCGAGTCGTTTATAATTTCCAGAACCTCCTCGAAATTTGCTTTTATATCGATGGAAACCACGTCAACACGTGGAGTCATAATTTCCTCCACACTTTTGTTGCCGAATTTTACAATTCCTTCCAGTATATCTTTTTCGTCCGAAAGTTCCTGGTCGGAAGTCAATTCAAGTGCCTGCGAAATCTCATCCATCGAGATGTTCTTTTTGTGTTTTTGCAGGCGGCGGTTTACAAATCCGGTAGAGTAGATCAATATCGCATTTATGGGGCGAAATAACTTTTCGAGCGTTTGCAAGGGCAATGCCATAAAACGCGCAAAACGTAAAGCAAAGTGTGTTGCATAAACTTTCGGAAAGATTTCGCCAAAAAGCAAGAGGAAAAACGTAATGAGCACCACCTGGAAAACAAATTGCAGTGTTGGTGCATTAACAAACGATACTAAATTGTTTGAAATAAAGGCCGTTAATATTACAATGCCAATGTTTACAAAGTTGTTTGTTACCAGTATGGTAGCCAGAAGTTTTTCCGGGCTTTCGAGGTTGTGCAATACGCGCTCGTTGTTTTTACCTTTGTGTCTTAGTTTGTGTTTATCGCTGGCCGACAATGAAAAGTAAGCCACCTCGGATCCACTTATCAGTGCCGAAGTAAATAGTAGAAACAATACGATAATAATTGAAACTATTATTCCGGGACTGATAGGGTGTAATTGAATTTGCCAGGAGCCGATAGCGGCTAAACTTAAAAGCGGTTCTGTTTCCAAATTTAAAAGTTTTGGTTAGAATGGAAGATCCTCGTCTCCCTCCGGTTCTTCAATGTCGGGTTGCGAAACCTGCGGACTGGATGCCATACCGGAGTTTTGCATAGCACCGCCCTGGTCTGGCGAACCCATGTTATCAGCACGGTTGCCGAGCATGGTCATCTGGTCGCCATAAATCTCTGTAACGTAACGTTTGTTACCGTCTTTGTCGTCGTACGAGCGGGTTCTTATACGTCCCTCGATATACAACTGGCGGCCTTTGGTAACATATTTTTCAGCCACTTCGGCCAGGCCTCTCCACAATACAATATTGTGCCACTCGGTTGTAGTAACACGCTCACCACTTTTCGAGTTATAACTTTCTGATGTTGCCAAAGGGAAATTAGCTACTGCAACACCCGAATCAAGGTGACGTACTTCAGGATCTTTACCAACGTTTCCGATAAGAATTACTTTATTTACTGACATAATCTAAAATTTATATGGTTAACATTTTCAGGTTGTTACTACGCTGCAATTATAAACCGGTTTTTTAATTATAGTCCCAATCCGGCCTCGTGTAAAAACTGTTCAACCAGTCGGGATACAGCAAATTTAGAAATATCTTTTTTATTTACCCGAATTAGAGGCGACGGATTATTAAAATTGCCCTGAACTTCAAGATATATCAATTTTGCATGAATAATCTGGTGGCTCAAAACATGCTTTTTTTGCCCGCTTATATATTTAATATTAAGCTGCGACGATTTAACCGGAGGACTAGCTTTTAACAGCTCCGAATCTGAAAGTGCTTTTTCGTACTCCATCAGCGGTAATTGATACAGGTTTTGCCAGATATCATTACCCGATCTTTTATCCAGCAAAATTGAATCACCCATATCATAGATATAATAGTAAAAATAGCGGTGCCGCTGTTTCGTCTTCTTTTCTTTTACCGGAAGTTGGCTAACTAACCCTTTTTTAAACGCAAAACAGGAATCAACAAGCGGACAATTTTCGCATTTTGGCGATTTAGGAACACACTGCAAAGCGCCGAATTCCATAAGCGCCTGGTTGTGCATTCCCGAATCCTGTTCCTGAATCAGCTCTTCGGCCAACTGTTGAAACTCTTTTTTGCCTGCCGACGAGTCAATCGGAGTAACAATTCCGTAATATCTCGACAGTACCCTATATATATTACCATCAACCGCAGGGAATGGAAGGTTGAAAGCAATGGATGCAATAGCTGCAGCAGTGTAAGGGCCGACTCCTTTTAAGGCTAAAATGTTTTTGTAATCGTTTGGGAAAGTTCCGTTGTACTGCGATGCAATAATCTTTGCCGAAGCATGGAGGTTGCGGGCACGCGAATAGTAACCCAGTCCCTGCCAGTGTTTTAGCACCTCGTCTTCGTGGGCACTGGCCAGATCATTTACCGTAGGATAAGCTTCTACAAAGCGGTAAAAGTAGTTTTTGCCCTGCTCAACCCTTGTTTGCTGAAGTATAATTTCCGAGAGCCAAATCTTATACGGATCACGGTCTTTTCGCCACGGTAAATCACGCTTATTTATATGGTACCAATTGTAAATGTTGGTATGAAAATTGTCCATTCTATGCTAACTGGTTAAAAATCTTACAGAAAAACAAAAATAATTTATTTGAAATGCTTTCCGGTTTTATAATATTTTTTATTTTTGCATCCTCGAATAAAAACGATTAATATATTGAAAATTAAATATTTTAAGAGATGACTAAGGCAGATATTGTAAATGAAATTTCGAAAGAAACGGGAATTGAAAAGGTAACTGTTCAGAAAACAGTGGAAGCTTTTATGGAAACTGTAAAAGATTCACTGGTTGATGGCAAAAATGTTTATTTAAGAGGTTTTGGTAGTTTTGTTGTTAAGAAAAGAGCAGAAAAAACTGCCCGTAATATTTCTAAAAACACAACCATTATCATTCCTGCTCACAATATTCCTTCGTTTAAACCAGCGAAAACATTTGTATCAGAAGTTAAAAATCAAGTAAAATCATAGAGTTATGCCAAGCGGTAAAAAGAGAAAAAGACACAAGATGGCCACTCATAAGCGCAAAAAAAGATTGCGTAAAAACAGGCACAAAAAGAAAAAATAAGATTTTAGTGAATTAATTTCTTATAGTTAGTGATTAAACCTAAAGCATGCTAATGCTTTAGGTTTAGTCTGTTATAACGATTAGTATTAACCAATAGAAGTAGATGATTAAAAGGTTGTGAGTAGCGATTTAATAATTGATGTAACTCCATCCGAAATTGTTATTGCCTTACAGGAAAAGAAGAAGCTTGCAGAACTATCAAGAGAGAGAAGCGGGGCAAAATTCGCTGTCGGAGACATATACCTCGGCAAAGTGAAAAAAATTATGCCCAGTTTAAATGCTGCTTTTATCGATGTAGGCTACAGTAAAGATGCTTTTTTACATTACCTCGACATGGGGCCACAATTCGCCACGCTGAATAAATTCCTGCGAATTGCCTCATCACGAAAAAACAAAATTTCTTCAATCTCAAGGATTCACTCCGAACCCGACATTAATAAAGAAGGTAAAGTAAACGAGCTGCTAAAAGTTGGTCAGAAAATTTTGGTTCAGGTTGCAAAAGAACCAATTAATACAAAAGGCCCGCGGTTAACTTCCGAAATCTCTATTGCAGGAAGGAATTTAGTTTTAATGCCATTTAGCGACAAAATATCAGTGTCGCAAAAAATCAGATCAACCGAAGAAAAAAACAGGTTGAAAAAACTGATCCAGAGTATTAAACCCCGCAAATATGGAGTAATAATCCGCACTGTAGCAGAAGGAAAAAAAGTAGCAGAACTCGACAAAGAGCTTCGACGTTTGGTTGAAAAGTGGGAAACCACCTTTCAAAAGCTGAACAGAGCACAGGCTCCATCGCTGATAATCGGCGAGATTGACAGAACAACAGCCCTGTTGCGCGATATTTATCATCCCGACTTCAACAGCATTATTGTAAACGACCAATCGGTAGCGTCAGAAATTGCCGATTACATAGGTAGCATTCAGGCCGACAAAAGAAAGATAGTTAAATACTACAAAGGACGTCAGCCAATTTTCGAACATTACGGCATCGATAAACAAATTAAAGCCTCGTTCGGAAAAACCGTATCATTTAAAGATGGTGCCTATTTAATCGTAGAACACACCGAAGCGTTTCATGTAATTGATGTAAACAGCGGGAATCGCGCAAGAGCCGGCAACGACCAGGAGAAGAATGCCCTGGAAGTAAACCTGGCAGCCTGCGACGAAATAGCAAGACAATTACGGTTGCGAGACATGGGAGGAATCATTGTAATTGATTTCATCGACATGCATGTCGCGGCCAATCGCCAGAAAGTGAACGATCACATGAAGGAGGTTATGGCCGACGACCGGACCAAGCACAACATTCTTCCACTAAGTAAGTTTTGCCTGATGCAAATTACCAGGCAAAGAGTTCGTCCGGAAGAAAAAGTTGAGACTGCCGAAAGCTGTCCAACTTGTAAAGGAAGTGGAAAAGTTGTGCCTACTGTGTTATTTGCCGACGATATCGACGGTAAAGTAAACTACGCGCTAAAGGAATTGAACAAGAAGAAACTGAATCTGAAAGTTCATCCTTATACAGCTGCTTATCTTACAAAAGGCTGGAAAAGCCGCCAAAATAAGTGGTTTTTCAAGTACCTGAAATGGGTAAGCGTTGAAGCTGTAAATTCATATTCCTATCTGGAATATCATTTTTTTGATGAGAATGAAGAAGAAATTATTTTATAAAAGGAAAGCCGTTCATTATTGAGCGGCTTTTTTTATTTTCGCAGTAAGCAAAGTAATTCTGATGGCGTTAAAAAAACTGGTCTATATCATTCTTTTTCTTTTTATTGCAAGTTCCTCGAATGCACTCGAAATAAAAGGTACGATCGATTTATCGGAGCAGTGGCAACCCAAGGTTTTTCTGGCTTTGCTAAATTCACCCACCGATATTTTTGTAGCCTCGCCCGATTTTATTATAGCCGAAACTTTTATAAATCCCGATGGTAGTTTCGAAATCAATACGCAGTCGGTACCCGACGACGAACGTTTTTACCGCCTCTATCTTGTGCAGGGCGATAATGCCTCGGTAGAGTTTAGTTCAACCCAAAACAAAAACTATTTTCATTTGCTGTTAAACCGTCAGTCGGAAATTGAGCTTAGCGCAACAACCCGGAATAATTCACTTGAAGTAACAGCATTGAATGGGAGCGATGATACAAAGGCAATTTTTGATTTTGATGAAAAGTTTCAGGAACAAAGCAGCGAGTTGAGTGGTCAGTTGCCAAAAGCACAAAGTACCTTCCTGTCGCAGGAGTTGGAAACCTTTATTCATTCGGTTGTAGCCGATGCCAATAATCCTTATGTTGGCCTTTATGCGCTGTATCACATCGAAGATAAGGAGACCGATTTTTTGCGGAACAGCGATTTCTATTTTAACTTTCAAAAGCGTTTGGAAGACGAACTTCCGGTAACACCATACACCGAAGCGTATTCAGCATTATTGGATGAATTGATCGGCTTTCGTGAGTTCGTTTGTGAAATGCCGGGTGTGCAACCCAAATGGAAAGACTGGTTAATGCTAATTGAAGCGGTAATTATTCTGATTCTTATAATCGTTTTGATTGCAGCGTACCGGCAATTAAAGAAAATAAGAAACCGGGAAAACGATCCGGCCAACAATCAGAAACCGCTTTATGAAGCCTTAACACTAAAGCAACAGGAAATATTGGGACTTTTAGCCGATGGAAAGACCAATAAAGAAATTGCCCAGGAACTTTTCGTAGAATTGAGTACTGTTAAAACCCATATTAACAATATATACAGGCAGTTGGGCGTGTCAACGCGTAAGGAAGCTGTCGACTTTCACAACTCTGTTAAAAGGCACGATTAGGGGGTCTAGACCCTATTTCAAACCCAGTCTATACTTCTTTTGTTAAACAGCATAAGGCGTTTTGTTGTTTTCTATCATAAATTTGTGCTATTCGTTAAAACACCATGGGTGTGATAAGCGATCAAAGTACAGAACACAATTAAGAAGGAATATCAAAGTTTATTTATAAAACTACAAAGAGAATGAAACGCATACTGTTTACGGTCTTTTTACTTACAACAGCTTTACTGGGCTTTTCACAAATTGTTGAGCCGGTAAAATGGAATTTTTCTCAGAACAAAATTTCTGACAACGAGTTTGAGTTGGTTTTCACCGCCACAATGGAAGATGGTTGGCACATGTATTCAACTGATTTGCCGGAGGGCGGTCCGATTAAAACCAGCTTTTATTTCGAGAATGTTGAAAATGCTGAATTGGTAGGAGAACCAACTCCGGATAAAGCCGTTACGGAAGAATTCGACAACTCCTTTCAGATGGATTTGCGTTGGTTTGAAGAGGAAGTAACTTTTACGCAGAAAGTAAAAGTATCAGGAATCGGAACTGTTGCAGGTTACGTGGAGTTTATGAGTTGTAACGACGAAACCTGTACGCCACCAATGGAAGCGGAATTTTCGTTTGAGTTAACCGGAGGAGCGCAACAAACTGCGGCTGCCGAAACAACGGAAGACAGCAGTAACAGAAACTACTGGAGTATTTTCTTCCTGGCATTTTTAGGCGGTTTTGCAGCTTTGCTAACGCCTTGCGTTTTCCCTATGATACCGATGACGGTAAGCTTTTTTACCAAACAAAGTAAAACCAAAGCCAAAGGAATCCGCAACGGAATCTGGTACGGAATATCAATCATACTTATTTATGTAATTCTCGGAACAGTGGTAACTGCCGTGTTTGGTGCCGAGAGTTTGAACAGTCTTTCAACAAACCCGTGGTTTAACCTGTTTTTTGCCCTGTTGCTTTTTGTTTTCGCCTTCTCGTTTATGGGAGCTTTCGAAATTGTATTGCCCAGCAGCTGGGTAAATGCGGTCGACAAAAAAGCAGACAAAGGTGGTTTACTGGGCATATTCTTTATGGCCTTTGCTTTGGCACTGGTTTCATTCTCGTGTACCGGACCGATTGTTGGGGCACTGATTGTTGAAGCTGCACGAAGCGGTGGTTTGGCACCGGTGGTTGGAATGTTAGGATTCTCGCTGGCACTGGCAATACCGTTTGCCTTGTTTGCCGCTTTCCCGGGGTGGTTGAACTCGCTGCCAAAATCAGGTGGCTGGTTAAATTCGGTAAAAGTAGTGTTGGGTTTCCTTGAGTTCGCTTTTGCATTCAAATTCCTGTCGATTGCCGATATGGTTCTTGACCTGCACATTCTGGAGCGCGAAGTTTACATCGCCATCTGGATTGCCATTTTCTTAGGATTGGCGCTGTACCTGTGGGGAAAAATCAAACTGCCGCACGATTCGCCAACTACACACTTGCCGGTATCACGCTTTGTGTTGGGAACCATGGTATTTGCTTTTGTAATTTATATGATCCCCGGATTGTGGGGGGCACCGGTGAAACTTATCAGTGGTTTCCCGCCACCGGTTGATTATGCTGAATCGCCACTGGGTGTAGGACGTACGCAGCCTGCCGGGTCAATTGCAACCGGACATTCATCTGGAACAATGCCATCGGGAATGCACATTGGCCCGCATGGAATTCCGCTATTCGACGATTACGATAAAGCGCTGGCACATGCCCGCGAAACCGGAAAACCGTTGTTGATCGATTTTACCGGAAAAGGTTGTACCAACTGCCGGAAAATGGAGGACAACGTTTGGGTAAAACAGGAAGTAAAGAACCTGTTCCTGGAAGATTATGTGGTAGTGTCATTATACGTTGATTTGAAAACAAAACTACCGGAAGAGGAACAATATGTTTCGGAAACTACCGGAAGAAAAGTGAGATCGGTCGGAAATAAATGGACAGATTTCCAGATATCGAGATTTAACAGAAATACACAGCCATACTATGTTGTATTGGACGAAAATGAAAATCAGATAGGAGAGGGGTACAGTTATGATCCGGATCCGGATGATTTTATTGAGTGGCTAAACGAAGGATTAACAAAATTCAAAAAATAAAACAGATGAAGAAGCTAATTTTCGCACTGGGATTTATCGCCATCGCAGCCTTTGCTCAGGCGCAAATGATTGTACCTGTAAAATGGGACGTTGAAATTAAACCGTTAAAAGGTGGTAATCAATATGAGATTGTTGCTACTGCAAAAATCGATATGGGTTTTAAACTATACGGGGTAAACATGGAAGATGGCGGACCGGTAAAAACCTCGTTTAATTTCGAGACGCTGGAGAACTGCAAAGAGTTTGGAAAGGCCGTTGAAGTTACACCGTCGCATACCATGCACGACAAAATTTTTGATATGGAGGTAACTTATTTTAAAGACAAGGCTGTTCTTTCGCACAAAGTGTGGGTAACTGAAAAGCCTGCTAAAGTTGCCGGTTATATTCAATGGATGAGTTGCAACGACGAAATGTGCACTCCTCCAACCGATGAAGAATTTGAGTTTGTGATCGAATAATATCGGTTACTTTCAAATAGTTAAAAGTAAAAACTGCACTAAGGCCGGGAACGAAAGTTTTCGGCTTTTTTTGTGCCTGGATAAAGGAAAAAACCTTTATGATTAAGGGCTAAAGCCCGGAGCGTTTGGCGGTTGACTAACCCCGGCATTAATGCCGGGGTTAAGTATAATGGCGCTACTCTTGGGCTTTAGCCCTCAAAATTTAAAGAAAAAACCAGCCGGGCAAGCATTAAACTAAAGTTTACGAGCCATATTCTTCCCGGCCGGCGTTTATACAAAAGTTTAAGCGTCAAAAACTTTCCGGCCAGCGTTTAAAAGTAAGTTTAAAGGCTAAAAACTTGCTGCGCAAGGTTTAAACTAAAGTTTAAGGCGTGAAATCTTTCCGGCCGGCATTTAAACAAACTTTTAAGCCTCGAAAATGGTTTTTGCATTAAACTTTTCGAAGATATATTTGGCAATTTTTACTTGAATATATATATAACCTCTCTCCTGTCTCTCCCTTCTGTGAAGCTACCCTTTATACACAAATATTTTACGCTTAATTTTCAAGAAAGGACCTCTATATGAGGCGCATGACACGTTTCATTTTCAATCTGTTTTTGCATTTGCGCCTTTTTTAATGCTTATCATTAACCCCGGACGACACTTTCCGCCATCCGGCGGTTCGTTTGCCCGGGGCTGAATTATTACGGACTTTCATCCCTGTAATATTCAATCGGTTGTTGTTTTAAAAAAGAAAAAGCACTGAAAGTGCATTTTGCTTTAGCCCGGGGCAGAGTAATTCAGCAAATTACGTCGCCCTGGGGCAAGATAATTTGATTTAAATCGTCCGGCGAAGAAAAAATGAACGAAGCCAGGCGGTTCTTCCGGACGAAATTCAAACGGCAACACTCATAAAAATGAGGACTTTTCAATAAAAAAGTCCATGATTCAAAAACCATGGACTTTCTTTTATCGTTGAAATGACTTATTTATTCTGCCTTTTTCGGTAGGAATACCACATCTACAACATCAGCATCGGTATAAAATTCTTTTGTGAATTTCTGAATTTGTTCGGTTGTTAGGCCATCCAGAATTTCATCGAAGTTTTCTTCTGCATCAGGATTAAAGCCGTGGTAGTATTTGTTATAAAGCGCATTCATCCAGTAATTGTTATGCTCTTTGGCTTGTGCCCGCTCTTTTTTCAGGTTCAAAATAACCTTGTCCAGGTCTTCCTGAGTAGGGCCGTCAGCAACGATCTTTTCTATTTCGCGGAAGATGATCGATTTCAGATGATCAGCTTTTTCAGGATCGGTATCAAAATTGATTTGTAAAGTTTTTCTTTCGTAAGGATATTGATTCGATGATGAACCAACGCCAACACCATAAGTTCCGCCTTCTTTTTCGCGCACTTCTTCGGTGTAACGCAATTGCAGGATTGCTTTTAAAACATTCAACTCAACATTACTTACGGGTGAATAGCCCAACTCTTTACGGATAAGAATATAAACCGTTCCTTTTTCAGTTTGTAAGGGTACTTCAATTTTCTTTTCGGTGATGCCATCCGGCATTCTAACTTTGTGGTCAACCCACTTTTCTTCGCCCGGAAGGTCTTTTAACGACCCAATGTATTTAACGGCCATTTCCTTTGCCACTTCTTCGTCGATGTTTCCAACAATAAAGAAGGTGAAGTCGCCGACGTCTTTAAAACGGTCCTGGTACAGCTCTTCCATTTGAGCGAAAGTGATCTCGTCGAACATTGTTGCCGACATCAGTTTTGTACGCTCATTATATCCGGTTGCGATTAACGACATCGAATCGCTCATAATCTTCTGCGGATTATTGGCCATGTTTTGCAAGTAGGCTACGTAGCGGCTTTTTAACGCTTCGTAAGCTTCTTCATCAAAACGAGGATTGTTGAATTGCAGGTAAAGCAACTGCATCATTGTTTCAAAATCCTTTGGAGTACTGCCGCCATTAAATCCTTCGGTAAGATCGCCCAAACTGGTTGCCACAGAAGCGGTTTTTCCGGTTAATACCTTGCGAAGAGCAATGGCGTCGAAATCGCCAACACCAAACGATCCGATGAACTGAGGAAGCATGGTGGCAGCCTGAAGATCGTCGGTACCCAGCAATGAGTTTCCTCCCGGGCTGTAAGCACGCAGTGATACTTCATCTTTTTCGTAGTCGGCATGTTTAAACACCACGGTGGCATTATTGCTCAGTTTCCATTCTACAGCGTCAAGGTCTTCCAGCTTTTTTGTTGAAACAACTTCAGCACCCGGTAATTCGCCTTCAACCAACGATGCGGCTTCAGCTGTATCTTCATACGGATCGATAGTTGAATTTTCAACCTCGGCCAAAATCGCAAAAGCTTCGTCCTGGGTAAGGTGTTTTACGTCGCTGTTAGGCCCGGTGATTACGATTACACGGTTTTTGTCAACGAACATATCGGTGGCCATTTTATTTACATCGGCCAGCGTGATGGTTTCCAGAATTGCCTGACCAAATTGCCAGTCGAATTCGGCGTCGGTAAGCGGTTCGCCTTCCAGAAAGTAGTTTTGAATGCCGCTTACATATTGATCATTACTGATTTTGTCGCGTTGTTTGTAGGCACTTTCCATCGACGTAAGCAGGTTTACTTTGGCACGGTTCAGTTCGCCTTCGGTAAAACCATGGCGAACAATACGTTGCGCTTCGGTATAAATCGCTTTCAGTCCTTCATCTTCTTTGTTGGGATTGGCTGTGGCCGAAATAAATGCTGCATCGTAGCCTCTCACAAAACCTCCAACCTGAACACCTCCTGAAATAAAAGGAGGATTTCCTTTTTGAAGCAGCTCGGAAATACGTTCGCCGCTCATTTGATTCAGAAGAGTGACAATATAATCTTCGCGCAGGTAACCAATGTTTTTGTCTTCGCGAGGAGTGGCTTTGTGTTTAATGTAGATTGAAATACTTGAATTTGTCGCTTCTTCGTCGGTAGCCAAAACAAACTTTGTTTCATCGTGCTCCGGAATTTCAAATTGCGGGCGTGGTTGTGGATTTTCAACAGCCGGTATTTTCGAGAACAGCTCTTTTACTTTTGCTTCAACCTGGTCAACGTCGATATCGCCAACAATGGCAATTGCCTGCAAATCGGTACGGTACCAGTCGTGGTAGAAACTGCGTAAAGTTTCGGGCTCAAAATTTTTAATAATGTCGAGGTCGCCAATTATATCGCGCTCGGCCCATTTCGAACCTTCAAAAACCACCGGAAACCATTGGCTGCGCATTCTAAAACTTGCATTACGTCGTGTTCTCCACTCTTCGGAAATAACACCGCGTTCCAAATCAATTTCTTCTTCGGTTAGCAATAGGTAATTCGACCAGTCATTAAGTACCAAAAGGCAGGAATCAATAAGTCCTTCGCGGGTAGCAGGTACATCGCTCAGGTTGTATACCGTTTCGTTAAAAGCGGTGTATGCGTTGATATTTCGACCAAAAGCCACGCCGTTTTTTTCGAGGTAATCCAGAAAGCCTTTTCCCGGATAGTGCTCGGTGCCGTTAAAGGCCATGTGCTCGAGAAAGTGCGCCAGACCGTTTTGGTTGTCGTTTTCAAGCAGTGCACCAACATTTTGTATCATATAAAAACTTACCCGCTCTTTGGGCTCCTCGTTATGACGAATAAAATAGGTCATTCCGTTATCCAGTTTCCCTGTTCTGATGGCGGGATCAACCGGAACTGCTTGTTTGAGCATGTCTTGTGCCGACACAAAAACCGGGGCGATTAATAAAAATGCCAGCATCGATAAAACAAATTTCTTCATATTTTCTTTTTTGTAGTTCGTTGTTGAACTGTGTTTGATTTTAAGTATTACTCTGTGAGTATAGTATTAACATCTGAAATTACAGAATGGATGAAAATAGTAATTAATTTTTTGTTTTTGTAATTTTAGAGGATATAACCGGCGACGCCGATGAATGGAACGAACGCCGAATTTAAACAAGAGAGAAATGGATAACGGGAAACTTATATTTTGGAACGTTGACACGCAGGTGGATTTTGTGGAACCCGATGGCAAATTATATGTAGAAGGGGCCGAAAAGATAAAACCGCTATGGCAACAAATCACTGATTTTGCAAAGCAGAAAAATATACGGGTGGTAAACACGGCTGATTATCATTATCCGGAATCGGAAGAACTTTCTGATGAACCGGACTTTGTAAATACCTTCCCTCAGCATTGTATGGCCAACACTCCGGGAGCAGAATACGTTACCGAAACGCAACCTGAAAATGCAGTGGAGTTTGACTGGGACAAAGACTATGATACTTTTGATGCGGTTAGATCAGCACGAAATATACTTATCCGGAAAGATGCTTTTGATGTGTTTGCCGGAAATCCTTATACCGATAATATTCTTCAAATTCTGTCACCTGAAACCGTTGTGGTTTATGGTGTAACTACCAATGTTTGTGTAAACGATGCAGTTGTTGGCCTGTCGAAAAGGGTGAAGCGTGTTATCGTTTTAAAAGATGCGATAAAAGAATTGCCGAACATTCCTTTACCATTTGAGGCGTGGGAAAAACTGGGTGTTGAAATGATGGCATTTGAAGATTTGGAAAGTGTGATTTAAAACGAACGCAGATAACGCGGATTTAGCTGATGATAACTGATGTTTCCGATCTGCGAAAATCTGCGATATCTGCGTGCAATATAAGATTGTGAACTTTTAAGCGCTAAGCGGTTCAAAACCCATAGCAAGAAGTGTTTTTCGAAATGTCATAAAAAAAGAGCCGCTTTTTGAAAAAACGGCTCTTTAACAGTCAATTAAAACTGCGTACAATATTTTTATTTCTTGCAGTCTTTACAAGCGTTGTAAATACCGTCGAACATTTCTTTTACGTCAGAAGCAGCTACAGCCGAGAAGGCAACCCGTAATACGTTATCCAGTGCAATTAATCCGATTCCGTATTTTTTTATCAGCAACTGGCGAACTTCTTCTCCAACCAAACCTTCTGCCAACTGAACGCACATAAAGTAGCCCGAGTTGTATGGAATAGCTTCAAAACACTCTTTGTATTTTTCGTCGGTTAAAGCTTCTTTTACCGCATCGTAACGTTTTTGCATGATGTGGTATTTTGCTTCTTTTTGCTGTGCATAATCTTCACTTTCGAAAGCTGAAAGCAGTAACGATTGTGAGATATTGGCTGCATTCGAAATGTTTCCACGAATGGCACCTGCAGTTTTTGCTTCCAGCGCACTGTATAATTCAGCGTCGCCACCTTTAATTCCGTAAGTGATAAATCCAACACGGAAACCCCAAACGTAATCTTCTTTTGTAGCGCCATCAACTTTTACAGCCAACACATTTTCGTGTAGCTGGCTCAATGGTGCGAAAATACTTTCGGTAGCAATTCCTTCTTCGTAAACCAATCCGAAGTATGCATCGTCGGTAATGGTAACGATTTTGTTGCCGGCCTCAGCAGCTTTTTTTATGATGTCCACAATGGCATCCTGCTCTTCAACAGTTGGTGTATAACCTGATGGGTTATTCGGGAAATTCAGAATAACGATTTTTTTACCGATTCCGCCTTCGTTTAATTTGGCTTCAAACGATTCAAGGTCAAAACCTCCATCTTTAAAAAGGTTGAATTTGCCCAACGAACAACCGTAAGCATTTGTAAGTGTCAGGTTGTAGTTGCCCCAGAAAAGATCGGGAACAATAATTTCATCCTGAGCATCGGCAAACATATAACCTGCCATGCTGATACCATGCGTAAGTGCATTGGTAACTACCGGTAAACTCAGTTCAACTCCATCGAGTGACGGGTTTTTCTCGTAGATCATGCTCTTCCATTTTGCCCTGATATCAGGACGACCAAAACTTGGTGCATACGGAAAAACCAGCGATGGATCCATATTGATCTTTGAAGCCACAGCTTCCAGTCGCATAGGTGTTCCGTCGTCCTCAATTGCGGCTCCAATGGTTGCATTAATCTTTGTTCCTTTAGCTTCAGCTGTTTGTCCCAGAATTCCTTTTTTAGGGAAGAAAATATTCTTGCCTCTTTCAGAAAGCAGTTCAAAAACGGGTGTGCTTTTTGCTTGAATTACGCTGTTAAGTTCAGCAGCCTGTGGATTCATAATCAATAATATTTGTCTGTTATAATTTTGGTGCAAGATAGGAAAACCCTTAATGAAAAGCGAAGTTTTTTTAACAAGTCAAATTCATTTTTGATAAATAGCTAACATATTGAAAGTACAGGCTTGAGGAATGTTTGGGATATACCGAAAAAAGTAGCTTGAATCTATATCGAACGTACGGCTCCAACTACGATAAAAAATCCAAGCAAAGCCACCAAACCGGCAAGTACCGTGAATAAACGATATTGTTTTTTATTCAGCCAGTCGAGTACCAAAGCTACCAGTGCCAATACCGCTGAACCAATAAAACTGAGGTATGCCGGCAAAAGCTGTGCTTCAATGGGCGCTTCATTAATAATTTCGTCGTTTAATTCTTCGTGCATTATCTCTTCGGGAGTTAAAAACTGTCCGGGTGCAAGGTAGTCGCCCAGAAAAACATATACTGAAAACAAGCCCAAAGCGATAAACGCTGCAAGGCCAACTAAACGGAACGCTTTTTTGTTTTCAACCCAACCGTAAATTATGCCAAATAAGGCGGCGAAAACGATCCACTGAGGGAAGGTGTAAAGAAATACTTCTGTCATTGATTATTAAATTACCGGAAGCAAAGGTTAAAATTTTTCTTAAATGTAAAAAGCCTTTCGTAATTACAAGTTGTAAAACCTTATTTTCGCCTGAAATAATAGGAAAACAATGCAAAAATTAGAAATAGATCCGAAAGCCAAAGGTTTAATATTTGATTTAGACGGCACACTGGCCGATACCATGCCTGTACACTTTGTTGCTTACCAGAAGATCCTTAAAAAGTATGGTATTGATTATTCAGCAAAAATGTTTTTGGCACTGGCAGGTGTTCCGGTGGTGGAAACCATTGTTAAAATTAACGAGGTTTATGGTTCTTCGCTCGATCCTGAGGAAGTGGGGAATGAAAAGGAGGCAGAATACGAACGTATGATGCACAAAGTTAAACCAATTGATCCGGTGATCGATCTGGTAAAACAATACCACGGAAAGTTGCCAATTGCTGTTGGAACCGGCGGTTATACCCGTCTCTCCTGGAAAACGCTTGAGATTATTGGCTTAAAAGATTACATTGAAATACTGGTTTCTGCCAACGATGTGCAAAACCCAAAACCGCACCCTGAGACTTTTTTACGATGCGCCGAACAGATGGGCGTAAAACCCGAAGATTGTCAGGTTTTTGAGGACGGTGAGCCGGGAATGAAAGCCGCGCGTGCCGCCGGAATGATGGCCACCCTGGTAACCGATTATTATGATGTTTTTAAGGCATAAGGTGTAGAGATTAATCTGACGTAATTAACCTTCAGTCAGATTAATTGTGTGCAAAAAATCGGGAGAAAGAATATGCTGGTCGTTTTTTTACGACTAAATTTGAAGGGAATAATACTTAAAAAGTCGAATGGATTTTAACGTAGTATCAGATTATAAACCCACCGGAGATCAGCCCGAGGCGATAAAACAACTTGTTGAAGGAATAGAAAATGGAGATCGTTTTCAAACACTGCTTGGGGTAACCGGCTCGGGAAAGACCTTTACAATGGCCAATGTTATTAAAGAGGTGCAGCGCCCCACTTTGTTGCTGAGCCATAATAAAACGCTGGCGGCTCAGTTGTACAGCGAGATGAAACAGTTTTTCCCAAATAACGCTGTGGAGTATTTTGTTTCGTATTACGACTATTACCAGCCCGAAGCTTATTTGCCAACCACCGATACTTACATTGAAAAAGACCTTTCGATTAATGAGGATATTGAAAAATTACGACTGAGTGCAACTTCAGCTTTGCTGTCAGGAAGGCGCGATGTAGTAGTGGTTTCGTCGGTTTCGTGTTTATACGGAATTGGAAATCCGGAGGATTTTCATGCTAACGTAACAAAGGTAAAAGTTGGCGACGAAGTTTCGCGAAATGCCTTGTTGTACAATTTTGTTGAAGCGTTGTATAGCCGGAGCGAAGTGGAATTTAAACGGGGAAATTTCAGGGTAAAAGGTGATACCGTTGATATTTTTCCTGCTTATGCCGATGTGGCTTACCGCATAACTTTCTGGGGCGATGAGATTGAAGAACTGGCAAGTTTTGATCCTGAAGACGGACTAACAATCGAAACGCTGGATGAGATTGTAATTTACCCGGCCAATATTTTTGTTACCACAAAAGACCGCATGAAATCGGCCATTCATCAAATTCAGGATGATTTGGTAAAGCAGGTAGCGTTTTTTAAAGAAATAGGAAAACCGCTGGAAGCAAAACGTATTTTAGAGCGTACCGAATATGACATGGAAATGATGCGTGAACTGGGTTATTGCCCCGGAGTGGAAAACTATTCACGTTATTTCGACGGGCGAGCACCGGGAACCAGACCGTTCTGTTTGATGGATTATTTCCCCGATGATTTTCTGGTGGTAATTGACGAAAGCCACGTTACCATTCCGCAAATACGCGCCATGTATGGAGGCGATAATTCACGGAAAACAAACCTTGTGGAATACGGATTTCGTTTGCCCGCTGCCATTGATAACCGCCCGCTGAAATTTGAAGAGTTTGAAAACCTGGTCAATCAGGTGGTATATGTAAGTGCTACGCCTGCCGACTATGAGCTGGCCAAATGCGAAGGTGTTGTGGTTGAGCAGATCATTCGCCCGACAGGTTTGCTGGATCCGATAATCGATGTGCGGCCAAGCACCAACCAGATTGACGATTTGCTGCACGAAATTCATCTCCGTATCGATAAAAACGAGCGCGTACTGGTTACCACCCTTACCAAAAGGATGGCAGAAGAACTGTCGAAATATTTGGTGAATATGGGCGTAAAAACCCGCTATATTCACTCTGATGTGGATACCATGGAACGCATTGAAATAATGGAGCAATTGCGAAAAGGAGAGTTTGATGTGCTGGTGGGGATTAACCTTTTGCGCGAAGGTTTGGATTTACCCGAGGTGTCGTTGGTTGCGATTTTAGATGCGGATAAGGAAGGATTTTTACGCTCCGAACGATCGCTGACACAGACCGCAGGACGTGCAGCGCGTAACCTGAACGGCATGGTAATTATGTATGCTGACAAGATTACTGCTTCAATGCAAAAGACCATCGACTCAACCAACTACCGCCGCGAAAAACAGTTGAAGTACAACGAAGAAAACAATATTGTACCAAAAGCAATTGTAAAACCAACCCGCGAAATTATTGGTTACCAATACCGGAGCGACAAAACTCAGGAATACGAAGGCGGAATGGGACAGCCCGATATTGCTGCCGACCCTGTTGTTCAGTATATGAGTGTTGAAGGGCTGGAAAAAGCGGTTGAGAAAACGAAAAAACAAATGCAGGCATCAGCAAAGGATCTTGATTTTATTGAAGCAGCCCGTTTGCGCGACGAGATGTTTGCTTTACAGGCCTTGATTCAGGAGCGTAAGCAGGGAAAGAAGAAATAGACAGGTTTGGCTGACGGCAATAAGGTGCGGTTAAGCTAATTTAACGCGACGAAAAAGTGATCCGGGGCCGCATAAATAGTCTGTTCTTTAAAAAAGTGTATTTTTGCCGCAAAATTGTGATAAATGGAGTTTTCATTTTCAAAATTGATAAGTGACGTTAAGCTGATCCTCGTAAATCCGAATGGATTTTGGGTGGAGCAAAAAGAAACGGCCGACAGTAAACAACTTTGGCTGACTTACTTGTTGCCAATAGCATTGGCAGGGGCAGTTTCGGTTTTTATTGGCGAGTTTTTTAAACGCACCGACTTTTTTATTCAGTTCCCCTTGTTAAAGGCAGCGCGCGAAATTTTGCTTTTTGTTTTGCAATACTTTATCAGTGTGTTTTTTACCAAAGAGCTGATGAAGACTTTTGGAGGAGAAAAGAATATTGACCTGGCACGTAAACTGGTTGTTTATTCGATGACACCAATGCTTTTGGTTTCGGTAATTACCGGGTTGTTCCCGTTTTTATACGTGGTTGATATTTTTGGAATTTACAGCTTTTACCTGTTTTGGATTGGAGCAAAAGAGTTGCTAACTTTCCCTGAAAATAAGGAACAGAGCTACATAATAATCACAATTGTGGTTAACTTCTTTATATTTAGTTTTTTAAGTGTTTTCTTGTCGAAAGTGCTACTGATTTTTTAATTTAATCACCGGAAATATGTCACATAAGCCACAACAAAATATTAGTATAAAGAACCGTAAAGCCTCGTTTAATTATGAGCTTATCGAGCGTTTTGTGGCCGGACTTAAGTTGGTTGGAACCGAGATTAAATCTATCCGCAACGGGAAAGTTAATCTCACCGATGCCTACTGTACGCTTATCCGGGGCGAAATGTATGTGATCAATCTGCATATTGCCGAATACGAGTTGGGTACCATCAATAATCACATTGCCAAACGCGACAGAAAGTTATTGCTGAATAAAAAGGAAATTGAGAAGCTCGATAAAAAGGTAAAAGAATCGGGGCTTACCATTGTTCCAACAAAACTGTTTGTTAACGATCGTGGCCTGGCAAAACTCGAGATTGCACTCGCACGAGGTAAAAAAACATACGATAAGCGCGAAACTTTAAAAAGCAAAGATGCCAAACGCGATATCGACCGGGCAATGAAGTTTTAGCGTCGAATCAAGGCAAAAGTGAAAAGTGTAAAGTTGAGCGTAGCGAAATCCCGACCGTAGCATCGTGAGCAAAAGTTGAGAAGAGCAGTTACAAGTTACAAGTTACAAGCTGCGAGCGACTAGCTACTGGCTGCTAGTATCATCCAGTATCCAAACAATTTATCAGTTTGTCAATCTTTTATTCAGGAAGGTTAACCACAGAGATTTGCAAAGAAGTCACGGAGTTGCATCGAGAATCGAGAATCCAGTACTTAGCTGCGAGCCACTAGCCACTAGCTACGAGTGTGTGAAATCAAGTATCGTTGGCTATCCAGCATCCAGTATCCAGCATCAAGCATCCAGCACACTGTACACTTTCAATTCAACAATTTATCGGTTTGTCAATCTTTTATTAAGAGAAGTAAACCACAGAGATTCACGGAGAAGTCACGGAGTTGCATCGAGAATCCAGGATCAAGTATTCAGCTGCGAGCCACTAGCCACTAGCTACGAGTGTGTGAAATCAAGTATCGTTGACCATCCAGCATCCAGCATCCAGTATCCAGCATCCAGTATCCCTTCAATCCCTCAGTTCCTCAATCCTTCAGCCTTTCAATCCTAAACGCTTTCCAAATTCTCAAAAGGAATAATCATATCGCCTTTGTATTTTAACAGCAGATTGGCAACGGCCATGGTGTCTTTTTCGCAGTATTTTACAATGCGGTCAATATCTTTTTCTTCCCAGTAAACTTTAGCAACCTGGCTGCCGTCGATGTCGTCTTTTGGTGTAGGAATATTAAAAAGCTCGCACAGCAGCGATAAAGAGGTGTAATGTTTGTAATCGCCAAATTTCCACAGTTGCAGGGTGTCGATCAAAATATCTTTTACTTCCCAGGGTTTGGCACCGGCAATGTCGAGCACTTTCGGAAGCGTTAAATTATTTACCAAAGCTCTTCTCGAAATGTAGGGAAAATCGAATTCCTGACCGTTATGCGCACAAAGTCGGCGTTTTCCGGCGCGTGCAAAACTATCCAGCGCATTAAAGAAATTCTGGATCAGCTTTTTCTCGTCCTCATCATAAAACGATTTCACACGAAAATAAGGCTCTCCTTTTTTCTGAACAACGTAACCGGCCGAAATACAGGCAATTTTACCAAACTCGGCATAAATTCCGGCGCGCTCGTATAACTCGTGCGGTAGTTTGCCATCGTTAATCTGGAACTGCATTTTACGCTCCCAAAGTTGTTGCCATTTTTCGTTTAGCACGGTATATTCCGGTGCCAGCGGTACTGTCTCGATGTCGAGAAAAAGAATTTCTTCGATGTTTAAGTTTTTAAGCATCAGCTTTTGTTTAAAGTTTGCAGTATGTGGTTGGTTAAAATCTCGATGGCAATTTTGTTCTTGCCTCCCTGTGGTACAATAATATCGACATAACGTTTTGTTGGTTCTATAAACTGAATATGACTTGGGCGAACCGTTTTTTTGTAGCGTTTAAGCACCTGTTCCACGTCTCTGCCGCGCTCTTGTATATCGCGTTGTATCACGCGTGCCAGCCGAACATCCGAGTCGCAATCAACATATACTTTTATATCCATTAAGTCGCGCAACTCAGCATTTGTAAGACACAAAATTCCTTCAATTATCAACACTTGCTTGGGTTCAACAATATTTGTTTCTTCTTGTCGGGTGCAGCTAATAAACGAATATACGGGCTCTTCAATCGGTAAACCTTGTTTTAGCTTTTTTACATGATCGATCATTAAATCAAACTCAATCGAATCGGGGTGGTCGAAGTTTTTCTGCCGGCGTTCTTCCAGCGAAAGATCGCTGTTGTCGTAGTAATACGAGTCGTGCGAAAGTATAGCTACTTCGTTATCGCAGAACTTCTCGCTAATTTTTTTTACAACCGTGGTTTTACCCGATCCGGTGCCGCCTGCAATGCCAATTACCAGCATACTGTCCAATTTAATTGTTAAATGATAATTGAAGATTAAAATTAAACGCTAAGAAAACACTATTTTCGCAGCCATAAAAGTACAAGTTACAAAAAATAGACAGCAATGATTAATCACGTCGTTCTTTTTAAATTGAAGGATTATCCGGCCGAAGAAAAAAAGGAAGTAATTGCCGAACTAAAAGCAATGCTATTGGGTTTAAAAGATAAAATTGCCGAATTAAAGCATATTGAAGTTGGCGAAAATTACGAGTTAGACTCGAAAAGTTACGATTTGGCCTTGATTTCGCATTTCGAAAGTGTTGAAGATCTGGATGTATATCGTGTGCATCCCGAGCATTTAAAAGTGGTAAAACGTGTTGGCGAAACCACAGAGGCACGTGCTGCTGTTGACTTCAACTTTTAATTTAAATTATAGTATTTAAAAGATAATCCGTACGAATTATGAGTAATCTGTATCCGATAAAATTCAACCCGATCTTTCATGAAAAAATCTGGGGTGGAAACCGAATGAAAACCATCCTGAATAAAGATTTTGGCGACATGCCCAACTGTGGCGAAAGCTGGGAGCTCTCGGGGGTTGACGGAAACATTTCGGTGGTAAGCAATGGCTTTTTGGCCGGCAACGACCTGAACGAGTTGATTGAAATATACATGGGCGATTTGGTAGGCGACAAGGTTTATGAAAAGTTTGGAAACGAATTTCCGCTGCTCATTAAATTTATCGATGCACAGGACGATCTGTCTATTCAGGTTCACCCCGATGATAAACTGTCGAAAGAAAGACACAATGCCTTCGGAAAAACCGAAATGTGGTACGTGGCCGGTACAGAAAAAGGCGCACTTATCAACTCCGGATTTAACCAGGTAGTTGATCGCGAAAAGTACCTTGAATATTTCAACTCGGGTAAATTAACCGATTTACTGCATTACGATGAGGCACAGGTTGGCGATGTTTTCTTTATTCCGGCAGGCCGTGTTCATGCTATTGGAAAAGGCTGTTTGGTGGCCGAAATTCAGCAAACATCGGATGTTACTTACCGTATTTTCGATTACAACCGTAAAGACGACAACGGAAACGAGCGCGAATTACATACCGATCTGGCATTGGATGCCATCGATTTTTCGTATTCGAGCCAGTATAAAACAGATTACAAAACCGAGAAGAACAAAGCGGTGGAAATTGTAAGCTGCCCGTATTTCACTACCAATATTATCGAATTTGATAAAGAGCAGGATAAAGATTACAACCAGCTTGATTCGTTTGTTATTTACATGACTATGGAAGGTGATTTTGAAATCGTTACGGAAGAAGGATCAGAAACAGTATCGATGGGAGAGACCGTTCTTTTGCCGGCCAGCCTTGAGTCGGTGCAACTGAAACCCAAAAGCGAATCAGTAAAAATCCTCGAGGTTTATATCAAATAGCAGAATATTTCTTACCTTAAGAAATCATTCTAAAAATGCACCTTTTATGGAGATAAAAGAAGCTCAGTTTGTGATGAGCAATACTGCAGTCGACAAATGTCCGGCACCCGATCGGCCGGAGTACGCTTTTATAGGCCGGTCGAATGTGGGCAAGTCATCGCTGATAAATATGCTTACGAATAAAAGATCGTTGGCAAAAATTTCGGGCAAACCCGGAAAAACCCGACTGATCAATCATTTTCTTATCAACAAAGAATGGTACCTGGTTGATTTGCCCGGTTACGGTTACGCCCAAGTGCCAAAAGCCGAGCGCTTGAAATGGGAGAAAATGCTCAAAAATTATATCCTGAAACGGGAAAACCTGTATTGCCTGTTTGTTTTGATTGACTCGCGCCACGAGGCACAAAAAGTCGATCTTGAATTTATGGAATGGCTGGGCATAAGCGAAATTCCTTTCAATATAGTTTTTACCAAAACCGATAAGTTGAAGCCTAAGGAGCTGGAAGACAATTTGAAAGCATACGAAGAAAAGATGTTTCAAATTTGGGAAACAATGCCCGGGTATTTTATTTCTTCGGCTGAAAAGGGCATTGGGAAAGACGAAATTCTGCGAATGATAAACGAGGTGAATAAAGCCCACTAGACTTTCGTTGAACTAAATGGGCTAACAATTATTTTAGAAACATGTAAAGTTGTTAACTTTGCAAAATCTTTACTATTAAAGAAATCAAGATGGCGAAACATAGAGTATTGCTGAATTTTACTTCTGAAATGTGGTCTTACCGGCTCGCCATATCTACTCCAACACAATTTGTTGAAACAAAAAATCATTAAATAAATGGAGATGAAAACTCACCCACTTAAAATTTTTACCGGACGTGCAACCCGGCATTTAACTGAAAAAATTTGCGATAGTCTGGACGTTGATCTGGGACATTCGTCGTGCCCGGTTTTTGCCGACGGCGAATTTGAACCCTGTTACGAAGAGACGATTCGTGGCTCGCATATTTTTATCGTGCAGTCGACACCACCAACTGCCGATAACCTGTTGGAGCTGTTGTTAATGGTTGATGCCGCAAAACGTGCAAGCGCTTACAAAGTAATTGCAGTAATACCTTATTTTGGTTATGCGCGTCAGGACCGTAAAGACAAACCAAGGGTTTCTATCGGTGCAAAACTGGTTGCCGACCTGCTTACCGTTTCCGGAATCGACAGGCTGATTACTATGGATTTGCATGCCGACCAGATTCAGGGATTTTTTGATGTACCGGTAGATCATTTATACGCATCAACGCTTTTTGTTCCGTTTATCGAAAAAATGGGACTGGATAATGTTGTTATCGCGTCGCCTGATGTGGGTGGTACAAAGCGTGCCAATACCTATGCAAAAATGTTAAACACCGGTATCGTTATTTGTCACAAAACACGTGCACGTCCTAACGAGGTGGGTAACATGACCGTTATTGGTGATGTGGAAAACAAAGACGTAATTATTGTTGACGACATGATTGACACTGCCGGAACAATTACCAAAGCTGCCAACCTGATGAAGAAAAAAGGTGCAAGAAGTGTTCGAGCTTTTGCGGCACACGGAGTATTGTCGGGACCGGCCCTGGAAAGAATTGAAAAATCGGAGTTGGAAGAAGTATATTTTACCGATTCGATTAAACCAAAAACAGGCTGCGATAAAATTAAATATATCACTACTGCCGAGGCTTTTGGTGAAGCCATTCGCAGGGTTTATAAAAATCAGTCAATAAGTTCGTTATATTATAAATAATTTCTATTTTTGCACCGCTTTTTCCATAAGCAGACGCATTAATGATGTGCATGCTGTTTGCCCGACCCACAGGAAGGGAGGACTGAGTACCATATTTATTAACGTAAATTATTTAAAATGAAATCAGTAGTAATTAAAGGAGAATTAAGAAGTTCTCTTGGAAAGAAAGACGCAAAAAAACTTCGCGTAGAAGAGAAAGCTCCTGCAGTATTGTACGGTGGCGAGCAGCCAATTCACTTCGCAGTTTCTTTTGCCGAGTTAAGACAATTAGTTTACACACCAAGCGTATACCTTATCGACCTAGACATTGATGGTACTGTATATAAAGCAATTATGCAAGACATTCAGTGGCACCCGGTTGAGGAGTTGGTACTTCACGTTGATTTCCTTGAAATCAAAGATGATAAACCAGTAAAAATCAACATTCCTGTAAAAATTGAAGGTTTTGCTAAAGGTTTAAGAAAAGGTGGTAAATTAAACAGCACACTTCGTCGTTTGAGCGTAAGAGCTTTGGCTGCGAACTTACCTGATACAATCAATATTGATGTAACAAAACTTGATATCGGCCAAAGTATTAAAGTGGCTGACCTGAATATTCCGGGAATCGAGCTGTTAGATCCTAAATCGAACGTAATCGTTGGTGTTGGTATTACAAGAGCTGCAAGATCGGCTGCCGGTGCAATGGTTGACGACGATGAGGAAGAAGAAGCAGCAGCAGAAGGTGCTGAAACTTCAGAAGCATCTGAAGAATAAATTATATTCATGTGAAATGCGTCTTGTTTAGTCAAGGCGATTCATCTGAAATAAAACGAAAAACAGATGAAATACTTAATTGCCGGACTCGGTAATATAGGACCAGAATATAAAAATACTCGCCATAATATTGGCTTTCAAATATTGGACGCACTCGCTGAGGCGTCCAATATTAGTTTTAACGATAATCGTTACGGTTTTGTGGCTGAATATAAGTTCAAAGGCCGAACGTTTATTTTGTTAAAGCCAACCACTTACATGAACCTGAGTGGACGGGCAGTAAATTACTGGTTACAAAAAGAGAAGATTGATATAAAAAACATGCTGGTGCTGGTTGATGACCTGGCATTGCCGTTTGGTACGCTTAGAGTACGTGCAAAAGGCGGGGCTGGAGGGCACAACGGGCTCGAAAACATTAACCAGGTGCTGGGACGAAACGATTATGCCCGTTTGCGTTTTGGCATTGGCGACGATTTCCATAAAGGGCACCAGGTAAACTACGTGTTAGGCGAGTGGTCGAAAGAAGAGCAAAAGGAATTGCCGTTTAAGATCGACGATTCCATTGAAATAATAAAAAGCTTTGGAACACTTGGTGTCGAGCGCACAATGAATTTCCATAACAAACGATAAATGGCTGAAGGAGTTCGCATAGATAAATGGTTGTGGGCCGTGCGGATTTTTAAAACCCGCAGTCAGGCTACCGAAGCCTGCAAAAAAGGCCATGTAACAATTGGTGACTCAGTTATAAAAGCCTCGCGCGAAGTACATGTTGGAGAGATCGTAAAGGTGCGGAAATCGCCAATTACCAAAAGTTTTAAAGTGCTGGCGCTTACCGGAAAAAGAATGGGAGCCAAACTGGTTACAGATTTTGCTGAGGATGTAACGCCACCCGAGGAAATCGAATTGCTCGAGATGCAAAAAAACATGCGCTGGAGTGTTCGCGAAAAAGGTACCGGACGACCAACCAAAAAAGACCGCCGCGATTTGGATGACTTTTTTGAGTGGTAAGGGATTGAAGGGATGAAGGGATGATTCTGGATACTCGTAACTCGCAGCTCGAAACAAAAAACAAAAATTATGCTTGTAGCAAAACAAAAACGAAAAGAGAATATTGCCGAATACATCTTGTATTTGTATCAAATTGAGGACATGATCAGGGCTTTTAAACTGGATATGGAGCTTATCGAGGAACGTTTGGTAGCCAATTATAAAGCTGATGATAAAACCAAAGCTGCCATAACTGATTGGTATGCCAATTTGGTACTGATGATGGATAAAGAGCAGATCAGGGAGAAAGGGCATTTTCAGTTTCTCAACAACCTGGTTTCGGATGTAAACGATTTTCATTTAAAGCTGATGGAAACCTCGAAAGACGGTATGTACGTGCAAACCTACAAAACTGTTGCGGGGCTGGTGTCGGAGTTGAAAGAGAAAAACCCGGAAGCGAAAAATGATGTCGACCTGGGAATTACTGCTGTTTACGGTTTTCTGCTGCTTAAAATGCAACAAAAAGATATTTCGATTGATACCCTGGAGGCCATAAAACGTATTAGCAAATGGTTGGGCGATTTATCGAAACTATACCGCGATTTTGAAAGTGGCGATTTTGATTTCTAAAAACATTTAGCTTAACTCCCTAAAACACTGTTCTCAATCCCTTTCTATTTTCAAATACTCCTGCTATAAAAATAGGGCTGCGAGCTGGTAAAAATGCCTTGCGAGTAATTATTAAAGGCGTGCGAGGTATTAATAATGGCATGCGAGCAATAAAAAAACACCTGCGAGCTACTAATGAACAGGTGCGAGCTATACTCGCATGGTAATAATTCTTACTCGCACATTTATATTTATAGCTCGCACTATATTAAAAATAGCTCGCACTATATTAAAAATAGCTCGCACTACTATATTATATACTCGCAGGGTAATATTAAATGCAGGGAAGGGGTTTATCCATTAAAAAGTACGGCAACTCGTTCGTTTTCCAAACCATTTGTAACGATTATTGGCCACAAAACGATACATACTATCGCGCCAGCTTTTAGGTAGTAGCTTAAACGCAGTTAGCCAATTCCACGGAGCTTTTAGGTGTTTACAGATTTCAAGTACTGCATCCGATTCAGAAAATACCTGATTTTTTTGAATAAGCACTACGGTGTTAATTTCAAGCGGCAAATCATACTCCTTTAAAATTTGTTGCCCTTCTTCCGATTGTAGTGCCAGAAGCTTAAAATCGTTCTCCTGCGCTTTTTCTATAATGAAATCCACGGCGGAATTACAGAGCTTACAAATCCCGTCAAAAAGAATTATTTTTTGATCTTGCTTCACATGAGTTTAACAACCAAGTTGCCCGAGAGTTTGAAAAAGCAAGGTTCCTGCTTTGCCAAATCATGTTTAGAAGTGCACCAGACAGGTGACGATAAGTTGAAACAAGGAGTCACCAAATAATTAATATTGGTATTTCTAAAATAATTCCGGGAAATAAGGATGCAAATCCAGTGGATCATCCATTTGTACCATCTGTTTTTTAAGTTTTACAATGAGTTCTTCTTTAACTTCTTTGAAGGCGGCATTCTCAGCCAGGTCATTCATTTCCAGCGGATCGTTGTTCAGGTCAAAAAGCAGTATTTTTTTTGCTTTAGGGTAAACAATTAGTTTGTAATCATCGCTGCGAACCATACGCTGCAATTCTGTGTAGGCTCCGTATATTTCCGGATATGAACTTTGATTGGCACTTTTATCGATCAGCGGAATTAAACTGTTAAACTCCACGTACCCGGGTTTGTCAACACCCGCCAAATCTAGTGAGGTAGCCATTATATCCTGGAGATAGACCTGCATGTCGCGTTTTTCGTTTTCAGGAATATCCGGCCCAACAACAATTAACGGAACACGCATGCTGTGGTCGTACATATTTTGTTTTCCAACCAGGCCATGGTGTCCCACTGAAAGTCCATGGTCGGCACTAAAAAGAATGTAGGTGTTTTTGTCCAGTCCGGTTTCCTTCAGGTGAGTGATAATACGGCCAATCTGTTCATCCATGTGGGTAATAATTGCATAGTATTCCTGGCGATGAACCTTGATGGAATATTCGGTGCGGGGAAAAGGTGCCAATCGCTCATCGCGCAGGTCGGGGCCACAACCGATACTGTCTTTGTAAGGGTACAGCTCCAGGTAATTTTCTGGCACCGAAATATTCTCCAGGGGGTACATATCCACAAATCGTTTTGGCGATTGGCGCGGATCGTGCGGTGCATTAAAAGCGAGGTACATAAAAAACGGATTTTCGCTTTGTTTGGCCATGTTCAGGTAATCGATGGCATTGTCGGCCACTACTTCGCTCCAGTGTTTTCTTCCGCTCCAATATCCGCCATATTTTTTGTGCCAGGGTAACCAGGTAGTATCTTCCGGCATTTGAGGCCTGTTGTAAGCTTCGGGTACCGATGGAGGCATTCCGGGACGCACATGACGCACATGCTGAAAAATACTGTCGGCTGCCATCTTAACGTGCCACTTTCCGGTCATATAGGTGTCGTAACCCGCATTCTGCATTAAAAGACTCCAGAACTGATTGTTGGCTTTCATTTCGGGGTAATCTTTTTCCGACTCTTTGGCGCGCCATATAAATCGTCCGGTGTTCAGCATACATCGGCTGGCCACACAAATGGCTCCGTTCCAGCCTCCCATATTATAGGCATGGGTAAAAGTTACACCCGAATGGGCCAGTCTATCCAGGTTGGGAGAAATCACTTCGGGATTGCCCAGGGCTGAAATGCCTTCGTATGTTTGGTCGTCGGCAAAAATAAACAGGATATTGGGCTTTTTATGCTCTTGTTGAGTCTCGTTGCAGGAGACAAATAAAAATAGCACTGCAGTAACAGCAAAAATTAGGTTTTTCATTGTTGATTAGTTTGCTGCTATAAATTTAAAAATATTTGGGAATCTACGGACTTCAGAAGAAGGGGATTCAGGTTAAGTGATTAGTGACTCAGCCCCATCAGCCAGGTTCGGTCACTCGCGATTAACATTTTATTTATTTGTAGAAAAATCTTTTATCAATCCCAGGGCTAACCAGTTGGCCACAGCCTGGCGGTTGTCGGGTATAACCAAACGTTTTACATCGCGCTCATGGTTCATATTGCCCAGTTCAATAAAAATGGCAGTTGGCCAGGTATTTTTAACCACATACAAAGGTCGGGTTGATACTGTGCCGGTGTAACCTCGATTGGGCTGAACTTCGTGGTATTTCTTTTCAATCGTGTCACGAAGAATTTTACATGCTTTTTCACCGGTTTCACTGCGTTTGTCGTGATAGAAAAAGATATCGATATTTTCGCTTCGTCCTCTGGAATCAATATGTACCGCAATCATCCTTTGAAAAGAACCTTTGTGTTTTTTATAAAGCTGATTAACCGCATCAGTACGTTGACGCAATCGACGGGTATGATTTAGAGGGATAGTGAGATTGGGATAACAAACTTCATCCTTGTCAGCTTTCAGAGTAACAGCATCTCGAATTCCGTCGTTTTTATCGCGGGTAATCATATAAACTGTTGCGCCTTCTTCTATAAGACGGCGAGCCAGTCGCAAAGTAACATCATAAGCATATTCATCTTCACATACCAGATTCCCATTGTATTTTCCAACAGCGCCGGGGTCAGGGCCTCCATGGCCTCCAACCAGGTAATAAACTGCCCCTTTTAAATTGTTACTTAAGATCTCAATATCGGCATATTCGCTGCCAAAAATATCGTAATGCACCATTTTGCCGGTTCCTTTTGATGGAGTGGAACTTGATGCAGGCGTTGCCGGCAGTTTTGCTGTGTCAGGAAGTTTGTATTTTACTCCGGCAAGCAAGGTATTATTTCGCCCCAGATTGCTTTTGTTTAAAGTAATAAAGTCATCCATATACTCGGCTGATGATAAGCCGTGCCTGGTTAGCAAACGGTAAATTCCATCGCCTTTTAGTGCAACAACTTCCTTGCTTTGCGAAAGGCTGTTAAAGGGAAGCAGAATTATCGCCAAAAATAACACGAAAGTTATTTTGGTAACTGATTTTATATGTAAGTTTAACCCGAACATGTTCACTACTATTTTGTTTCCTTTGAACAACATTAATGCTAAAATAGAATTAACGGAAAAAAATCTGATTTATTTATGCGACAAACTATCAGCTACCTGTTGTTAATAACTTGCCTGTTATTCACTTTTTCGTGTACAACACAGTTTGTTCAAAAAAGTTATGAAATCGAGAATGTTTCTGTCTCAGAAGAGGTTGGAACAATGGATAGTACTATTGTAGAGCTTTATACGCCATATAAAAATATACTTGAAAAAGATATGAACCGGGTGCTTGCCATCTCTGAAAATGAACTGGTTAAAGACAAACCCGAAAGTTTACTGACCAACTTTTTGGCCGACTTATTGCTTGAACAGGGCGCAGTTGTAGCCAATAGCCAGCAACTGAATTTAAAGCCAGCTGTTTCGTTTTTTAACTACGGTGGTATCCGGTCAACACTTCCGAAAGGGGAAATTACCGTTGGAAATATTTTTGAGTTAATGCCTTTCGAAAATGAACTGGTTTTACTGGAATTAAAAGGCGACAAAATGCAGGCCTTTCTCGATTATATTGCCGATCATGGAGGAGGTAGTGTTGGCGGCGTACAAATGGTTATTGCCGGAGATAAAGCTACAGAGGTGAAAATAGGTGGCGAGGAAATTACTGCTGATAAAAGTTACTGGTTGGTAACCAACGATTATGTGGCAGCCGGTGGCGACGGACTTGAAATGTTAGCCGAAAATGAGCAGTTTGTAAACACCGGTGAAAAAATACGTGACGTAATAATTGATTACCTGGAAGAACTGGCTGATAATAATCAGCAGGTTAACCCAAAACTGGATGGGAGGATTAGATAATGGATAGAAGACGATTTATAAGAAACGTTGCCGCCGGAACAGCCGGAATTACTTTAGGAACGGTACCATACGAATTATTTGCCCACGAAGATTTCATTACGATTTCGATATTGCATACCAACGATATTCATTGTCATATCGAGCCATTTACCGGCACAAACGAACGTTATGCCAACAAAGGTGGTTTGGCACGTATTGCCAAACTGGCCACTTTGCAGCGACAAAAAAATCCGAATACTTTGTTGCTCGACGCCGGCGATATGTTCCAGGGAACGCCCTACTTTAACTACTTTAAAGGTGAGTTGATGTTAAAGGTAATGAGCGAGGCCGGTTACGATGCCAGCACCATTGGTAACCACGAATTTGATAACGGTTTGCAGGGGATTAAAAATCCGCTGCCCAATGCCGAATTCCCGATCATTTCTTCGAATTACGATTTCTCTAATACCATTTTATCAGGAAGTTTCCCGGAGTATAAAATTTTTAAGCGCGACGGAGTAAAAATCGGAATTTATGGAGTGGGCATCGAACTGGAGAATCTTGTTGGAAAGAAGAATTACGGCGATACAGTTTATAACGATCCGCTTCTTGTTGCGCAAAGAATGGAAAGTTTCCTGAAAAATGACAAGAAATGTGATTTGGTAATTTGTCTGTCGCATTTAGGGTTACGCTACCGCGATAAGAAGGTAAGCGACTTGGACCTTGCGGCCGAAACTTCATTCACCGATTTAATTATTGGCGGACACACGCATTCGTACCTTGAAAAACCGCTGGAAGAAAAGAACAAACTCGGGCAACCTGTAATTGTAAATCAAGCCTGGTGGGGTGGTCTTGTGGTTGGAAAGGTTGATTTTGTTTTCGAAAAATCAAAGAGGAATAAAAAAGCAGTTTATTCCGATCTGCTATAATTAATCAACTGCCGATGCAACGATTTCACAGGCTATTACTTTCAGCTGGTACCGGTGTAATGTTAAGTTTGCCCTGGCTCGGATTTCCCGGGTGGGTGCTTTTTATTGCGCTTATTCCGCTGCTTTATCTCGAAAATTTCTTTTTAAAGTACAAAGAAGGATTTCCTCCGGTTTCGCTGTGGGGACATGTTTTTCTTGCCGCGCTCATTTGGAATGTTTTGGCTTCGTGGTGGATGATGAAAGTTTCGCTGGCAGGAGTGGGGGCTGCCATGATCTTTAATGCATTTCTGATGTCGCTGGTTTGGTGGGCGGCGCATGCTATTCGAAGAAAGATGTCGTCTCCGCTTGGCTATATTTCGCTGGTAGTATTTATAATTTCACTCGAATACCTGCAGTTTAAGTGGGACATTGAATGGCCTTGCCTGCAATTGGGAAGTGTTTTGGCCAATACTGTAAAAATCATTCAGTGGTATGAATATACGGGAACTTTTGGCGGGTCGTTATGGATACTGTCGTTGAATCTCTTTCTTTTTCAACTTTTGAGAAACATTCAGCTAAAAAAACCACTGAAAAATACGATTACCAGTTCAACAGTTTTACTGGTTTTGTTGATCGTTCCCTTAGTCATTTCTTTTCGGATGTATTCCTCTTACATTGAGGCAGAAAATCCAATAAACATTGCAATAGTCCAGCCCAACGTCGATCCGTATAACGAGAGGTTCGATATGGAAGCAGAAAAACAAAAACTGGATGATTTTCTTCGTTTGGCAGCCAAAGTAACCAGCGACAGTACCGATTTTATTGTTGGCCCGGAAACCTTATTTGAACATCAAACGCTATGGAATGAAGCAGCCCTTGAATCAAACACATTTTTAAATCATTTGCAGAATTTTCTTCAGCAGTACGAAAATACGGAAATGGTGTTCGGGGTTTCGTCATACCAAGTGTACGACAACGAAGAAGATATCACTTACACCGCACAGCAAAATAACGGCGTAACATACGACCGCTACAACACGGCAATGCTTTTTAACAAAGCCGGTGAGGTCCAGATCTACCATAAATCGAAATTGGTTGCCGGAGTTGAAAAGGTGCCTTTTCAAAAGTATTTCTCCTTCCTGAAAAACAATTATATCGATTTGGGAGGTGCTTCCGGATCGCTGGGTAGCCAAAATGAAGCTTCAAACCTGGTAGCCGAAAAAGCGGTGATAGCACCGGTGATTTGTTTCGAATCGGTGTTTGGCGAATATGTGGCTGATTACGTAAAAAAAGGGGCTGATGTTATTTTTGTAATCACTAACGATGGCTGGTGGAAAAATTCACGCGGTTATAAACAGCACCTGTTGTTTTCGCAATTGCGGGCAGTGGAAACGCGGCGAAGTATTGCACGGTCGGCAAATACCGGAACCTCGTGTTTTATCAACCAGCGTGGTGATGTTTTACAAGCAACAAACTGGTGGCAGGAAGCCGCAATTGCCGGATCGGTTAACAAAAACGAAGCACTAACTTTCTATGTAGAACATGGCGATTTTATCGCCCGTACTTCGGTGTTTATTAGTGTATTAATGGTATTGCTGGTGTTTGTGAGAAAGTTCACGTAAGGACAAAAAAATTCCGCACTAATCCATTGTGAAAACCCCTGTATAACAGGATTTGAGCGCCCGGTTGATCAAACTTCCACCGGTCCGAAGACTCATCCCGATAAATCAGGACTACAAGGCCTGCTTTTACAACCATAAAGAGCTTACTCGGTTTAATTTTTTCTGTTGAGTTTACCAATTTATAGATCAATGCGGAAAATATTTTTTCTCTCTCAATGAACTCGTTTTGTATAACTCAAATGTAGGTGTAAGCTTTGGTATATGCAAATTTTAGAGGTTAATTTTAATGAACGAAAAGGTAATGTATTGTTGGTTAGTTTATTAAATAGTAACGATTTTTATGAAATTTTCATCGTATTATATATGTTGCTTTACCAGTTAGATATTTATGATATGTAATTGGTATTTCGGGCCGCCTTTGATAAGAAAATATAGAAAATAACACTTTATTTCGTTAGAAAATGGCGTTTTTGAACTATCATTTTTGCTACTGGAGCGGATCTTTCGAACGGCTAAAAGAACTCTGTCTCGGTGGAGAAAAAACAGGATAATGACAATTCGAAATCTCGGAATATCTTTATTTGTTGTACACCGTTGGAGCTATAGGATTTGGTTCCATTCATTCAATTCGGAATCTCATAAAAGTTCCGAAAACAATATTATCTTTTAAAATCTCTGAATCAGATTGGTTGAATACAAATACTATCCTACAATTTTTCCCAATGGATACCAGGGATTATGGTGAACGTTCAAGAGCTTACAAACGAATGATAAATGGTGAATTTGATATGAATTTTGGCGATTGGGATATTCGCAACCCACATGAAAAGGCCATTTTTTCGATCGACCATACTTCTAAAATATCAGGGGTGAATTCGGCTGAAATAGAAAATATTGAATCGGGTAGTGAAGCATCTTTGATTTGGACTTTCCCAAACGGTGACGATAAGCAATATGAGGTGACATTTAAGTCAATTGCCACCTGTAATGCAAAACTACAGGTATGCTTCGAGCCCATCGGTAAAAGGGGGGGAGTTCAGAAATTGACTTCGTTGTGAAAAGGCAAACCGAAAAGTATAGCTTTCAAACCGAAAGGATAATGCAGTCAGGCAGATTTCGATTGGTATTTGATTTAAGCCAGGTTCCTGTGAACGAAAAAATATGGTTGGATAAAATTCAGCTGACAGCTGTTGATCTCTAAAATCTGAGATCTGTTTTTATTTTGAGGTTTATTATGGTTTAACTGTAACGTAAAACAGCAATCAATAAACAAAAAGCTCTGTAATTATTTCGATTACAGAGCTTTTTTGTTTTGGTGATCCCACCGGGATTCGAACCCAGATCGCAAGAACCGGAATCTTGTATTCTATCCATTGAACTATGGGACCAGTATTGGCTGCAAAAGTAACAAAATTCCCGAATGTGCACCGTCCATTTGCAAGTTATACCAATTGTATTTCAAAGTGAGCCTTTAAATTACAATGGTTAATGCCGATAGAAAATTGGAAAGGCTTTGGGAGTGAGCGAACCAAAGGCTCTGTTTAATTTCAAATCGGTATTAGCTTACCAATAAATGTTGATAAAATCGCCCTCTTCAATCATCGCACATTTTTTTATATCGCTACATTTGTCGGCATAAAGCTATGACTATGGAGGAGAGAACAGGACTGGCCATAAAGAAGTTTAACGATTACGTTGACTCTTTTACAGGACTTAGCGAAGATCAGCTTACAAATTTCGAGATAAAGAAAAACCATTCACTGCGTGTTGCTGATCTTGCTTTACTATTGGCTAAAAATATGGAGCTCAACGAAACGGAAGCTCAACTGGCCTATTTAATCGGATTGTTTCACGACATCGGAAGGTTTCGGCAACTGAAAGAATACAATACTTTTAATGATGCCAAATCAGTTGATCATGCCGAACTGGGAATTGAGGTTTTACGGCAAGGCGACTTTTTTAATGATTTGGATGAGGGGCAGGTAGAACTGATGTTACTGGCAATTAAGCAGCACAATAAACTGGGCCTTACAAAAGATTTATCGGATAAGGAACGGCTTTTTGCCAAACTCATCCGCGATGCCGATAAGTTGGATATCCTTCGTGTAATAACCGATTATTATTCCAATCCAAAGGCAACGCCAAATCATACTTTAACCTGGGAAATGCCTAAAGGTGGTATGGTATCGAAAGATGTGTCGAAACAAATATTAAACGGAGCCCCGGTGGCTAAAGAAAGTATTACCAACGAACTTGATATAAAAGTTATGCAGCTTTCGTGGGTGTACGATTTAAACTACAGGCCGTCGTTCGAGTTAATGATGGAAAAGCGTTACCTCGAGAAAATCTATAACTCGATGCCCAAAAACGACACGGTAATTGAAATTTACCGAAAAGTAAAAGTATTTGTAGAAAACAAGCTTATTGCCTGATGCAGAAAATCATAACGGTATCAACACCACAGCATAATATTCTGGTTGACATTACTTCTGATGTGGAGGAAGTAGTGAAGATGGCCGGAATAAATTGTGGTTTGGTAAACGTTTATGTACAGGGGGCAACAGCAGGAATTATGATTCAGGAAAACTGGGATAATTCGGTACAGAATGATGTGGTTAGCCTGATGAAGAAACTGATACCCGCCGGAGTGTGGGAACACGATGCACAGGATAATAATGGCGACTCGCACCTGAAAGCCGGTTTGGTAGGGCCAGGCGAAACCATTCCAATCGTGAATGGGAAAATGGGCTTATCCACCTGGCAGAATATTTTTTTATGCGAATTCTACGGGCCAAGAAATTCCCGAAATATTGTTATAACCATAATTGATTCTGAAAGATAATGGCAAACAGGCTGGTATGTATGTGTAATTTTGTTGATGAGGCAGAGATTAAAAAACTGCTGGAAAAAGGAGCCGATTCTACTGCTCAGATTCAGTCGTTAACACGTGCCGGAACTTCTTGTGGCCGCTGTTTGCCTGTTATTGATGGTTTGGTTGAAGCGCATAAAAAAACAAAACCCAAGCCACAACAAGGAAAGCTGCGACTCGGATTCTAAACACAACATCAAAATATTTTTTCTAGAAGTATCTTGGCGATACCACTTCTTCTTTCTTAAATCTTAGTTCGAAGAAATCATTACTTCGTGTGTTCCATTGCTGTAATGCTTCATATTGTTGGTAGTAAAGTCAATGGCATAAAAAAACAAAACCCAAGCCACAACAAGGAAAGTTGCGACTCGGGTTTTAAACACAACATCAAAATATTTTTCTAGAAGTATCTTGGCGATACAACTTCTTCTTTCTTAAATCTTAGTTCGTAAGAAATCATTACTTCGTGTGTTCCATTGCTGTAATGTTTCATATTGTTGGTAGTAAAGTCAATGGCATAACCAACACGTAGTTTTTGGTCAAATATCCATTGGGCAATAAAACCGTACGAAGATCCGGTACGATACATCGCTCCGAGCCAGAATTTCTCCTTAATAAGGAAGTTTCCTGTTAGGTCGAACTGAAGCGGAGTACCTGTTTCAGATGTAAACGACGCCTTGGTAAACATGGTTGGTTTGAATTTTACATTTTCACCCATATCAAAAACGGCACCGGCAATCAGGAAATAGTGGCGTAATTCTCCTTCAACCGAAAAGCTTTCCATATCATTCTCAAAGGTAGTACTCACTAATTTCGGAACTGAAAGACCTACATAGGCTCTTTTGCTGTATAAAAAGGCACCTACACCAAAGTTTGGTTTGAATGCATTTTTTATTTCACCTGCGAAATTCGGATCACCCGGGTCTAGAATAGTGTACTCTGCCAAATTGTTCGAGTAATTGGTAAAACCACCTTTTAGGCCCAGCCTCAAATTTGTTTTCTCGCTAACAGGAACCAGGTATGAGTAATCGGCAAAAACATAAAAACGTTTTTCCAAGCCGGTTTTATCGTTAAGTACATTTAATCCCAGCGCAACGCGTTCGTTTTTTAGTGGAGCCTGTACTGAGAAGGTATAAGTTGTAGGTGCTCCGTCCCAACCGGTCCACTGATGGCGTCCAAGAGCCATAAAGCCCACCGATTCCCATGTTCCGGCATAAGCCGGGTTTATGGTTTGTGTATTGAACATGTATTGCGTAAACATCGGATCCTGTTGGGCAGATGATGTAAATGCTGCTACTACTATTGCCAGAATCCCTAAACCTTTGATTATATTTAATTTTGCTTTCATCATTTTAAATTTTTTCAGATTGGACATTCATTAATTAATCAATTAATTATTTAGGAATACGAATCCAGTAATAGGTTCTTTACTTCCATCGTTAAAGTACAGGATGTAGTAGTAGGTTGCTGTTGGCAACTGATCGTTACCTACTTGCATATCGTGCATCGATCTGCCGTCCCACCATGCATCAACATCTCCCCAGTATTCTTCGTTTCCGTAGCGTTCCTGCTCATAAACCAGGTTACCCCATCTGTTGAAGATTTCTATTCTGGCATCAGTGTAATCGTCACCTAATACTCTTTCTTCACTGCCACCCTGGTCGCCTGTACAATAGATCATTACTTTGAAATAATCATTGTAACCATCCTGGTTAGGAGAGAAACCATTTGGAATAACCGGTTCTCCACATGCAAACTGTTCAGGTACTGGTCGGTCATCAACCGCATCCCTCCAGTCGCGTACTCCGTCGTTATCTGTATCCTGAAGATATGCATCAGAACCAACAGCATTTTGTCCTCGCGACCATCCTTCGGTAATGGCGTTGTAAGTATCGTATGCGTCATCCAGACCATCCCGGTCAGAATCGCTGCCAATGAAGCTTACATCTGCAATAGAGTCATTCGGGAATTCATCCCAACCTTCAATATTGTCGTCTTCACCTTCGTTATCAGTATTGGTATCCAGGTAGTCTGGAGTACCATCTAAGTCCATATCCCAAGGTTCGTAAGTTATACCGTTGTTTGCAGGATCGTAGGCATCATCCCATCCATCGCCATTTGAATCTGTTCCCGAAGGAAGGATATAGTCATATTCTCCATCTTCTGCAATTGTTGATTGCCACTCGATGTTGTCAACGATACCGTCATTGTCAGAATCAATGTCCAAACGGTCTACAATACCATCGCCATCTGAATCCAATGATGTTTGATCAAGTGCATTTTCTTCTTCGATAATATCAAGAATACCATCGTCGTCATCGTCGATATCATCGTTATCAGGTACGCCGTCGCAGTCGCTATCCAACAGAACCTGGATAGTTACTTCTGCGGTGTCGCAGTTTTCAGTATTAACTGTATGACATACTGAGTAAGTAAATGTAATAACAGCTTCATTTGCGTCTTCATTCACATAAAGTAAATCACCATCAGTAATACTTACGCCGTCAGGCAGGTCTGTAAGAATGTTAAAGCTTACATTCTCGCGGGTAAATCCTTCGTCGTTGGCAAACAGGTCAGCATCGCCTGTAACAGTTCCACCTGGGCAGAAAATTAAAGTAATAATATCGGCATTTGCTCTGAACGGTTCGAAACCACAATCAGCTTCACCTTCTTCTACAGTTACAATAGCCGTGCATGTCGCTTCGTTTCCACATTCATCGATTGCAGTTAATGTAACTACGTTTTCACCAACGCTTCCACAGAAGAATGTTTCCTGACTGATAAACATGGTGTCGATACCACTACAAGCATCAGTTGTACCAGCGTTGATATCATCAACAGTTATAGTTGCAACACCATTTGCATCCAGCTGAACAGTAATGTCGTTGCAGGTAACTTCTGGTGCTGTGTTGTCAGAAACAGTTACTGTTTGTGTATGAGAAGTTGCATTTCCACACTTGTCAGTAGCTGTCCAGGTACGTGTTAAAGTATAGCTGTTTGCACAGTCTCCGTCGGTTCTTGTTTCGGTAAATTCAATATTCACATTTCCACAATTGTCAACTGCTGTTAGAACAGCTGCACCAGGTATCATATCGCACTCGACGCTAACATCTGCCGGAAGGTCTTCCACAAATGATGGAGTAGTGCCATTAATAGTAAATGTAGCTGAGTAGGTAGAAGTTTCATAACACTTATCTTCAATCGTCCATGTTACTACTACGCTGCCACCACAATAATCAGGAGCGGTTGTAACATCAGGAGTAGAAGTCGGCGTACATCCACCGCTTACGCTTGCCGTTGCCAACCATGCATCAAATTCCGCCTGAGCAGCCGATTGGTCTGCCAGGCTACAGGCATCAACATCAGCGTTAACCGCTTGAGTAACCACAACCGGATCAGCCGCATTAACAGTAAATGTAGCCGAAGCAGTAACATCTTCTTCGCAGTCGCTGCTCACAGTCCAAGTAACAGTAGTTGAACCGCCACAAGCTGCAGGAGCGCCTGTATTGTTGTCAACGATAGTTGTGTTGCATCCACCAGAGTAACTTACTTCAGTTAACCATGCTGCAAATGCAGTATTTACATCTTCTTGCGAAGTACAAGCTGCAATTGTTTCTGCTTCAGGAGCAGTAAGAGATACAGCAGGAGCCTCAGTAACAGTAAATGTAGCCGAAGCAGTAACATCTTCTTCGCAGTCGCTGCTCACAGTCCAAGTAACAGTAGTTGAACCGCCACAAGCTGCAGGAGCGCCTGTATTGTTGTCAACGATAGTTGTGTTGCATCCACCAGAGTAACTTACTTCATTGAGCCAGTTTGTAAATGCAGTATTTACATCGGCCTGCGAAGTACAAGCTGCAATTGTTTCTGCTTCAGGAGCAGTAAGAGATACAGCAGGAGCCTCAGTAACAGTAAATGTAGCCGAAGCAGTAACATCTTCTTCGCAGTCGCTGGCAGCAGTCCATGTAACAGTAACCGAACCACCGCATGCCTCAGGAGCTGCAATGTTTGTAGTATCGTAGCTCACAGCCAGGTTGCATCCACCAGAGTAACTTACTTCATTGAGCCAGTTTGTAAATGCAGTATTTACATCGGCCTGCGAAGTACAAGCTGCAATTGTTTCTGCTTCAGGAGCAGTAAGAGATACAGCAGGAGCCTCAGTAACAGTAAAAGTAGAACTACAACTTTCAGTTCCGCAATCATCTGTTACACTAAAGTTGTAAGTTAATTCAACTGGAACGCTGCAATCATATGCCGGTAAATCGGGAGGTGTAGATGTTATAACTGGATTAGATCCTCCGCTATAACTAAATCCACTTACCCAGTTATTGTATGCTGTCAAAATCTCCGCTTCTGTTGAGCAGGATTGTAAATTAACATTATCTGGACAAATAGGATTCAGTTGGCTTCCAGTAACATTTGCATTAACTGTAAAATTGCTAACATTTATTTCAGGATTGTTAACATCACGAACTATGAATGAAGAACCATTTGCAACTGTGTAAACTTCAAGTCCATCAAAAGGTTGAAATGTACTATTATTGATGCTAATTTCATACTCTCCACTTCCACCACTGGCAACAATTGTAGCTTCGATATTGCTATCATCACAAGCAACATCGGGAGCGTTACCTGTTGCAATAAAAGGCCCTTCTGCAATAATATCTGGTATTTGACCATTGCATTGTGCGTAGTTACCTTCTAAACAAGTGGGGAGATTATTATCTTTAACATCCCAGCTAATAATCATATCTTCAATACCTATTAAGCTATTTATTTCTCCATTAGTTACATAACCAGGTATTTCTTTATATACTTGATAAATTCCTGTTTGTATTGGGCCTGGAGCATGAGCTTGAATAGAATCTGTTGTTTTTAGACCAGTTGTCGCGTCGTAAATAACCAGATTAAACTGGGTATATAAATCATACTTACCACTCTTGTCGGTTATATTAATAAAAAGGTAAGCGCTTTCATTGGTATAGTTTCCGATGGTGGAATCGTTAATTGGATTTCCATCAGAATCGCCTATGTATGCATCATTCAAGTCTGTACTATTAGACGTACAATTTACCGTTGAATCAGCAGGGTCGCAAACATCACTTGCTGCTAATACGGGGTAGTTTTCTTGAGCATGCGCTTGAAAGACTCCTAAAGACAAAAACACTAACCCAAGTAGTAGGGTCCGTGTTAAATTTGATTTGGGTAGAATTTTTTTCATATCGATGTTGTTTAATAGTTGCTTAATTCTTTTACATAAAGTCAGAAGCATCACAATACAAATGTTCACTAACACTCGTCTGATTTGCCTAATAAAACTGTTGATATGAAATTTGCGGAAAGATTAAATAACCCCTTATTTTTTACCTTCTTTAAATTTCAGAATCAATAAATTACTTATGCAAATTATGACTTAATATAATAAAAACCAAATTTTAATTTGTAGTTTGCTTCGTCCATTTTAATCTACAATAATGTTTAGTACGTTCGTGCTTTAATTATGCAATCAGTATGCCATTAGTCGTAAATGGTTCATTAATAGAGATATGGGTAGAATTGGTATTCTGTTTTATCGTTTCATTTTGGGACACAACTCCCGTAATGGAAAAATAAATACAGAAAAGTATTTTAATAAAAATCGTAATTATGTTATTCTTTTTGTTGCGTATTTTAAGTATTTGACGACTTTTTATTTCAATCTGCAATAACTGCTGGCTATTTACTATATGCATGCTTATGAATAATGTCTCCCGATTTATGACTGTTGGGGTGGACTCAGGAGTATGCAGTACTACGGCCCGGCGACGAAGTAGACGAACCATGCAATAGAAATGTCCTTAATGGAGTCATATTCATCGCCGGTTTTGTTGTGAGGAGTTCAGATCAATCTACACTTGATTCTTATATTGATAGCATCTCATGTTTGTCTTGAGATAGAACAGCTTTTTCAAATATTCATTATATATTTATCAAGTTTATAAAAATATTAAAATCTAAAACCAATGACCAACAGATTATTTGGGCTATTTGTACTGTTAATTTCTGTTTCATGCAGTAATGTAGCTCCTCCGGAACCCGTATTACCCGTGCCTTCTGAAAGACAATTAACTTGGAATGACATGGAATATTATGCGTTTGTTCATTTTAATATGAATACCTTTTCCGATATGGAATGGGGCTTTGGCGATGAAGATCCCGATACGTTTAATCCAACCGAATTGGATTGCCGCCAGTGGGCCCGGATTTGTAAGGAAGCCGGAATGAAAGGAATTATTCTTACAGCTAAACACCACGATGGATTTTGTTTGTGGCCTACGGCTACTACTGAGCATTCGGTTAAAAGCTCTTCATGGAGAAATGGGGAAGGAGATGTGGTACAGGAATTAGCTGATGCCTGTAAAGAATACGGTTTAAAACTGGGGCTTTATCTGTCGCCATGGGATCGTAATAATCCGGAATACGGAAACGATAAATACATTGAGATTTTCAGAGCGCAGTTACGTGAGTTGATGACCAACTACGGAGATATTTTTGAAGTTTGGTTTGATGGTGCCAACGGAGGAACCGGTTATTACGGAGGCGCCAATGAGGAACGTCGGGTGGATAAACTTACTTATTACGATTGGGAAAATACCTATGAGATTATTCGCGAGTTACAACCTAATGCCGTAATTTTCTCTGATGCAGGCCCGGATGTGAGATGGGTCGGTAATGAAAATGGATATGCCTATCCAACGACATGGTCAAACTTATTACGCGATGAGATTTACGGTGGGATGCCTGAATATTCAAAAAAATACAGCAAGGGGCAGGAGAATGGAACGCACTGGGTGCCGGCTGAGGTTGATGTGTCTATCCGTCCGGGTTGGTATTATCATAAATACGAAGATCACAAAGTGAAAACTTTGCCGCAGCTGCTCGATATATATTATAATAGTATAGGGCGAAACGGTTCGCTGCTCATTAATTTCCCGGTTGACACTCGCGGCTTGATTCATGAAAAGGATGAAGAACAAATTCTAAAACTGGCCGAAACAGTAAAAGCGGATTTTGAAAATGATCTTGCCGCCGGAAAAATTGCAGAAGCCACAAACGTAAGGGGTAATTCAAAAAAGTATAAAGCTGCCAATGTTACCGATGATGATCCGGATACTTACTGGTCAACCGATGATGGAGTTGTTCAGGCTTCAGTAACTATTGATCTGGGTGACGAAACTACTTTTAATCGGTTTCTGGTTCAGGAAGATATTCGATTGGGACAGCGTGTTAAGGAATTTTCGGTGGAGGCATATATTAATAATACGTGGGAGGAGATCGATTCTCAAACTACAATCGGTAGAAAACGTATTTTGCGACTGCCGGAAACTACAGCTTCGAAAGTTCGCTTTACCGTTAATGATTCAAAAGCCAGTCCCGTCATCACAAAAATCGGCATTTACCATGCGCCAAAAGTTATTGTTGAACCTAAAATTTCGAGAACGAAAGAGGGTATTGTTAATATCGAGGCTTTTGATAATGGACTTAGTATCTATTATACAATTGATGGAACGGAGCCTGATCTTAATTCATTAAAATACAATACGCCGTTTGAATTATCTCAAAAAGCAACCGTAAAAGCCGTTGTTTTTGATCCGAATGAAAACAAAACGAGTACAGTTTCTGTCGCTGAGTTTGATGTTCCTAAAACAAAATGGAAAGTAGTTGGGCAATATAAAGACGCTGAGAAAGCAAACCTCATTTTCGATGGCAATGAAAATACAGCGTTTACAGTTGGAGAATCTGCTCCTGTTGATTTTGTTTTCGACATGGGCGAAAGCCTGAATATTGCAGGTTTTAAATATTTGCCCGATCAGCAACGTTTCAATCCAAGTATCATATTTAATTACAAGTTGTATTTAAGTCCCGATGGTAAAAGCTGGAAACAGCCGGTTGCAGAAGGTGAGTTTTCCAATATTCGAAACAGCCCGGTTTGGCAGACAAATAGTTTTGCTCCGGTAAATGCACGCTATATTAAATTCACGGCATTGTCGCCGGCCGAAGAGAATGGCAAAGTTGGAATTGCCGAATTCGATATTATTACACAATAATATATATAAGCTAAACCAAAAAGTATGAAAAGAGCAATTTTATTGAGTATGCTGATATTGGTTGTAACCCAGTTGGCATTCTCGCAAAAGAAGATTTGGGATGAAACCCCGGAGCAAAAAGTCGAGCGAATGAAGTGGTGGACCGATGCGCGCTTCGGAATGTTTATTCATTGGGGATTGTATGCGCAGGCAGGACGTCATGAATGGGTGAAGAAACGTGAACGAATTTCGGATGAAGATTACCAGAAATACTTCGAGATTTTTAATCCTGATCTTTTTGACCCTTCAGAGTGGGCAAAGAAGGCAAAAGCTGCCGGAATGAAATATGCCGTTATTACAACCAAACATCACGAGGGCTTTAATATGTTCGCATCAGAATACACCGATTATAATATAATGAATACACCGTATGGTAAAGACATTATAAAACAGTGGGTGGATGCTTTTCGTGCCGAAGGCCTTGGAATCGGATTTTATTATTCCTTAATTGACTGGCATCATCCGGAATATACGATCGATCGGGTGCATCCGCAAAGCGCATCTTCGCAAGAAGTATACGATGAGCTGAATAAAGATCGCGATATGAGTATATATCGTGAATATCTGAAAAACCAGGTTCGCGAGATATTAACCAATTATGGGAAGATCGATATTCTTTGGTTGGATTATTCTTTTCCGGGAGAGTTTGGAAAAGGGCGAGACGATTGGGGAGCGGTGGAACTCATGAAAATGGTTCGCGAGTTGCAGCCAGGAATTCTTGTAAACGACCGTGCCGATCTGAAAGATTACAAGGGCGGCTGGGATTTTACAACACCCGAACAGTTTAAAGTAGATAAATGGCCTGAAGAAAATGGAGTGCGAATTCCCTGGGAGACCTGCCAGACGTTTTCCGGCTCATGGGGCTATTATCGCGACGAGCACACCTGGAAAGACAATAAACAGCTACTGGTTTTATTAATAGAGTCGATAAGTAAAGGAGGTAACCTGTTATTAAATGTAGGGCCAACCGCTCGGGGTACTTTTGATGAGCGCGCGGATAAAGCACTCGTAGAAATGGGAGAGTGGATGAAGTATAACAGCAGGTCTATATATAATTGTACCCAGGCGCCCGATGAATTTGAAGCACCGGATAACACATTGTTAACATACAATCCGGAAACAAACAGGTTGTATGTGCACTTGTTGGACTACCCGTTGCGGAATTTTCTGATGCGCGGTTTTGGCGACAAAGTAAAATATGCGCAGTTCTTGCATGATGCCTCTGAGATTAAAGTTGGGAAACCATATGGCCATTGGATAGAACAAAAGCATGCCGAAAACGATATTAATCTGTTGGTACCCGTGAATAAACCCAATGTTGAGATTCCCGTCATTGAACTTTTCTTAAAATAACAGGAGTTTAGATAAAGCATATGAAGGCCCTGGAAGTTATTTTTCAGGGCTTTTTGTTTTGATTAAAACCATAAATTCATCGCAATTATTTAATACAAGAAGTGTAACCCTATTTGGTTCTTCTCGTAATAATCAATCCGTCTACTTTTTTTTGAAAATAGATGATATCTGGCTTTCAGTTGATTAGGAAAAACAACGAAAAAAAGATGTCTAAAAAGGGTGTAAAAGTTTGGAAGTATAAAAACCTTGATTACTTTTGCAGCCGCTTTGAGAGAAGCGAGTTCATAGAAACGGTGGGATACAGAACGGCAAAGGTAGGGTCGTTAGTTGGGAAGGAGATTTCGGTCTTTGGAACAACGAAACGGTTCGAAAAAAAGTTTCGAAAAAACTTTAAAAAGAGTTTGGCAGAGACAAAAATAGAATTACCTTTGCAGCCGCTTTGGAAACGAAGCGACGTTCAAGTGACAAGATGATGGGTAAAAGACGAGTGGTTGGAAGGCTGGTGGAACGGCACTGAAGACCGCGTCAAAGCCGCAGAAACTTTAGCAATAAAGTTTCAAAAAAAGCGAAAAAAGTTTTGGAGGTTTTGAAAAAGTAATTACCTTTGTCGCCCCGTTA